>Ga0213881_10000143_pt1 | contig 58361 bp, 56 predicted proteins | sample BarmaccoBMER_R08_FD_160104 | JGI IMG/M metagenome (GOLD analysis project Ga0213881, IMG submission 160104) | Barbacenia macrantha exposed rock microbial communities from rupestrian grasslands, the National Park of Serra do Cipo, Brazil - ER_R08 ...
CCCGTTGCCCCCCCCGCCATTGCCGCCGCCCCCGTTGCCGCCGCCATTGTTTCCGGTGCAGTCGTTGTTCTTCTTGCTGGGCTTGCAGGGCTGCTTCACGGTCTGGCCATCGCCCTGGCTGTTGAAGGGGCTGTCCGCGGGAACCGGGACGAAGTTCGTGGCCGGTCCGAGGTTCGCGTGGTCGAAGGTCATGTGCCAGGTGAACGCGGGCGCGCAGGCACCGAACATCTCTCCACCGCAGGTCTGTAGCGACCCGTCCTCGGCCCGGAAGTAGGCGTTCTGGTAGCCCATCAGGTGATAGTGGGGCGAGGTCTCGAACGGATTGTCCATATAGGCGACCGACGTGAAGCTGGTCAGGGTTGGCGTGTAGCCCGCGAAGGCGGCGTAGGGAGCGCCGAAACCGTTGGCGTCATTGGACGTGCCCGTCTTGCCAGCCGAGGGGCGGTCCAGGGGCCCGGGGCCGGCGCCGAGCGCCGCGGTACCCGAGGTCAGCACGCCCTGGAGGATGTAGTTGACCGCGTCCGCGACATCGGAGGAGATCGCCTGGTGGCAGTCCGCCGACGGCACCGAGAGTGAGCCGCCGGTGTCGGTGGCGATCTTGTCGACAGCGACCGGCGCGCAGTACCTGCCGCGAGCCGCCATTGTCGCGTATGCGGCCGCCATGGACAGCGGGGACACGTTCACCGCGCCCAGGGTGAACGTGGGATAGTTGTCCGCGGATAGACCATCCTTGCCGAGGGCAGGATCTTTGCTCAGCAATGATGTACCGTCTGCGCGGGTCATGCCCAGTTTGACCGCGGTATGGACCACGTTGCACAAGCCGACCTTCTGCTCCAGCTCGCCGTAAAACACGTTAATCGAGTTGGTGGTGCCGGTATACAGCGATTGAGTGGACGTGCCCGGTCCTTCGGCGTTGCTCACCGGGAATCCGCCGTTGTTGCCGGCCGGAGCTCCCTCGCAGTTGGTGAAACCGTTGACTGTCGTGTTGCCGGGCACGGTCAGCTGGAACCCGAACGGCGTGCCCTGCTCCAGCGCGGTCACCAAGGTGAACAGCTTGGACGAGGAACCCGTCTGCACGCCGCTGCCGCCACCGTAGGCCGTGTTCACGGCGTAGTCGATCTCGGTTTGACCGGGGCCGGTGCCATAGGGACGGTCCTCGGCGAGGGCCCGGATCTCGCCCGTGCCGGGCTGGATCACAGCCTCTGTGTCCGCGTTGTTACCTGGGTTGTAAGAGCCGTTGTGGTAAGGCATCACGTAGTTGACCGCGTTGTTCGCCGCCGACTGGTCCTTCGGGTCGAGGGTGGTGTAGATCTGCAGTCCGCCGGTGGCCAGTAGCCTGGCGCGGTCCTGTGGCGTCGCACCGTAGGCGGAGTCGTGCAGGAACACCTCCTCCACGTACTCGCAGAAGAAGCCGGCTCCTGATCCAACCGTGTTGGCCTCGCAGCCACTCTGGACCGGCGCGACGTTCAATCCGAGCGGCGCCTTCTCCGCCGCCGTGGCCTGGGCGGCAGTGATCCCGTTGTTGGTCGCCGCCATCCTGGCCAACACCGTGTTGCGGCGTTCCAGCGCCATGGACGGGTTGACGATCGGATCGTACTTGCTCGGGTTCTCCACGATGCCGGCCAGCATGGCGGCCTGGGTCAGGGTCAGCTTCGCCGCTGTCGTGCCGAAGTACGTTTCGGCCGCGGCCTCGATCCCCCAGGCCAAGCTGCCGAAGTACGCGTCGTTCAGATATCCGGCCAGAATATCCTGCTTGGAGAGCTGGTGCTCGATCGCGACCGCCGTCCGCAGTTCGTTCAGCTTGCGGCTGAGGGTGTCCGCCTGGGCCTGCAGCACGGCCGTGTTGTTGCCGGCCTGCACCGCCTGAAGGATCAGCACGCCCTTCACGTACTGCTGGGCGATCGTCGAGCCGCCCTGAACCGCCTTGTGCTGGAGGTCGTTCAACGCGGCCCGGACCGTGCCCTTCAGGTCGATGGCGCCGTGCTGCCAGTACCGGTCATCCTCGATGCCCACTATGGCGTTGATCACGTTCTGGCTCATCTGGCTGTAGCTCACGGGCTGCCGGTTCAGGCCATCGACTTTGACCGCCTGAGCAGTGTTGGCGGTCGTGTAATACGGCATGTCCACGCCGTACACATAAGCCAGCAGGTGGCCGTAACGGTCCAGGATCTCGGATCGCTGCGGCAGCCCGGAGGTCGGCAGCGACAACGTGGTGAACTTGTCCGCCGTGTTACGGACCAGGATGCCCGTGGCGGCCACTATGGGGACTACCATGGCCGCGGCCAGCACGCCGCCGACGGCTGAAAAGGTAATCAGACGTCCGACTACACCCGTCCTTGACAGGAAGGTTTCTCCTCGCTGCACGCGACTTAGGGTACGCCGGCCTTACAAGTGACTAGGGCCCGCCGGCGCGACGCATGCAAACCTGGCCATGAATAAACCGGTACTCTTGTCGCGAATCGGCCGAGCGGTCGGCTACAGTATCACCCAGTGTCACATCAGTAACTACTAGCCTGCGCTTACTCTCGGAGTGTGACTATCCACAGGTTTCCATATAGCCCATCGGAACTATTTGGGAAATGGCCACCCCGGGGTCTTGGCATCCCGGCCGGGGTTCCGTAAGTTGCTGGATCACGAACAGATAACCGTGGCGGCACGGCCGCACGCGCTCGCCCCGGGATCGCTACCCATTCGAGACGACCGTCGCACGTTCGCCTGCCGAGTTGGTTCAACGGAGAGAGCTGGGCAGACAGAGCGTGCACCGACGATCAAGAGGAGTTGGGCACATGTGGATCACTGACTGGACCACACGCGCCGCATGCAAGGGAACCGACCCTGACGAGCTGTTCGTTCAGGGCGCAGCGCAGAACCGCGCCAAGCTCATCTGCCGGGGATGCCCGGTGCGTACCGAGTGCCTTGCGGACGCGCTCGACAACGGCATCGAGTTCGGTGTCTGGGGCGGGATGACCGAGCGGGAGCGCCGTGCGCTGCTCCGCCGCCGCCCCGAGGTCACGTCATGGCGCGAGCTGCTCGAGCGGGCTCGCGACGAATACGAGCGCCAGTCCATCGACGAACTGGTCGCTAGCTGACTCCTGCTTACAAGCCCCCGCGGGATCTCACCCCGCGGGGGCTTCGCAGAGCAGCTTCCCGATAACCCGCAGGCCGGCAAGGTCATGGACGTCCTCCGGCTGTGCGGCCACCTCGACGACGGGTACCGCGGGGTGGGCCGACGTGAAATGCGCGGCCAGCCTGCGTTCCCGTCTCCCGAGCTGCATCCGCTCCGCGTGCATCCGCAGGGCCGCTATGGCGAGCCCGTTTGCGGCACGAGGAACGGAGACGCCGTTCGTAGTACTTTGCATTTCAAGGGTTTCGGCGGCGGCAAGGCTGCGTGCGGCGCTCAGCCTGGCCGCCGCCGAGGTGTGCACGCGGTTCAGGACCAGGCCCGCGAGCGGCATCCGTTCCTCGTCGAGACGCTCGACGAAGTAGGACGCCTCGCGCAGCGCGTCCGGCTCCGGTGCGGCGACCACCAGGAACGCGGTGCCGGGCGCCTGGAGCAGCCGGTAGGTGGACTCGGCCCGTTCGCGGAAGCCGCCGAACATCGTGTCAAGCGCGGTCACGAACGTCTGCGCGTCCTTGAGCACCTGGGCGCCGAGGATCTTGGTCAGCGTGCTGGTCATCATCGAGAAGCCCGCATTGAGCACCCGCATGGCCGAGATGCCCGACCGGGCCGGGGCGGTGAGCAAACGGATCAGCCTGCCGTCGAGGAACCGGCCGAGCCGCTGCGGCGCGTCCAGGAAGTCCAGGGCTGACCGCGACGGCGGCGTGTCCACCACGATCAGGTCCCACTCGTCGGCGTGCCGTAGCTGGCCGAGCTTCTCCATCGCCATGTATTCCTGGGTGCCCGCGAAGCTCGAGGACAGCGACTGGTAGAACGGGTTGGCCAGGATCTGCGCGGCGCGGTCCGGGTCGGCGTGCGCCTCGACGATCTCGTCGAAGGTCCGCTTCATGTCGAGCATCATCGCGTGCAGCGATCCGGTGCTCCCGCCGGGCGTCGCCACGCCGTCCACCCGGCGCGGCGTGTTGTCCAGCGAGGTGAGGCCCATCGACTGGGCCAGCCGCCGGGCCGGATCCACCGTCAGGACGCACGCATGCCGGCCGCTTTCGGCGGCCCGCAGGCCGATCGCGGCCGCCGCGGTGGTCTTGCCCACCCCGCCGGACCCGCAGCACACGATGATCCGGGTACGGCGGTCGTCGATGATCCGCTGCAGGTCGAGCCGCGGCGCCCCCAGGGCGGGCATCGGGCCCGTCACGTCGGGGCTCACGCTGTGCCGCCTTGTTCGCTCGCCTTCGGGCGCTTTGAGGCAGCGCCTTCCCTCGTCGCTTCGCTCCTCAGTCCAGGCACTGCCGCGCCCTCCGGCTCGCTCACGCTGCCCCCTGTTCGCGCATGGCGGTGGCTAGCTGGTACAGCCCGGCCAGGTCGACTCCGTCGGGGAGCATCGGCAGCTCGTACCGCGGCCGTCCGGCCGCGACGAGCTGGGCTCGCGCCTTGTCCTGCAACCCGGCCTGTAGCGCGTGCTCGCGCAGTTCGGTGGCCAGGTCGGCGGCGAGGCCGTGGTTGTCGCTGATGCCCGCCGTTTTCAGCCCGGTGGCGAGCGTCTGGATGTCCAGCGAACCCTCGGCCGCTGCCGCCAGGTCGGCTGGATCGAGCATGGTCGGCCGCACCATGTTGACGAAAATCCCGCCCGCGGCGATGGCCCCGCCGGTCAGCGACCGCAGCTCGGCCAGGCCGTCGAGGGTTTCCTGCACCGGCATCTCCTCCAGCGTCGTGATGAAATGCACCGCGGTCTGCGGCGACCGGATCACCTTGGCCACCGTGTCCGAGTGGGTCCGGATCGGCCCGACCTTGGCCAGGTCGGAGACCGCCGAGCTGATGTTGAGGAACCGGCCGATCCGGCCGGTGGGCGGGGCGTCCATCACGACCGCGTGGTAGACGTGCGGGCTGTCTTTGGCGCCCGGCCGCACGCGCCTGCGTGTCGCTTCGGTCGCCTTCCCGGTGACCAGGACGTCCGACAGCCCGGGCGCGATCGTGGTGGCGAAGTCGACCACGCCGAGCTTGGTCAGCGCCGTGCCGGCCCGCCGCAGGTTGTAGAACATGGCCAGGTAGTCGAGCAGAGCGCCTTCGGGGTCGACGGCCAGCGCGTAGACGTCGCCGCCCTCGCCGCGTGCCCCGAGGCCGAGCGCGATCTTGCGCTCGGCGTACGGCAGTGGCGGCGCGTCGAACAGCCGGGCAATGCCTTGCCGGCCCTCCACCTCGATCAGCAGTACTTTCCGGCCGCCAGCGGCCAAGGCGAGCGCCAGTGACGCCGCCACCGTGGTCTTGCCGGTGCCGCCCTTGCCGGTGACCACGTGCAACCGCACGCCGTCCCAGTCGGTATCCCTAGAGGTCATCTCGCTCGCTGTTACTCCGCTCGCTCGCCTCCGCGGCGCTTTTGAGGCAGCGCTTTCCCTCCTCGCTGCGCTCGTCAGTCCAGGCGCCGCCGCGCCGCTTTGGCTCGCTCGCTTGCCGTTAGTTTCCTGTACTGGAGGCTATAACCGCGCGGAGACTACGCTGGGTGCCGAGGAAATGAGGTGATCCGCGATGGGCGCCGTAATTGCCGTCATCGTGATCTTGGTACTGCTGGGCATCATCGCTGCCGCACGGTCGATCAGGGTCGTGCAGCAGTACGAGAAGGGCATTATCTACCGGTTCGGCCGGGTCTTGCCGGAGATCCGCGGTCCCGGACTGACCTTGATGCGGCCGGTCGGTGATCGCATGCAGAAGGTCAACATGCAGATCGTGGCCATGGCCGTGCCCGCGCAAGAAGGCATCACCAGAGACAACGTGAGCGTGCGGGTGGACGCGGTGGTGTACTTCCGTGTGGTGGACCCGATCAAGGCCACGGTCAACGTGCAGAACTACATGTTCGCCATCTCGCAGCAGGCGCAGACTTCGCTCCGGTCGATCATCGGCCAGTCGGAGATGGACCAGTTGCTGGCCGAGCGGGAGTCGGTGAACCGGGAACTTCGCCGGATCATCGACGAGCCGACCGAGGGGCCGTGGGGTATCCGGGTCGAGCGGGTGGAGATAAAGGACGTATCACTACCGGAGGGCATGAAACGGTCCATGTCCCGGCAGGCCGAAGCCGAGCGGGAACGGCGCGCGCGCATCATCACCGCCGACGGTGAGTACCAGGCCTCCAAGCGACTGGCCGCCGCGGCCAACGTTATGGCCCGCGACCCGGCCGCGCTGCAGCTGCGGCTGCTGCAGACCGTGGTGGAGGTGGCCGCGGAGAAGAACAGCACGCTGGTCATGCCGGTTCCGGTGGAGCTGCTGCGGTTCTTCGAGCGCATGGCGCCGGGGCAGGCCGCGCCCGCCCCGGAGACGCTGCCCGAAGACCTCGGAGACGCCGAGGTCGCTGCGGCCGAGGCCGCCATCTCCAAGGCCGAGGTGCCCGAGCTGGCCGATGCGCCTGTCCCCGAGGTCGCCACGGACGCCACCCGGGAGCTGGCGGCTGGTGATATCTCCGACGGTTCGCAGACCGCTGAAGATGCTCCCGAGGCGGCCGAGGTTCGCCGGGAGGCGTAAGGTTCGGTCCATGCCGAAGTGGGAGTACGCGACCGTGCCGCTGCTCGTGCACGCGACCAAGCAGATCCTGGACAACTGGGGCGACGACGGGTGGGAACTCGTCACGGTCATCCCCGGCCCGAACCCGGAACAGCTTGTGGCCTACCTGAAAAGAGAAAAATCTTGATTACCACGAACGGGCGGTGGTTCCACTCATGAGCAGCCCTTCGCCGTCACAGCGGCTGGCGGAGCTCGGGCTGTCGCTGCCGCCGGTGCCGGTGCCTCAGGCCGCGTACGTGCCGGCCGTGGTGTCCGGCGGGTTCGTGTACACCTCCGGGCAGATTCCCACTGTGGACGGGAAGCTGCTCGGCACCGGCAAGCTTGGCGACACGGTGGATGTGGCGGAGGGAGCCCGGCTGGCCCGGGTGTGCGCGCTGAACGCGCTGGCCGCGGCCGCGTCCATGGCCGGACCAGATGGCCTGGACGGGATCCTCAGGATCGTCAAGGTCGTCGGGTTCGTGGCCAGCGCTCACGGGTTCAACAGTCAGCCGCAGGTGGTGAACGGCGCCAGCGAGCTGCTGCTCGAGGTGTTCGGGGAGAACGGCAAGCATGCGCGCAGCGCGGTCGGCATGGCCGAACTTCCCCTGGATGCCCCGGTGGAGGTAGAGCTGATCGCCGAACTTCGCTCGTGAACCGGATTCCGGTACCCCGTGAGGTGCGGCAGGGGGATACTGGAGTGGCGGACAGTGCTTCACCGGTGACGCCGCGTGATGCGGCGACCGTTGTCTTGCTGCGTGACGGCGACGACGGCATCGAGGTGCTGTTGCTGTGCCGGAAGCGGGCGATGGATTTCGCGCCCGGCGCGCACGTGTTCCCGGGCGGGTCGGTGGATCCAGGCGACGCCGATCGAGGCGTCGACGTGCCGGGGGACCTGGGTGTGCCACCGGAGCGCGTGCGCGCGCTGGTGGGGGCGGCGGTCCGGGAGACGCAGGAGGAATGCGGAGTGGTGCTCCGCGCCGGCGATCTGGTCCCATGGGCTCGCTGGATTACGCCTGAGGCGAGCCACCGCCGTTTTGATACCTGGTTCTTTGTAGCGGCCACGCCGCCCGGTGAGATCGCGGTCGCGACCGCGGAAGCGGATTCCGCCGAGTGGCTGCGGCCCGCGGCGGCGCTGGACGCGGCGCGGGCCGGGGAGATCACCCTGCTTCCGCCCACCGCGGTCACTGTCGCCGAACTGACAGCGTTCTCCAGCTCGGCCGAGGTGCTGGCGCAGCGCCGGGCGATCACTCCGCTGATGCCTTCGGTGGTGGTGGAGGATGGCCAGACGTGGCTGGTCATGCCGGAGGGCACGGAGTACCCGCTGTGAGCATCGACGGCTTCCGGACCGCGCGGGCGACGTGCGTGCTGGCGCCGAACCCCTCGCCGATGACGCTCGAAGGCACCAATACCTGGATCATCGGCGAGCCAGGCTCCTCGTCGGTGGTCGTCGTCGACCCCGGTCCTCTGCACGAAGACCATCTGCGCCGGGTGCTGGCCGTGGCGGTCGCGGAGGACCGGCATGTGGCCATGATCGTGCTGACCCACGGCCATCCGGACCACGCCGAGGGCGCGGCGCGGTTCGCGGAACTCGGCGGCGCGCCGGTGCTGGCCGTTGATCCGGACCTGGGTTCCGAGGGGCTTGCCGAGGGGGACGTGATCACCGCCGCCGGGTGCGATCTGGCGGTGGTGAAGACGCCCGGCCATTCGGCTGACTCGGTGAGCCTGCTGCTGCCCGCGGACGGGGCGCTATTCACCGGCGACACCGTGCTCGGCCGCGGTACGACGGTCATCGGCACCGATGGCAACCTGGGCGACTACCTCCGCAGCCTGGACCGGCTGCGCGACCTGGTCGGCTCGCTGGGCGTCGGGTCCCTGCTGCCCGGCCACGGCCCGGTGGTGGACGACCCAGCCACCACACTCGACTACTACATCACCCACCGCGCCGAACGACTGGACCAGGTCAGGTCAGCCCTGGCCGCCGGCGCCAGAACCCCCGCCGAGATAGTCGATATGATCTACACCGACGTAGACCGCTCCCTATGGCCCGCCGCCGAATGGTCCGTCAAGGCCCAGTTGGAGTACTTGGCGGAACCGTAGCCAAGCCCTAAACCCCAGCCACAACCCTAAACCCGAGTCCGAGGCCCAGTGACTACGGTGGCTCCGCGGCGAGCGTGAGCGAGCTTCGCGGGTCGCCTGGCCGCGAAGGCCCGAAGGGTCTTCCGGCCGGGTGACACTGCGGCGGGAAGCGTCGCGGGCCCGGGGGTCTGGGGGTTGGTTTCCACCCCCCAGAAAATAACCGCGCTCTCCTGCGCAGCCGTTCGGCGTCCAGGATGAGTACCGAGCGCGCGCTGATCTGGATCCAGCCGCGCGCCGCGAAATCGGCCAGCGCCTTGTTGACGGTTTCGCGTGACGCGCCGACGAGCTGTGCGAGTTCCTCCTGCGTCAGGTCGTGGTGTACGTGCAGGCCGTCGGGTTCCTGCTGGCCGAACCGGTCGGCCAGGTCGAGCAGGTTCTTGGCCACGCGGCCCGGTACGTCGGTGAAGACGAGGTCGGCCATCACGTCGGTGATGCGCCGGAGCCGGCGCGCCAGCGCCTGCAGCATGTGCATGGAGACTTCTGGGTGCGCTATGAGCCAGGGACGCAGCGTGTCGTGGGCGAGCGCGGCGAGGCTCGCCTCGGTGACCGCGGTCGCCGACGACGTCCGCGGCCGCGGGTCGAACAGCGACAGCTCGCCGAACATCTCACCCGGCCCCAGCACGCTCAGCAGGTTCTCCCGGCCATCGGCGGCCGCGCGGGTCAGCTTGATCTTGCCGTCCAGCACGACGTACAGGCGGTCGCCGTCTTGTCCCTCGAGGAAGAGGTGCTCACCGCGCGTCAGGTGAACCTCCGTCATCTGGTGCCGGAGTTCTCGGGCGGTCTCGTCGTCGAGGCCTTCGAAAAGGGGTGCCCGTCTCAGCACCCGCTCCGCGTCCTCCAACCCGATCCCTCCTCGTGTCGGCCTCGTGTCGGCCACCTATAAGTGTGGATCATTTTCGACCTTCCGGCCTAGGTGTGCCTGCGATCACATTAGGCGCTTCGTAGCACGGTGATGTAACGCGACTCCTATCGCGTTAAGGAGTACCGTAACTACGGTGCGTAGCAAGAGGGTGATCGGTTGCGCGATCGTGGCCTTGCTGGTGCTGCCTGACCCGGGCCCGGCGAGCGCGAATCCCGGGCCGCCCACGGCGGCCGAGATCGGTGCCGCGGCCGGCCACGTCAGCCAGCGCCAGGCCCAGCTCGGTAACTCGCGAAAGCGGCTGTCCGCGGCGGACGCGGAGCTGGCCAGACTTCAGACCCAGGCTGAAGTCCTCACCGAACATTACGACGAGGCCGTCGTCAACGAGCAGCGAGCCCAGGCCGGCTATCAGGTCACGCTGGCCAGGCTGGCCAGCGCCGAGCAGGCGCAGCGGTCAAGCCGGCAGCGGGTGGCGGGCCTGGCGGCGGAGGAGTTCGAATCCAGTGGCGGCCTCGGTGCCGTCGGCGTCGGCGCGGCCAGCGCGATGGTCGGCGACACCCATGGGCCCGACGCCTATCTCAGCGGGCTCAGCCTGGGTCAGCTGCTGGCCCAGGACGGGACCGACACGCTGGCGGCGAAGCAGGCGAACGACGTGGTGGCCAACGTGTTCCGGACCCAGGCGCACAACCTGCTGGCGGCCCGCCAAGCCGATCTGCGCGCCGCCAGCTACCTTAAGCTGGCCATCCAGGCCGCGGTGGCGCGCCAGCAGGCCTTCGTCCGCGCGGACAGGGACGCGGCGAACCGGGCGGCGGCCGCCCTGGCCACCGCGCAGTCGCACGAGGCAGCTCTGCGAGCAGCCCGCCAGGCGGCGCTGGCCGCGGCGGCGGCCCGGCAAGCAGCGGCGGCGGCGCGCCAGGCCGCGGTGGCGGGCGGTCCCTCGGTTTCGGTTGAGGCCCCGGCCTGGTCTTCGGCCTCCGGGGCGTCGGCCACCCAGGGGGATGTCGCGGCCAACTGGGCGCTCGGCCAGCTTGGCAAGCCCTATCTCTGGGGCGGCACCGGGCCCGGCGCTTACGACTGCTCCGGGCTGACGATGATGGCGTGGGCGCACGCGGGCGTTCAGCTTCTGCACTGGACCGGCTACCAGTGGATTGAAGGCCCGCACATCCCTCTGGGTGAGCTGCAGCGAGGCGACCTGGTCTTCTACGCAACGGACACGTCCGATCCCGCCACCATCCACCACGTCGGAATCTACATCGGCGACGGCACGATGGTGGACGCGCCGTACACCGGGGCATTCGTGCGCGTCGACAGCATCTACCGTCCGGGTCTGATCGGCGCCGTCCGCCCGGCCGGCTGAGCGCTAAGCGCTTGATCCGACGAGCCGGGCGTTCCGGCTGGCGGCGAGCGCGTGAGCGGGGACCAGTTTCCGGTACAGGGCCGTCGTCTCCGCCGCGGGGGCTACGCCGAGCTGATCGCGCAGGCGATCGGTGAGCTCGTGGTAGTGCCGGACGGCGCGGGCGCTCTGGCCGAGGTTCATCCAGCACATCATCAGTTCCCGGTGGGCCGCCTCGTTGAGCGGCTCATGGACGACCGCGCGGCGGAACGCGGCCGCGGCGGCCTGGTGACGGCCGGCGGCGGTCAGCATCCGGCCGGTCGCGAGCAGCGCCAACTCGAATGCGCGGCGGAGTTCGTCACGGCGCGCCAGTGCCCAGTCACCGGCCGGCATCCCATCGAGGAAGTCGCCGCCGTAGGCCTCGATCGCGCGTTGCAGATCGGGCAGGCCAGCGGTGCTGGACTTGCCTGGGCCTCCGGCCGTGGCGGCCCGGTGGGCCGCGGCGAGCGCGTCTTCGAAGGCGGTGACGTCGCAGACATACGGCCGGGCGCGGTCAAGCTGGTACTGGCCATCGGCGTAGCACACCCAGCCGGCGTCGCCGAGCGCACGGCGCAGCTCGCGCAGCGCGGTGTGCAGCGCATTTCTGAGCTGGCGGCTGGACAGGTCCGGCCACAGCGCGGCGCCGATCTGATCACGGGTCATCGGTGGCGACGAGGCGAGCAGGAACAGCAGCTCGCGCGGCTTGGCGTAACCCCAGTCAGCGGTGGTCAGCGTGACGTCGCCGAGTTCCACCACCGCCCCGCCGAGCATCTTGATGCGCAGCGGCTGAGCCGCGCTGGACGGCCCAGGCCTGCGCGGGTCACCAGCGGCCGGGTCACGAGCGGGCGAGGCATCGGCAGCGGGCGGGGTATCGGCAGCGGGCAGATCGGCCAGCAGGTCTGCCATGGAGGCGAGCCGTCCCCGCTGTCGCGCCGCCGCGAACGCCTCGGTGCCGAGCGCGTCCAGTGCGCCCGCCGCTGTCGATTCGTGCTGCGACCGCTCGCTGGGCGCGATGACGGTGCCGATCTCTTCCCGGATCGCTTCGGCCGCGCCGAGCAGCCGCGCCGTCCGTGCCGCGTCGCCCTGGGACAGTGCGATCGCTGCCAGATCCTCCAGCACGCTGGACGCACGCCACCTGTCGCGCAACTCGGTGTGCAGCTCCAGGCTGCGGCGGAGCATGGGTATCGCCGCGGGGTCACCCCGGTCGGCGGCGAGCAGGCCGAGTTGCTCGGCTGACCATGCGACGCCTTCACGGAAGCCGATTCCCTCCGCGAGGGAGAGGCCTTCGGTCAGAAGCACCACAGAACGTTCGTTATCTGCTTTACCTCGGGCTGCGATGCCGAGGTTGATTAGGGATGAGGTCACCCCCTCGACATCGCCGAGGGCGCGGTAGATCTCCTGCGCGGCCGTGGCCTGTTCGATCGCCTTGTCGTAGTCGCACTGGAGCCAGCAGGCCATGGCCAGGGTTCCGTGCACCGTTGCCGTGGCGCGCCGGTCGCCGGCGGCCTCCGCCAGGGCCAGGCTCTCGGTGTACAGCTCCACCGCCCTGGCATACCTGCCCTGCTCCCGTGCGACGCTGCCGAGCACCCGTAGTGCGCCGGCGATGCCCGCGTCGTCGCCCAGGTCGCGATACAGCCGCAGCGCCGCCCCGAGCCGCCGGACCGCCGGCGTGTAATCGCACTGCAACAGCGCGAGCCTGCCCCCGCCGAGCAGCGCCTTGGCCCGTAGCCCGGCGGGCGCGTCCGGGCAGTTCGTGACCGCCGTGTCGAGCCAGTGCCGGACTTCGGCATAGTTACCACGCAGGTAGGCGTAGCGATCCAGCGAGCAGGCTATCCGCAGCGGGGATATCGGGTCATCCGACTCCACCGCGTATTCAAACGCCCGGCGCAGGTTGGGAAGCTCGGCGTCCAGCCGGTCCAGCTCGACCTCGATCCCGCCGGGCCTGGCCCCGGCGTTTTCGATACCCGCCGCGGTAGCTTCCGCGAACTCGGTGTAATAGCGCAGGTGAGCCGCGCGGACCTGAGTGGTTTCCCCGGCTTCGGCGAGCCGTTCGGCGGCATAGTCGCGGATGGTCGCCAGCAGGCAATAGTGCGTGTCCCCGTCGTCGTGGTTCGTGTCGTGATCGACCTGGAGCAGCGACTTGTCGGCCAGCCGGCTCAGCACCTCCAGCATCGCGCTGGCGCTGATGCCGTCGCCAGCGGCGACCTGTTCCGCGGCGTCCAGCGTGAACCCGCCGGCGAACTCGGCCAGACGCCGGAACACGGCACGCTCATCCGCGCCGAGCATGTCGTGACTCCAGTCCAGCGTCGCTCGCAGGGCCTGGTGGCGGGGCGGCGCCGATCGCGCGCCGCCGGTCAGCACCGCGAAGATGTCATCGAGCCGCTGTGCCAGCTGGGCTGGGCAGAGGATCCGCATCCGGGCGGCGGCCAGCTCGATCGCCAGCGGCAGGCCGTCCAGGCGCCGGCAGATCTGTGCGACCGCGGCCGCGTTGCCGTCGGTCAGCCGGAATGACGGCCGGACCAGCCGCGCCCGCTGCTCGAACAGCCTGACCGCGTCGGACCGAGCCAGCACGGCCGCCGCCGCGTGGGCCGATGGCGTGGGATCGGCCGCGGGCAGCGACAGTGGCGGGACGGCCCAGTTCCGTTCGCCGTCCACGCCGAGTGGTTCGCGGCTCGTGGCCAGAATCACCAGCGCCGGACACACCGCCAGCAGGAATTCCGCCAGGCCGGCCGTTTCGGCCGCCACGTGCTCGCAGTTGTCCACCACGATCAGCGCCGGCTGGCCGGCGATGTGCGCCGCGATGGCGTGCGCGGCGTCCCGCCCGGGCGCATCCGGGACGCCAAGCCCGGCGGCGACAATCTGGGGGACGATAGCCGGGTCGTCAACCGGCGTCAGGTCCACCCAGCAGACACCGGCCGGAAACTGACGGGCCGCGTCCGCGGAGCTCGCGGCGGCGAGCGCCAGCCGCGTCTTGCCGACACCGCCGGGTCCGATGAGGGTGAGCAGGCGGCATTCCGCCAGACTTCGTCCGATGCCGGCCAGCTCATCCTCGCGGCCCACGAGCCCGCTCAGCCTTAGGGGGAGGGGATTGACGGTTAGCGCCATCATGATCCCAGCCTCTGCTCCCAACCCGGGGATATTGCCGGATGCGCGGAACGCGGTCCCCTGATGTCCGCGCGGCGCGGGGTGATCCTGGCTGGTTAAGTCAAGCCCGGTCCGATTGAGCCGGGCTTAACTGGGCGCTCAGCGTCAACGTTGAGCAAGCGTGCGGACGCGCCCGCACGATGTCCGTGCGGACGCGCCCACGTTGCCTCAGCGGCTGGAGTAACTCAGACACCGCCGAACTGCTGGTTGTAACCTCCGTTGTAGGGCCAGGTGTCGATCGCGGTTCCTTCCCACGGGCTGTCGCCGCTCACATCGAGGTACAGGCCGCTGAAGGCGCTCTGGATGGTGTAGGCCCGCCCGTTGCCGGGGCTAAGGCTCGTCAGCCACTGCTGGTTGGCGGCGCCGGTGCAGGGGTCCTGGAAGACCTGGTCGCCGGCCGCGCCGTCGGTGGTGAGGCACATGTTGCTGTTGACGTTGACAATCTGGTAGCTGTTGCTGCCCCCGGAGGGCTGGAACAGCCAGTCCTGATTGGCGCCGCCGTTGGCGGTCCAGTCGATCACCGGTGCACCCGGGTAGGTAGACCCGCCCGACACGTCGAGCAGCAGGAAGAACGTGTTGTTCGGCGTGAGGTGCGTGGTGAACGAGCTGCTCGCCGAGGCCGGGCCGGCCAGCACGGCACCCGCCACGGCCGGGGTCGCGAGCACGGCGAGGGTGGCCCAGAGTCGGGCGGCACTGAGCCGGGCGGCACGACGCGGGTGGCGCCGGGCGCCGTCGCGGTGGCGGCGGCTGGTAGGCAGTTTGATGTGCATTGGGTGGTCCCCTTCGGATCGGTGGTTTGACTGCCAACGTGAACTTACGGACGGCCTGCGGGGGGGAGCGCCGGAGGCGCGGGGTGCTGCGCCGGAAGCGCGGGGTGATGCGCCGGAGGTGATGCGTCGAGGTGCGGGGGGAAGCGCCGGTGAGGCACGACATGATTTGCATGATCATGCACTGCTGTGCATATAATTGCAGTCATGTCCAAGGTGCTCAGTTCCCTGCCTGTCGGCGAACGGGTCGGCATCGCCTTCTCCGGCGGTCTCGACACCTCGGTAGCGGTCGCGTGGATGCGCGAGAAGGGCGCGGTGCCGTGCACCTACACCGCTGAGATCGGACAGTACGACGAGCCGGACATCGCCTCGGTGCCCGGGCGTGCCACCGCGTATGGCGCGGAGATCGCCCGGCTGGTGGACTGCCGCGCGGCGCTGGTGGAGGAGGGGCTCGCGGCCCTGGCCTGCGGAGCGTTCCACATCCGGTCCGGCGGTCGTGCCTACTTCAACACCACGCCGCTCGGACGAGCCGTGACCGGCACCCTGCTGGTGCGCGCGATGCTCGCCGACGACGTGCAGATCTGGGGCGACGGGTCCACCTTCAAGGGCAACGACATCGAGCGATTCTACCGTTACGGGCTGCTCGCCAACCCCTCACTGCGGATCTACAAGCCATGGCTGGACGTCGGCTTCGTCAGTGAGCTGGGCGGCCGCTGGGAGATGTCGGAGTGGCTGGTCGCCCGCGGCCTGCCTTACCGGGACAGCGCGGAGAAGGCTTACTCGACCGACGCCAACATCTGGGGCGCCACCCATGAGGCCAAGGCGCTGGAGCACCTCGACGCGGGCATGGAGATCGTCGAACCGATCATGGGCGTGCGGTTCTGGGATCCCGCCGTCGAGATAGCCGCCGAGGACGTCACGATCGGCTTCGAGCAGGGCCGCCCGGTGACCATCAACGGACGAGAGTTTGCCTCGCCGGTGGATCTGGTGCTGGAGGCCAACGCCATCGGCGGCCGGCACGGCCTGGGCATGTCCGACCAGATCGAGAACCGGATCATCGAGGCAAAGAGCCGCGGCATCTACGAGGCGCCGGGAATGGCGCTGCTGCACGCGGCCTACGAGCGGCTGGTCAACGCCATCCACAACGAGGACACGCTGGCCAGCTACCACATCGAGGGGCGCCGTCTGGGCAGGCTGCTGTACGAGGGCCGGTGGCTCGACCCCCAGGCCCTCATGCTCCGCGAGTCGCTCCAGCGCTGGGTCGGGTCGGCGATCACCGGCGAGGTGACGCTCCGGCTGCGGCGCGGCCAGGACTACTCGGTCCTGGACACCTCCGGTCCGGCGCTCAGCTACCACCCGGACAAGCTGTCCATGGAACGGACCGAGGACGCCGCATTTGGTCCCGGTGACCGGATCGGCCAGCTGACCATGCGCAACCTCGACATCGCCGACTCCCGCGCCAAGCTGGAGCAGTACGTCGGCTTGGGCCTGGTCGGCGGTCCGCATCCCAGCCTGACCGGTGCCAGTGCCGAGTCTGCCACCCCGGCCGCGCTGATCGGCGACCTGCCCGAGGGCGGCGCCGAGGCCATCGCCTCGCTGGGCCCTGGGAGCCGACCGGGGCTGGTTGGCTGGGAAGGCGGAGCGCCAACAGGTGAGCTGCTGGACCACGCCGCCATGGAGTCCGGCACCGACTGACCCTTTGCCCGCCCGGGTGCCTGGCGCCAGCCGACGGCCCGGCGATTGCGCGTGGACTTTCGTGACCTCCGGAAAGGAGGGTCGCCGTGACCCAGATCACTGGGTACTACCGTCATCGCGCCGCCGAGTACGACGCCATCTACGCCAAGCCCGAGCGTCAGGACGACCTCGCCCGGTTGCGCGAACTGCTCCCGCGACTGGTGGCAGGCGGCAACGTGCTCGAGATAGCCGCCGGTACCGGCTACTGGACGCGCGTCCTGTCATCGTCGGCCGCGGCGATAACCGCCACGGACATCAACACCGAAACGCTCGATGTCGCCCGCGCCCGTGACGTGAAGACATAGCTATTCACCAAGCGTCGTGGGCTTGCACCAGCCCCGCAGGTCCGGACGCAGGGCGCCCAGGTACACATCTGGCCACTCTCATCCCGGCCGCATCAGGGCGCGACCGGATGGATGTGGCAGCCACCCGGTTATAACTGGGTGGCTGCCACATCCATCCGAACAGGGATCCGAATCAGATCGCTGACGCTACCTGAATAGCTACGTGAAAACGGGCATTCCGGGCAGTTTTCATGGTGCTTTCGGGCTTCGTGGTGCTTTTTGTGCAGTGGGTAGCACAAAAGTAACCGCGAAGCCCGGATCAACCGCGCGAGCCTGGTGGCGTTACACCGGCAAATGGGATGAAACGGGCATCCGGCCGCGCGGGGACCGCCCCGCCTCGTAGATCCGGTGCGGGGCCAGCCGGAGACGTGCCGTGTCTTTGAGGCCAGTTTCCTGAGCTGAAAATATTTTCGGCTCAGGGAATCGTAGTCAGCCGCGCGGCGCCAGGTCGGGCCGCAGGCGGGCTGGCTGCACACGAGGCCTGTATCGCCGGCGTCGGCCCCTGCAGCAGGGGTTACCGCATACCAGCCGGGCAAACGTAGACAGACACGGCACTACAGAGTTGAAGGGCGGAGGTCTGCGCCATGCTCGCAGCCGGGTCGCCAAGCGCCATCAATTCGGCTCCGGCCGGACATTCCGGACATCCATGCAGATAGATGGTCCATCGAGCCTGCCAGAGCGTGCCGCTGATGCCAACCGCTCGGACGAAGGCCAGGTTTTGACCTCCACGCCCCATATAGCGCCTTAATCCAAACTCCGTTCGAGGCTTACCGGACATCCAGGTCAATCCAGCAACGGAACGAAGCCGCGACCTCGGACCATAACCGGTCACACGCATCTCCTGCGGGCGGCAGACCCCAGCCTTTCAAGCTCTCTGGCACGCCCCGCTAGCTGTCCGCCGTCTCGATCCGGCTGAGCGCCTGGCCATAGGCCTGGGCGATGAGCTTGATCACATTGCCGTGCGCGCCTAGCGGCGCGGCGCACTTGGCGCCCACCGCGGTCGCGGCTCCCTCCAGGACGCCGGGCGTTACTTCCGGCCCGATCATGCAGGGTGCGATGGCGACTCTGGTGACGCCCATCGCGTGCAGCCGGGTGACCGATTCGCCGAGACCCGGCTCGGTGTCCAGTGAGGCGGGGAGCACGGGCAGCGCGAGCCGCGCGGCGAGCAGGACAGCGGTGACGCTGGCCGAGCCGACCGCCTCGGGTCCGCCCACGGTCGCCACGATGATCCCGTCGGCCGAGGTGGTGATGCTGAACATGCGTACCCGGTCAGCGCGGGCCAGTCCGGCGTCCGCCAGCCGGATGTGCAAGGCCTCCGCGAGCAGCGCGTTCGTGTTGAATATCTCGGCGATATGGGCGTTGACTTCGCTGGCCGCGATGGCCTCGCGGATCGCCCGGGTCGTCGCCGAGTGCGGCGTGGTCAGCAACGGCACCACGATCGCCGACGGCGCACCGGCCGGCCGCCTGGCCGCTGCCTCGGCGAGAACAGCGCGGATCCCGCTCGGGTCGGCACGCCCCGCGTTGTCCACCTTCGCCACGCACACGTCGAGTCCTGGGTTGTCCAGACCGAGGATGGAGGTGATCTCCGCCGCCGTTCCGGTCAGGCAGTCGTCGCTGGCATTGGGTACCGCCAGGATCAGTGCTGGCGATCCGTCCGGAAGGCTGGCCGGAACCGCGCGCCGGTGGCGTCCCCCCGGCGCCGCGAGCCGACCGGTGGTCGGCTGCCGCACCGGGAAACCCCCGACGCTCGAGGGGCGCGCTGGAAGTCTCACGCCGGGGCCAGCCTGCTCGTCTGTCAGAGCATCCGTCAGGGCGCGCTCCACCACTGGGCGCTCAGCCCCAGCATGGCGTCCCCCGTTTGGCGAATCCGGGGAAGCGGCTCCCTGTGGCTGTGGCCGTTCGGGCAGTCCCGTGGAGGAGTCGCGAACATCGGTCACAATTGCCGAGCGTAGCGTCCTGTGATCATCAACATACGATAAACCGCCAAAATTCGGATATCAGTAACGAGACCCTCGGGAATGGGGCCTCGCCGGATTAGTTACTAGCGGGTAGCATTGTCTTCAAGTATCCGCGGGGACAGGCGACAGGCGATATCGGCAGCGGCTCGCGGATGCCAGGGAGAGGGAACCTAGCGAACGGCGGACCAACCGATGAGCCACTACAAGAGCAACCTCCGCGACATTGAGTTCAACCTGTTCGAGGTGTTCCGCCGGCAGGACCTGCTCAACACCGATGCCTATCCTGACCTGGACGAGGAAACCGCCCGGGGCATCTTGACCGAGCTGGGCCGTCTCGCCGCCGGCCCGTTGGCGGAGTCGTTCGTCGACGCGGACCGGAACCCGCCCGTGTTTGATAAAGCCACGTCGTCGGTCAAGATCCCCGATTCGCTACGTAAGTCCTACCGTGCGTTCATGGACGCCGGGTTCTACCGGCTGTCCCTCCCGCCCGAACTAGGCGGCACCGACGCGCCGCGTTCCCTGAACTGGGCCATGGCCGAGCTGATCCTCGGCTCCAACCCCGCCATCTGGATGTACGCCAGCGGGCACACGATGGGGCGGGTGCTGTGGGATCTGGGCACACCGGAGCAGAAGCGGTTCGCCGAGCAGGCCATCGACCGTGAGTGGGGCGCCACGATGGTGCTCACCGAGCCCGACGCCGGCTCCGATGTGGGCGCCGGGCGCACCAGGGCGATACAGCAGCCGGATGGCACGTGGCACATCGAGGGCGTGAAGCGGTTCATCACCAGCGCCGAGCACGATCTGGCGGAGAACATCTTCCACCTGGTGCTGGCCCGGCCGGAGGGGCATGGCCCCGGCACCAAGGGCCTGTCAATGTTCCTGGTGCCCAAGTACCACGTCAATCCGGAAACCGGCGAACCCCAGGACCGTAACGGCGTCTTCGTCACCAACGTCGAGCACAAGATGGGCCTGAAGGCGTCCACCACCTGTGAGCTCACCTTCGGCGCCCACCCGGACCACCCGGCCGTGGGCACCCTGGTGGGCGGCGTGCACGACGGCATCCGCCAGATGTTCAAGGTCATCGAGGACGCGCGGATGATGGTAGGCACCAAGGCGATCGCCACCCTGTCCACCGGCTACCTCAACGCGCTCGACTTCGCGAAATCAAGGGTCCAGGGCGCGGACATGACGCAGATGACCGACAAGACCGCGCCGCGGGTGGCGATCATCGCTCACCCTGACGTGCGTCGCATGCTGATGCTGCAGAAGGCCTATGCCGAAGGCATGCGGGCCCTCGTCCTGCACACCGCGACGGTCCAGGACACGATCCAGATGGCCGCGGCGAAGGGCGAGACGGACGAGCGGGCGAACGGCCTGAACGACCTGCTGCTTCCCATCGTCAAGGGGGTTGGCTCCGAGCGGTCGTATGAGCTGCTCACGCTGTCGCTGCAGACCCTCGGCGGCTCCGGGTTCCTGCAGGACTACCCGATCGAGCAGTACATCAGGGACGCCAAGATCGACAGCCTGTACGAAGGCACCACCGGAATTCAGAGCCTGGACCTGTTCTTCCGCAAGATCGTCAGGGACGGCGGGCAGGCGCTGGGCCAGCTGCTCAGCGCGATCAGGGAGTTCGCGGCCGCCGAGTGCGGCAACGGGCGGCTGAAGACCGAGCGGGCGGCCCTCGCCGAGGCCGCCGTCAGCGTCGAGGCCATCGTCACGGCGATGACGGGCTTCCTGATGGCGTCCGGCGAGCAGCCGGCCGAGATCTACAAGGCTGGGCTGAACACGACCCGGCTGCTGATGGCGCTCGGTGACCTGACGATCGCCTGGCTGCTCCTCGTCCAGGCCGACATCGCCCAGCTCAAGCTGGACCAGGCGGGCGGCCCGGACGCGGACTTCTACCTGGGCAAGATCGGCACGGCCCGCTTCTTCGCGGCGACGGTGCTGCCCCGCCTGGCCGCCGAGCGCAAAATCGCCGAGGAAACCACCCTGGACCTAATGGAACTCCCCGAAACCGCCTTTTAACCCTCCGCGCCAAGGCCACGCTGGCGCGCGGCCGGCTTGGGGCCACGGCGGGCTTACCGCCCCTCCGGGACGGCAATCCGCCGCGGCGCTCGCTTCGCTCGCCACGGTGGCCCGGCTGCGAGCGAAGCGAGCTTCGCGCCCCCCGACGCGGCCCAGTGACCACGGTGGCTCCGCGGCGAGCGAAGCGAGCTTCGCGGATCGCCCGGCCGCGGAGGCCTTCTGGGCCTCCCGGCCGGGTGATACTGCAACGGAAGCGTCGCAGGGACGGGGGGTCTGGGGGGTTGGTTTCTACCCCCCAGAAAAAAACTGCACGGCGGCGCGCTGCGCGGCGATGGGGAGGATGTGGTCCCGGACCATGGCGCGGTGGTCGGGGTTGTCCCGGTAATCCAGGTACCCGTCGAGATCGTCGAACGACGCGGACACGGCGAAGTCGAAGTTGCCCTCGTTAACCGCCAGGTCAGATCCGAAGACGAACTCACGCAACGCCGGTACCAGCGACGGCAGCCGCGCGAGCGACGTCTCAACCAGCTGCTTTTGTTCCGGCGTGGCTTCGGGTGTCCACCGGAATAGCACCGTATGCCTGATCATGCGATGACCCTACCGGTCGGCGGGTCCGGAGCAGCCATCCGGCGAGTACCCCGCCGGCCAGCCCGCCGGCGTGATCGAGCCAGCTGATTCCCGGCGTGCCCGGGATCGCGACGGACAGGATGTAGGAGTACATGATCCCGGCTCCCGCGGCGATCACGATGTCTGTCCAGTTCCGGTCGAACAGCCCGCGGGCCAGGACGTAGCCGAAATAACCGAACACCAGGCCGCTCGCCCCCACTGTCACCGAATCGCCGCTCTGGAACAGCCAGACGGTGAGGCCGCTGGCCACGATGACGATGAGCGTGACGCTGAGGAACTTGATCACGTCGCGGTAGGCCGCGAGGAATCCGAGGACGAAAAGCGGCACTGTGTTGCTCTCGATGTGCTGCCAGGACACGTGCAGGAACGGCGCGGCGAAGATGCCTGCCAGGTGCGCGAAGTTGTGCGGCTGGATGCCCAGCATGTTGAGCCGGTAGTCATCCGCCCAGTTGGCCGCCTGGATGGTCCACAACAACACTAGGAGGCCCACCATTGCCATCAGTGCGTCTCGCACTCTTGCGAGCGACACAGGTGAGCCTCCTCCCGGCGATCAGCTCCAGGCAAGCATCCTGACTGGGTCCTCGAGCATCGAGCCTACGTCTCGGAGCGCGGCCGAACCGAGCTCTCCATCGATGATGCGGTGATCGAAAGACAAAGACAAGGTGCAGGCCTTGCGCACCGCGAGCTGCCCGTCCACCACCCATGGCGTGTCTTTGACCTGTCCGAAGGCGAGGATCGCCGCCTCACCGGGAGTGAGGATCGGCGTTCCCGCGTCGACTCCGAACACGCCCACGTTGGTGATCGTGATGCTGCCGCCGGCCAGATCGGCGGGGGTCGCCTTGCCTGCCCGGGCTGTTTCGGTCAGTTCGTGCAGGGCGCGGGCCAGCGCCGGCAGCGTCAGCGCCCCCGCGTCCTTGATGTTCGGCACGATGAGCCCGCGCTCGGCGGCGACCGCGATACCGAGGTTGACCTGGTGTTTTACCAGGATTTCCTGCGTGTCGGCGTGCCAGCTCGAATTGATCATGGGGTGCCTGGCCACCGCGGTAAGCAGCGCCCGGGCCACGAACAGCAGTGGCGACACCCGCACGCCCTCGAACTCGGCCAGCTCGCGGACGCGCCGCACTGCCGCCATGGTCTCGGTGACGTCGACCGTCAGGAACTCCGTGACGTGCGGGGCGGTGAACGCGCTGGACACCATGGCGGCCGCCATGTGCTTCTGGACGCCCCGCACGGGGATCCGTTCGTCCGCCGCTTTCCCGTCGCGCCGGGAAAGTCCAGCTTCCGACGAACGGGCGGTGGTTTCACCCGCCGCGCGCTGCACGTCCTCACGGGTGATGGACCCGGCGGGGCCGGTACCGGTCAGCTGGGCCAGGCTGATGCCCAGGTCCTTGGCCATCTTGCGCACCGGCGGCTTGGCTGTGATTTCCCGGGGGGTGGAAACCAACCCCCCGGACCCCCCGGCCTGCGACGCTTCCGTTGCGGTATCGCCCGGCCGGGAGGCCCAGAAGGCCTCCGCGGCCGGGTGATCCGCGAAGCTCGCTTCGCTCGCCGCGGGACCCCCCGTTATCTGGTGGCTGGCTCCCGTGCTGGCCGTCGGGCCGCCCGGGGTCGCCGCGCCGCGATCAGTTGCTCCTGGTGCCTTGGCGCCTTCCGCCGCGCCTCGATCCGTACCCTCTGCCGTACCGGCAGCTGCTGCCGCGCCACGACCCGTCTCCTCCGCTGCTCCGGCGGCTTCTCTCCCCCCGGGACGCCCCGCCGCGCCGGTCAGCCCATTGGACAAATCCGACATTTCATGATTTGGCGGATTTTGGGGTGGTTTGCGGGTGCGGCGGGTGGTGGCGCCTTGCTTTACGCCGTATCCGACCAGGACCGCCTGACGGCCCTTAGTGGCCTCCGCAGCTGGCTCCTCGCCTGCCTCCGCGGCGGGTTGCGCGGTGGGTTGCGCGGTGGGCTCCGCCGGCGTCGGCTGCGCGGGGGGTGGCGACGCACTGCCGGACGTGTCCACGGTGATGATCGGGGCGCCAACGTCGACCGTCTGCCCCTCGTCCACCAGCAGGCTGGCTACCGTCCCGGAAAACGGCGAAGGCAGCTCGACGACCGCCTTGGCCGTCTCGATTTCGACGATGACCTGGCCGTCTTTGACGGTGTCACCCGGCTTGACGTGCCACGCCACGATGTCCGCCTCGGTCAGGCCCTCGCCGACGTCGGGCAGACGGAACTCCTTGACTGCGTTCATAAGCTCACCACCCGAACGTCCGGTCGACGGCATCCAGGATCCGGTCCAGGTCTGGCAGATAGTGGTCCTCGAGGCGGGACGGCGGGTAGGGGGTGGCGAATCCGCCGACCCGCAGTACCGGCGCCTCCAGGTTGTAGAAGCACTGCTCGGTGACACGGGCGGCGATTTCGGCGCCCATCCCCGCGTAGGCCGGCGCTTCGTGCGCGACCACGCACCGGCCGGTCTTGCGGACCGAGGCGGTGATCGTTTCCATGTCCAGCGGGGACAGCGACCGCAGGTCGAGGACCTCGACGCTGCGGCCATCTTCCTTCGCGGCCATCGCCGCTTCGATGGACGTGCGGACCAGCGGACCGTAGCTGAGCAGCGTCACATCGGAGCCTTCCAGGGCGACCTTGGCCCGGTCCAGCGGCAGCGCGCTGGCCAGGCCATCCGCGACGTCCACGTCGCCCTTGTCCCAGTACCTCCGCTTCGGCTCGAAGAAGATCACCGGGTCGTCGCAGCTTATCGACTGCTGGATCATGGCGAACGCGTCCGCGGCCCCGGCGCAGGCCACCACCCGGAGGCCCGCGGTGTGCGCGAACAGCACCTCAGGCGACTCGCTGTGATGTTCGACCGCGCCTATGCCGCCGCCGCACGGGATACGGATCGTCACCGGGAGGCTGAGCTTGCCGCGCGACCGGTACCGCATCTTGGCCAGCTGGCTGACGATCTGGTCGAACGCCGGGTAGACGAATCCGTCGAACTGGATCTCGCAGACCGGCCGGTAGCCGCGCAGCGCGAGCCCGATCGCCGTGCCGACGATTCCCGACTCGGCCAGCGGCGTGTCCACCACCCGGTGCTCACCGAAGTCCTTCTGCAATCCGTCGGTGACCCGGAAGACGCCGCCGAGCTTGCCGACGTCCTCGCCCATGATCAGCACCTTGGGATCGTTCTCCAGCGCCTTGCGCAGCCCCGCGTTGAGTGCCCTGGACAGGGTCATCTTGGCCGTGTCGCTCATCGGGTCGCCTCCTCGTCGACGAAGGAGTCTAGATAGGCGGCGAACTGGTCGCGTTCTTCCCTGATGATGGGAGTTTCCTCGGTGTACACGTGATCGAAGATGGCCAGCGGGGGTGGATCCGGCATGGTGCGGCAGGCCTCGCGGAAGCTGGCGCCCACTTTGGCCGCCTCTTCGTCGATGGCGGCGAAGAAGTCGGCGGCAACCTGGCCGTTACGGACCAGATACGATCTGACCCGCTCGATCGGGTCTTTGAGCTTCCATGCCTCGAGGTCGCTGGCCAGCCGGTATCTGGTGGGATCGTCGGTGGTGGTGTGCGCGCCCATCCGGTAGGTGAACGCCTCGATCAACGTCGGGCCCTGCCCCTCGCGGGCGGCCCGCATTGCTTTCTTCGTCACCGCGTAGCAGGCGAGCACGTCGTTGCCGTCCACCCGGATGCCGGGGAACCCGAAGCCCAGCGCCCGCTGGTACAGCGGTATGCGGCTCTGCCGCTCGAGCGGCTCGGAGATCGCCCACTGGTTGTTCTGGCAGAAGAACACCGTCGGCGTGTTGAACACCGAGGCCCAGACGAAGGCCTCGTTGACGTCCCCCTGGCTGGTGGCGCCGTCGCCGAAGTAGACGATCACGGCTTCTTCGGTGCCGTCCCGCTGGATGCCCATCGCATACCCGGTGGCGTGCAGAGTCTGCGAGCCGATCACGATCGTGTACAGGTGGAACCTATGATCCTTGGGATTCCATCCGCCATGGCTGACGCCACGGTACAGCTCGAGAAGCTGAACCGGGTCGATGCCGCGGCACCACGCCACGCCGTGCTCACGATAGGTGGGAAAGGCCATGTCGTTGGGCCCCAGCGCGCGGCCGGAGCCGATCTGGGCGGCCTCCTGGCCGAGTAGGGAGGCCCAGATACCCAGCTCACCCTGCCGCTGAAGGGCGATGGCCTCGGTGTCGATCCGGCGGACGAGCACCAGATCCCGGTACAGATCCTTGATGTCTTCGGTGCTGAGCTCGAGCGGGTAGTCCGGGTGGTCGGTGCGCTCACCTTCGGGAGTGAGGAGCTGGATAAGCTCGGGCGGTGCAGCTGCGGTACCAGTGTCCATGGTCGGGCAGCTCCTTTCCTCAGCTGGCCTCCAGGATCGCCGTAGCCAGCCAGACGGACGCTTTTCACCTGACGATATATGCCCTGTATGACCGGGAGGATACGTGACCCGAATGATCGTCGAAGTGATGCTCAAGCCGGAGATCCATGACCCCCAAGGTGAGGCGATCCTGAGCGCCTCCCACCGCCTCGGGTTCGGCCAGGTACTGGCGGTCCGGCAGGGTAAGCGGTTCGACATCGAGATCGACGGCCCGGCCGACGACGCGGCCCTGGCCGCGGTCCAGGCGCTGGCCCAGGAACTGCTGGCCAACCCGGTGATCGAGGAAGCCGCTGTACATCCGGTGGCCGGCTAACCTTTCGTAAGTGCGTATTGGGGTTATCACCTTTCCTGGATCGCTGGACGACCGCGACGCGGCGCGGGCCGTCCGGCTGGCCGGGGCCGAGCCGGTCTCGCTATGGCATGCCGATCGCGACCTGCGCGGCGTCGACGCGGTGGTCCTGCCCGGTGGCTTCTCCTATGGGGACTACCTGCGCTGCGGCGCCATCGCCCGGTTCGCCCCGGTGATGGGCGAGCTCGTCCCGGCCGCACGCCGGGGCCTGCCGGTCCTCGGTATCTGCAACGGGTTCCAGATCCTGTGCGAGGCCCACCTGCTGCCCGGAGCGCTGACCAGGAACGCCGGGCTCCGCTTCGTCACGAGGGACCTGCGACTGAGGGTGGAGAACGCCGCGACCGCGTGGACGGGCTCGTATTCAGCCGGTCAGCGGATCGTGGTGCCGCTGAAGAGCGGCGAGGGCGCGTTCACGGCCGCTCCCGATGTCCTCACCGACCTCGAGGCGCAACGCCGTGTGGTGATCCGGTACACCGACGGCAACCCCAACGGATCGGCCTCCTCCATCGCGGGTATATGCAACGCCGACGGCAACGTGGTCGGCCTGATGCCGCACCCGGAGCACGCCGTCGACCCGCTCACCGGTCCGTCCGCCGACGGCCTGGGCTTCTTCACGTCCGTCCTGGCCGGAGTCGCGGTATGACTACCACCGTCCAGCCGTATGCCGCGCTGGGGCTGACCGATGACGAGTACGCGAAGATCGTCGCCACGCTCGGCCGTCGTCCCACGGACGCGGAGCTGGCCCTGTACTCGGTCATGTGGAGCGAGCACTGCTCTTACAAGTCTTCCAAGGTTTACCTGCGGCAGCTCGCGCCATCGGTGTCGCAGTCCGCGGCGCTGCTGGCCGGCATCGGGCACAACGCCGGGGTCGTTGACATCGGCCAGGGCTACGCGGTCACGTTCAAGATCGAGTCGCACAACCATCCGTCGTACGTCGAGCCGCACCAGGGAGCGGCCACCGGTGTCGGCGGCATCGTCCGGGACATCCTGGCCATGGGGGCGCGCCCGGTGGCGGTGATGGACGCGCTGCGGTTCGGAGCCGCCGACGCCCACGACACCGCCCGGGTGCTGCCCGGCGTGGTGGGCGGGATCTCCTTCTACGGCAACTGCCTGGGGTTGCCCAACATCGGCGGCGAGCTGGACTTCGACCCCTGCTACGTGGGTAACCCGCTGGTCAACGCGCTGTGCGTGGGCGTGATGCGACACGGCGACCTGCAGGTCGCGGCGGCCACCGGGCCCGGCAACAAGGTGATCCTGTTCGGCTCCCGTACCGGCCCCGACGGCATCGGCGGCGCCTCGGTGCTGGCCAGCGCCTCCTTCTCTGCCTCGGGTGAGGGCGCGAAGAGGCCCAGCGTCCAGGTCGGCGACCCGTTCCTGGAGAAGCTGCTGGTGGAGTGCTGCCTGGAAGCTTTCGCGGCCGGGCTGGTGGTGGGCATCCAGGACCTGGGCGCGGCCGGGGTGGCCTGCGCGACCACGGAGCTTTCCGCGGCGGGGACCGGGGGGATGCGGGTGTGGCTGGACAAGGTCCCGCTGCGCGATCCCGCACTCGGCCCGCCCGAGATCTTGATGAGCGAGTCGCAGGAACGCATGATGGCGGTCGTCGAGCCGCGGAACGTGGAGCGGTTCCTGGCGCTGTGCGCCAAGTGGGACATCCAGGTGGCGGTGATCGGCGAGGTCACCGACGGCGACCGGCTGACCATGACCTGGCACGGCGAGACGGTGGTGGACATCCCGCCGGCCTCGGCCGCCGATGAGGGGCCGGTCTACCGGCGGCCCGCGGAGCGGCCGGCCGATCAGGACGCACTGGCCGCCGACGGACCGGAGCCCCTGCCACGGCCCGCGGACGGTGCGGAACTGCGCGCGACGCTGCTCAGGATGCTCGCCGCGCCCGGCATTTCTTCCCCGGCCTGGGTCACCGATCAGTACGACCGCTACGTGCGCGGCGACACGGTACTGGCCATGCCCGAAGATGGCGGCCTGCTCCGGGTGGACGAAACCACCGGTCTGGGCATCGCGCTGGCTACCGATGGCAACGGAAGATACTGCAAACTTGACCCATACCGTGGCACACAGCTCGTTCTGTCGGAAGGCTTCCGGAACATAGCGGCTACCGGCGCTAGGCCGCTAGCGGTCACCAACTGCCTGAATTTCGGCTCGCCCGAGGATCCGGCGGTCATGTGGCAGTTCGCCGAGGCGGTACGCGGGCTGGCGGACGGGTGCGCGGCCCTCGGATTGCCGGTCACCGGCGGGAACGTGAGCTTTTACAACCAGACGGGGACCACGGCCATTCACCCGACACCGGTCATCGGGGTGCTCGGTGTGCACGACGACGTGCGGCGGCGGCTCGGCATGGCCTTCGTGCCGGGGACCTCGCTGATCGTGTTGGGGGAAACCCGGCCGGATTTCGGCGGATCGGCGTGGGCGCACATTATCCACGGTCATCTGGGCGGGCGCCCGCCCGAGCCGGACCTGGCCGCGGAAAGCCGGCTCGCCGGGCTGCTGGCGCGGGCATGCGCGGATGGCCTGCTGGCCGCGGCGCACGATGTGTCGGATGGCGGGCTGGCCGTGGCGCTGGCCGAATCGTGCCTGCGGGGAGAGGTCGGTTGCCGGGTCGAGTTCCCCGGCGACCCGTTCACCTGGCTGTTCAGCGAGTCGCCTGCGCGGGCGGTGGTCGCGCTGCGCCCGGAGCGGGCCGACGAGTTCATCGCCCTTGCGGGGGCCTGCGGCGTTCCCGGTCAGGAAATCGGGCGCGCCGGGGGCGACAGCCTGACCGTGGACGGCTGCTTCGAGGTGCCGCTTGCTGAGCTGACGGCGGCGTATGAAGGTACGCTGCCGGCGCTGTTCGGATTATGCCGCCGCGACGGCCGGATCCGCGCGGTCGGACGAGCATCGCGAGTGTGCTGCGCACGCTCGAGAGCGGCGAGACGCCCGACGCCGAGGCCCTGCGCACCGCGGTGCGGTACCTGCTTCAGCTTCTGGCCACGCGGCATCCAGGACACGCGGTGGAGGTCCGGGTCCCGCCCGTGGCCGCTGTCCAGTGTCTGCCCGGGCCGAGGCATACCCGCGGCACGCCGCCCAACGTCATCGAGACCGACCCGGTGACCTGGATAAAACTGGCCGCCGGGCGCCTCGGCTGGGCCGAAGCCGTCGCCTCGGCCGCGGTCGCGGCCAGCGGGCCGCGCGCCGACCTGGCCGCTTACCTGCCGCTCATTGGCTAGTTACCCGCGGCGCGTTGGCTACACTTGCTGGCGTGTGCGGGGTGTTCGGCGTCTGGGCGCCAGCGGAAGACGTCGCGAAGCTCACCTATTTCGGCCTGTACGCGCTGCAGCACCGGGGCCAGGAATCGGCAGGCATAGCGGTCAGCGACGGCCACCGGATTGTCGTGCACAAGGAGATGGGCCTGGTGGCCCAGGTCTTCGATGAGCCGGCGCTGACCGCGCTGCGCGGGCACATCGCGGTCGGACACTGCCGGTACTCGACCACGGGCGCCTCGGTCTGGGCCAACGCCCAGCCGACCTTCCGGTCAACCCCGGACGCCAGCCTGGCGCTCGGCCACAACGGGAACCTGATCAACACCCGGGAACTGGCCGACCTGCTGGAGGCGCAGCCGGGTGTGGCGGGGGTGCCCGCCACGTCCGATACCGACGTGCTCACCGCGCTGTTCGTCAGCCAGTTGCCGGGGGTGCCCGGCGGGGTCGAGAACACCGCGGCGGCTGTCCTGCCGCTCGCCCGCGGCGCCTATTCGCTCGTGTTCATGGACGAGCACGCCCTGTACGCCGCGCGCGACCCCTACGGCTTCCGCCCGCTTGTCCTGGGACAGCTCGAACACGGCTGGGTGGTAGCCAGCGAGACCGCGGCGCTGGACATCGTGGGAGCGTCGTTCGTCCGCGAGGTCGCGCCGGGCGAACTGATCTGCATCGACGAGGGCGGGGTCAGGTCAAGGACGATCGTGGAGCCACGGCCGAAGGGCTGCCTGTTCGAGCATGTCTACCTGGCCCGCCCGGACACCACGATCTCCGGCCGCGGCGTGCACGCCACCAGGGTCGAGGTCGGCAGGCGGCTCGCCGCCGAGCATCCGGTCGCCGCCGATCTCGTGATCCCGGTACCGGAATCGGGCACGCCGGCCGCGATCGGGTTCGCCGAAGCCAGCGGGATCCCGTTCGGCCAGGGCCTGGTGAAGAACTCCTACGTGGGGCGGACCTTCATCCAGCCCAGCCAGACCATCCGCCAGCGCGGCATCAAGCTCAAGCTGAACCCGCTGCGGGACGCGATCGCCGGCCGCCGGATCGTGGTGGTGGACGACTCGATCGTCCGGGGTAACACCCAGCGCGCGCTCGTGGCGATGCTGCGCGAGGCGGGCGCCACGCAGGTGCACGTCAGGGTGGCGTCGCCGCCGGTGATCTCCCCATGCTTTTTCGGCATCGACTTCGCCAGCCGGGACGAGCTGATCGCCGGTCACCTGACGCCGGACGAGATCTGCGCGTCAATCGGCGCCGATTCGCTGGGCTACGTGTCGCTGGACGGACTGATTGAAGCCACTACGCTTTCGGCGGATCGCCTGTGCCGGGGCTGCTTCGATGGCCAGTACCCTGTCCCGGTCGCTGATCGCGACCGGGGCAAGTATGTGCTCGAAGTTTCCACTCAGCCCTGATCGTCAGGCATCGCTGATTTAGCAGTCGTGTGCGTGAGTAACCGCCAGGCGTCCTCAGACTCGTCGTCTTCGGCTTCATCGTCTTCGTCGTAGGCCCCCGCGGACCTGCTCGAAGAACCGTTGCGGGAATCCGCACCGCCAGCCAGCTCCGCACGCAGCCGGTCAAGGTCGGAATCGTCGCTGCTCTTGTACTTGAGCTGACGTGCCACCTTAACCTGCTTGGCCTTGGCTCGGCCGCGCCCCATTGGCTCGACCCCCTCGAACGTCCGGAGCCAGTCAGGCCCCATGATCTCCGCCTCGCTGGAGCGTCGTAAAACTCCGTCGCCACCCCGCTGCGGGGTGCACGACGCTGGCCAGCATCCGTACACGTACAACCGTACCCGCTTTGCGCCCCAGATGCCTACTCCTGATGGGGGTGCGGGCTCATCACCCTAGCCAGATTCCACGCAGCCGGCCTACTTCGGCCATGCGGCGCTCGGCCAGCCGGTCGGCCGCCACCGATGGCGGGACGCCGTCGGAGTCCGCGATGGCCAGCACTTTAGCGGTGGTGGCGAAGACCTGTTCGCATGCGGCCTTCGCTCGCTCAAAGCTGAATCCGGCCAGCTCGTCGGCGACCTGGATGACGCCGCCGGCGTTGACGACGTAGTCAGGCGCGTACAGAATTCCGCGATCGGCGAGCGATTTCTCCACACCTGGGTGGGCAAGCTGGTTGTTGGCCCCGCCGCACACGATCCGCGCGGTCAGGTTTGCGGTCAGCTCGTCGGTCAGCGTCCCGCTCAGCGCGCACGGTGACAGGATGTCCAGGTTTTCGGCGGCCAGCGCGTCGATGTCCGCCACGCCCCGGACCTCGGGGTGCTGGACGCGGACCGCGTCGACGGCCTTGGCGCTGACGTCGCAGATGACCACCTCGGCCCCGGCCTCGATGAGGTGGTCGACCAGGCGGTGGCCTACCTTGCCCACGCCCTCTACGCCTACCAGCCGGCCGCTCAGGCTGGTGCTGCCCCACGCGTGCTGGGCCGCGGCTCGCATCCCGTGCATGACGCCCAGAGCGGTCAGCACGGAGGAATCGCCCGCCCCGCCATTGGCGACCGTCCGGCCGGTCACGTACCGGCACTCGCGGGCGATGATGTCCATGTCTTCGCTGCGGGTGCCCACATCGCAGGCAGTGATATAGCGGCCACCCAGGGATTCGACGAAACGGCCATAAGCGCGCAGCAGGGGCTCGGATTTCAACTGTTCGGGATCGCCGATGATGACAGCCTTGCCGCCGCCGAGGTCCAGGCCGGCCACCGCGTTCTTGTAAGCCATCGCCGTGGACAGCCGCAGGGCATCGGCGAGCGCCTCGTCCTCGGATGTGTACGGGTAGAACCTGGTCCCGCCCAGCGCCGGTCCCAGGGCGGTCGAGTAGATGCCGATGATGGCCTTGAGGCCGGTACGGCTGTCCTGGCAGAAGATGACCTGCTCGTGATGGTCAGCTTGGCCGTTTGCCGGGTTGGTCGCGAAAACGTTCGCCACGGTGGTGACTCCATCGTCATCGTCCCGTCCCGGTCCGGGTTGAACCGGGATCACATCAAGCGTATTGCGGGGTCCGCCGGAACGGACCGGGTGCCCTCGATCCCTACTCGGACCAGAAGGCGACCATCTCTTCGGCAAGGCCAGCTAGCTGCCCCCGTAGTCGCGAACAGGCCGGGGCGTTGCAACGGGTTTGGAGGCCGAGGGCCCGCAGCGTGCCGATGGCGCTATCGAGTCTGCCAAGGTGTGCCGTCGGCGAGCCTGCCAGGGCGTGCGTGCCGCTGGGTGCCCTCGGCTCGGACCCTCGCCCGGCTACCGGCCCCTTCGCCTCCACACCAGCGCGGAAATTTGGTGCTGACTGGAAATTTACCGGTCGTATTCGTACATAAAATTTCCGTGAAGCACAAATATTCCGTCTTAATCGACATCCCGTTCTATACTTATCGGATATTAAGGGCAACCCGGCAGCGGTCCCATGCCGCGACTTCGGTCCACAAACTGGTCGCATGCTTCCTGCAGGTGACAGCCGGTTTCAAGCTCGGTAACCGCGTTCCGCGTTGGCATGGCGGAAACGATGGCTGAAACGGCAGCCCCATTCCGTTCGGTTCCACGAGTAACCGGCCAATCGGTTGAGCGTCCCCACGGACCCGCCGGTCTCCGGGGTGGCCTGGAGCCGGAAGCGGAAAGCAGGAAGCCTGAAGCCGATGTCAGCCCGAAGCCAGAAGTCGCATCAGCCAGAAGTCGGCGTCAGCCGGAAGCCGTCAGCCGGAAGCCGGTGTCATCCCGAAAAGGGCCACAGGGAGCGGAAGCCGACGGCGCGCCTGCCTCAGACGACGCCGTGGACAAGGGTTTTCACCCTAGTTCGGCTTGTCGAGAGGGATTATGGCGATTGGTGTATCTGCGGCCCGATAGCGCGCTCTGCTGGGATGAATCGGTCGCGAAGGTGGGGGCGATGGTTGACGGAATGTCACGAGGACATTGCGAACTGGCAATAGTGAGGTATGGCCGGACACGAGGCAGGTGGCGGCGGTTCCGGGAGTTTGAGCAGGTCAGCTGAATATTGGCAGGTCAGAGGGGGCCGATCGTGAGGTGTTCGTTCCGGACACACGCTGGGCACTATTCCCGAAACCGGCGCGATGCGACTATAAGTATCGCTAGAATCACCCTGAGTGACAGCGATCCACGGAGCAACGGGGCATCCCAGTACAGAAAATCTTGCGCCGGGTGGTCGACTTGTCACCGGTGGTGATGGCAATATGGTCTCTGTGGGCCATATGGGACATCCACGACAAGGCTCCCTAGGGAGCGCCAGCACAACAGGAAACACAGGGATCCGAATTACAGGTCCAGGAGGAGAGGCCACACACATGTCCGCACGCACACCCGAGGCCGAGCCACTGCTCACGCCGGCCGAGGTCGCCACGATGTTCCGTGTCGACCCAAAGACCGTCACACGCTGGGCGAAGGCTGGGAAGCTAACGTCAATCCGCACGCTGGGGGGCCACCGGCGCTATCGGGAGACTGAGGTTCGTGCACTGCTCGCGGGTATTCCGCAGCAGCGGTCCGAGTGATCTGATGCCGTGTCCATGCGGCGAGCGCCCGTTCTGGGTGGGCCGCGCGGGGATGCGGCAGCGATCGTTCAACGGAATGGGGGGTCGGCCTCGGTGGCAGGTATGCCGCAGCAGGGGTGTCGTCTGGCCGGTGGGAGATAGCCGGGCGCGTTATCCCGCGGGACGTGCTGCCGGGGCTGGTCCGCTCTTAGGGGAGGGTCGCACGATGCGTGATCCAGAGTTGGTCACACGTGCTCAACGCGCCGCGGCGCGTTTGGAATCGGCATGGGAACAGTGGCGCGCACTGCACGGACTCGCGGTGGCGCCAGCACAGCCAGTAGTCAGCTACGTCGGCTATTCACTCAAAGAACCGTGGGGCGAGCCGCGGGTCGTGATCGGGGTGGACGCCGACGAGGCGGAATTCCTCGCGGACTTTCTTGACCGCGACGAGTGCGGACGGCAAGGGCAGCCGCCTTCGGAGGCCGAGTACACCAGCCAGGCTCTGCTGGGCGCGCCGGTCCCTGTCGGTATCCCCCGCCAGATGGGCGAGGGCGGCAGGGAGATCGCCGGCCGGGAGATCGCCGCCGAGCTGGCCGGCTGGTCCTCAGGTGAGCTTCCCGGCCAGGCGTCGGAGCAGCTGGCCGGCTGGCCCAAGGGGCTGACTTCGCCGGGATTGACGACCGCGGCGGAACAGCCGCCTGGCGCCGCTTAGTCTCGTCGTCACTTCGCCTCTTAACCCCACCGCTTGATGAGCAGGTTCACAGCGCTGTCTTAGCGTTCACTCAGGTTTAGGCGGCATGCTCAGACAGCGAAAGGGGTTCATCCTTTCACTTGGCGTCCGGGTTCGGAGTGGCCAGGCCCCGCCCCGAGCCCGGACGTCGATCATTCCCGCGCCCCGCGCCCCGCGCCCCGTGGCCCCGTGGCCTCATGGCCCCATGGCCCCATGGCCCTGCCGAATCAGCCCTGCCGAATCAGTCGGCGGCCGTAGCGGTGGTCGGCTGGTCGGTGCCGCAGTATTTACATTTCGAGGCAGCAGCGGGCAGGTCGGTGGACAGGCACGCCGGGCAGGTCTTGACGGGTGCCGGATCCCCGAACACCACTTGGCCGCGTCGTGCCTGGACCATCTTGTAGGGCACCACGACGAGGAAATACACCACGGTCATGAAGATGATGAAGTAGATGACCGCGGAAATGAACGCGCCGAAATCGAGGAAGGTCTTGGTGTTACCGGCCTGGCCAAGCTGCACGCCGAGGCCGAGTGCGTTCTTGCCCTGTGCCCTGGCCACCAGCGGGTTGATGAGGTCGGTGGTGAAGGCACTGATCAGGCCGCTGAACGCGAGGGCCACGACCAGTCCGACCGCGACGACGATCACGTCGCCGCGCATAAGAAAGTTCCTGAATCCCCTCATGTTTCTCCCTCCGGTTCCGCGGTCCCGCGCCTGGTAGCGACCAGAACCCCACATGTGTCCGTTTGTGCTGGTAATTGCGCTGACGACGATGCTTACGATTCCTGGTCACAGGTCGTCACGCAAGCATTTCGCTGAGTCGGGCGTGCCATGCGCCCCACAGCGCACGCGAGACGTGGTGCTTCCCGTCCGGTATGTGACGGTTTGTGGGCCGACCGCCACACGAAGACGGCCGTAGCGATACGGCTGGAGTCTTAGACCGCACGGGTACACGCGACGCGCGACGCGCGGACCCCCCATCTACGCTAATTCGCCGCTGTGACCAGCTGTTATGCGGTTAGTGGGGCGCCAGGGGGTCGAACCCTGAACCAATGGGTTAAAAGCCCACTGCTCTGCCATTGAGCTAACGCCCCGCGCGACGCCAGCCACGATCGGGTGTGACGCCACCAGAGGAAGCGTACCGATTTCCAGCCAGTAGTGCGTCGCGGGCTCATCAGTGCGCCACCGACGGCCTGGCATGGGGCCGCAGCAAGCCCGTCAGCGGTACGCGGAGATCCCGGTAAGCGCCTGCCCGATCGCGAGCGTGTGAATCTCCTCGGTGCCCTCATAGGTGAGCACGGCCTCCAGGTTGTTCGCATGCCGGATTGGCGGGTACTCCAGCGTCACGCCGCTGGCCCCGAGCACCGTCCGGGCGGTGCGGGCGATGTCTAGGGCGGTCCGCACGTTTGTCATCTTGCCCACGCTGACCTGCGCCGGCGTCAGCCCGCCGGCCTCCTTCAGCCGCCCCAGGTGCAAGGCGAGCAGCTGTGACTGGAACAGCGCCGAAGCCATCCAGGCCAGTTTCTCCTGGGTGAGCTGGAACGCGCCGATCGGCTTGCCGAACTGCTCCCGGGTCTTGGCATAGGTCACCGCGCTCTCCAGGCAGGAACGGGCCGCTCCGGTCACTCCCCAGAAGATGCCGAACCGGGCCTCGGTCAGACAAGACAATGGACCTTTCACGCCGGTCACGCCGGGCAGCACCGCGTCCGAAGGCAGCCGTACGTCGTCCAGCACCAGCTCGGATGTGATCGACGCGCGCAGCGACATCTTCTTGTGGATGTCCCGTGCGGTGAACCCGGAGGCTTCGCGCGGCACCAGGAACCCCCGGATCCCGTCCTCCGTCCTGGCCCACACCACGGCGATATCGGCGATCGACCCGTTGGTGATCCACATCTTGGTGCCGGACAGCACCCAGTCCGGCCCGTCTTTCCTGGCGAAGGTCCGCATACCCGCCGGATCGGAGCCATGATCCGGTTCGGTGAGGCCGAAGCACCCGACCAGCTCACCCGCCGCCATTCGCGGCAGCCATTCGTTCTTCTGTTCGTCCGAGCCGTACTTCCAGATCGGGTAAATGGCCAGCGAGCCCTGCACCGAGGCGGCGCTGCGCAGCCCGGAATCGCACGCCTCGAGTTCCCGGCAGGCCACACCGTACGCAACCGCGCCAAGGCCCGCGCAGCCGTAGCCGGTCAGGTGCATGCCGAGCAGGCCGAGCTTGCCCAGTTCGGGGATCAGCTCGCGAGGCAGCGTGCCCGCCTCGAACCAGTCCGGGATGTGCGGCTGTACTTTGTCCGCGGCGAACGCCCGGACGGTGTCCCGGATCAGCCGCTCTTCCTCGGTGAGCTGATCGTCGATTCGCAGCAGGTCCGTGTCGGGCAGGGAAGTCATGGTTCCAGGGTAATAACAGGGTTGTTCCTGATGTCAGACCCACCCGCAAGTGGGCATAGTCGGGGTATGAGCGAAATCAATAACGGCGGGCCGAGGCGGCTGCACCGTAGCAGGAAGGGCCAGGTCGTGGCCGGGGTGTGCAGCGGCGTTGGTGAGTACCTCAACATAGACGCGAACCTGGTCCGGCTCGGGTTCGTGGTACTGACGGTGTTCGGCGGGATGGGTATCTTGCTGTACCTGGCCGCGTGGGTCATCCTGCCCGAGGAGGGCGAGGACACCTCGATCGCCGAGACGTGGGTCAACAAGCGCAAGTCCTGAGCCGGCCAGCAGCGGGGAACGATTCCCCGCTAATATCCTCCCGCTCTCTGGGCCTGGATGGCCTGGGCGCGCACATGGGTCCAGGCCATGGCCAGCATGGCGGCAGCGGTCAGGCCGGTCAGCCCGGCCAGGCCGACGGCGAGCGTCGGCCCGACCGCCTCGGCCACCGCGCCGCCGGCCAGGATGCCGAGCCCTTGCACGGCGTAGAGGCCTGACTGGGCGAGCCCGAAGGCCCGCGCCCGGGTGCCGGGCGTGAGCGCCTGCACGAACGCCGCCGCGGCGGCGAGCTGATAGGCACTGCCCGCGCCCGCCAGCGCCCACAGGATCAGCACGCCCGGGAGCGGCGGATTCCACGCACTCGCGATGAGCGGGCCGCAGGACAGCATGGCCAGCCAGCCCATCATCCGGATCCGGGCGGACGGCGTGGCCAGCTTGCCGAACGCGAACGCGCCGACCACCGTGCCGAACGGGGTGGCCGCCATGAGCAGGCCCACGGCCAGCGTGCTGCCGTGCAGCGAATGCGCGTACGGGGCCGCCAGCCCCTCGGGGACGATGGCGAAACCCGCCAGCCACCCGAACAGCAGCAGCGTCCGCAGCACCGGATTGCCGAACACGATCCGCGCCCCGTCGGCGGAAATGGCCAGCAGCGACCGCCGCGCCTCCCCTTCACGCCGTGGCGATGGGCGCGGCTTGGTGCCCAGGACGACAATAAGGGCACTCATACCGAACGACAGTGCGTCGACGCCCAGGGTCCGGTGCGTGTCCAGGGTGGCGACCACCGCGGCGCCTGCCACGAATCCGACGATCTGGCTGGTCTGGAAGGTTATGTTGCCGATGGCGGAACCGAGCACGAACTTGTCGCCCGGCAGCACGTCGGGCAGCAGCGCGGCACGGGCCGACGTGAACGGCGCGCCGATCAGCACGGTACAGAACAGCAGCACGCACAGCGGGGCGAACGGCATGCCGGGCAGCGCCATCAGGCCGACCGTGATCATCCGGAGCAGGTCGCAGGTGATCATGACGCGACGGCGGGGGAACAGGTCGGCCAGGCCGGACAGCAGCGGGCCGCCGGCGATCGGCGGGAGGTAGGTCAGTGCGTAGGTGAGCGCGGTCCAGAACGGCGAACCCGTGCGGTGGTAGACCAGGATGGCGATCGCCACCTGGGCGAACTGGTCGCCCGCGTAGGACAGCACCTGGGCGATCCACAGCGCGCGGAACTCGCGGATGGCGAAGACCTCGCGATAGGACGCCCGTCCCTCCGGCGCCCGCCGGTGGCGGCCCGCGGCCCCGGTTACCGGGTCTGCCCCGAGCGCAGGACGCGTTGGGAGATCTGTGCGTGGCTCAGGTGCCACGGTCACGATTCACCCCCGGGTGTGGACAGGTCTCCGCGTGGCTTGTGGGACTCGTGTTCTTGGAGCGCTTGTACGTCAACCAGTGTTCCCTGTCTACGGCCGGTTACTCGTCGCCGGCGGTATGTCCTGGTCTCAGGGTAAGTCGCTGAGTGACTTTCGTATCGCTTACCGTGGCCGATGTCGGCCCTCTTGGCAAGGGAAATCGCGCTCCCCGCCGGGAATGCCGGTTATCGAGTTCAGGTTCCGGGCCAGAAGTTGCTACGCTTTGCTGGTTCCGGTGTCTGTCCCCTATGCTGGGGCAGTCCCCCGACGGCGGGCTGATGTGGTCTCGGCGGCCAAGGCCGTCGGCGCCCCCATCGTCTAGCGGCCTAGGACACCGCCCTTTCAAGGCGGCGGCACGGGTTCGAATCCCGTTGGGGGCACGCGTCGGCTACGCTGGCGGCAGCAAGGCAAGGCATGGTCCTGTAGAGCAGCTCGGAGTGCTCGCCACCCTGTCAAGGTGGAGGTCGCGGGTTCAAATCCCGTCAGGACCGCGGTCAGGTAGCTCAGTCGGTATGAGCGTCCGCCTGAAAAGCGGAAGGTCGGCGGTTCGACCCCGCCCCTGACCACCACCACCGACCAGCCAAAACCGGTGCCTCACCTGCGGAAACACGGCGAGACACCGGTTTTTGTTCTCCGGCTGGCTACGGCTGTTCACGGCTGACGGCGGCCAGTTGTGCCCAATACGTGCCCAAGTTCAGTCGGCGGCGTCGGGCTCCTCGGGCTCTCGTAGCGCCTCCTCGATCCGCCGCTTGGCTATCTGGTCTTGGCCGTCGATGCACTTGGCGTAGACCCTGAGCAGGACGGCCACGCTGTGCCCGGCCCACTCGGCGACTTGGGCGGGCGCGACACCGCCGTTGAGCCAGGTGGAGACGCAGGCATGGCGAAGGTCGTAGACCCGCCGGGCCAGCGGTGAGGCGTATTCGGCCCGGGTCAGCGCGGCGGCCCGTGCTTTGTTCCACGCCCGGCGGTAGGTGATGGATGCCAGTTCCCCTCCGTGGATGCCGGTGAATATGCGCCCGTCCCGGCCAGTGCCGAACCGATCCAGGTGGGTCCGCAGGATTCGGGTCAGCGGCGGGGGAATGGGCACATGCCGCCATTCTCCCCGGGCTCGGGCTTTCAGGTGCCGGTGGTCGTGACGGCTGCCCGTGTCGGTCCATTCCGCGCCGATTTCGGTTGCGGCTGCGCAGAACCGCAGCTCTCCCCAATCGTCGGCGGGTTCTTCCCATTCACCGGTAGCGTCATTCCGCGTGAGTGGCGGCAGGGTGATGTTGTCTTTGCGGAGGTTGACCGCTTCTTCGGGCCGCAGCGCGGTGTAGTAGATGACCGCGAAGAACGCCGCCAGGCGGGGGCCGCTCGGCGTTTGCCCTCGTACCGCCGCGAGTAGCTGCCGGGCTTGGGTGTGGTTGACCACGCAGCGCCGGTCAACCTCGTGCGTGGTTTTCGGTGCTTTCCACTTGATGGCCTTGACGGGGTTCCGGGTGAGCAGCCGACGCTCCACCGCGTATTCAAGCGCGTTATGCAGGATGGTCCGGTTCCGGCGGATGGTAGACGGGGCCGCCGTGCTGCCATCGAGCAATGTACCGGCCGCGCCGAGAACGGCGCGCATTGTTGCCGGGTCCGCCAGGGCGGCTACTGGCTTGGTATTGCGGGCCAGCCATCGCAGGATTGCGGCGGCAGCGTCCGGGCAGTTGCCGCGCTGCTTGGCGTTGAATCCCCATTGCCGCAGCGCTGTCCGCATGGCCAGTTCGTCGGGCTTGCCCCGGTCGGTGGCGAGCATGGCGGGCATCACGGTGACGAGTGCCCACGCGATGTTGGCGCGGTGGTGCGCGGAAGAATCCTTCCATTTCATGTCCACGTAAGACACGCAGAAGTCATACCATGAAAGGTTGTCGCCGACCCGGCCCCACGAAACGGGCTGCCCGGTGGTCAGGTCAAATGCTTCCCCTCTGCTGGCCGCCGAGCGCAACTCGGCTTCAAAACTCGCGGCTTGCGCCTTGATCCTGAACGGCTTTTTCCACCGCTTGGGGCCGGTCTGCCACCGCACTTTGTAGGTGGTGACTTTCGCCCCTTTGTAGATTTCGGTCTTGAAGATGCGGACGCTGTAAGTGATGTTGTCCATATCAGGCCGCGTCCCCTCGTGCCTCTAGCCAGGCTTCGAGATCGGCGCGGCGGACGCGCAGTTGCCCGTTAGGCAGTTTGATGCAGCGCGGGCCGGTTCCCTTAGTGCGCCATTCGTAGAAGGTGCTCTGCGCAATCTGGAGATCGTCGCAGACCTCGGCGACGGTGAGCTTGTCACGGGACTTGCGGGTGAGCGGGATAAGGGCGGCGGTTGCCATGTGTCTCCTTCAAGGGTCGGGCGGCCCCGGTGAAACTGGCTTGGCGGCTGCGCACCGGGGGCGGGCTGGCTGGTCCTTCTGCCGTAAGTCCGGAACCTGCGGAACCTCCGGAACCTTTGCAGGTCAGGACGGGTGCGGCGGGTTCCGGCGGCCTGCCGGGGTTCCGGAACCTCCGGAACCTGCGGAACCTACGGCGGGGGTTCGGGTTCCGGAGGTTCCGCAGGTTCCGCATCTGGCGGGGTGGGCGGCGGCAGGTAGCGGGTCCAGGCGTCGGCGAGGTGTTCGGCGCGGTAACCCCACGCTGACCGGCCGTCTACCTTGACTTTTTTCGAGGTGATGTCGTAGTCGTCCAGCAGGCGGGCCAGGCCGCGGGCATCGAGCGGCACGCCTTTGAGGTCGGCCCACGGGGCGGCGTCCAGGGCGCGCAGCCGGGTCAGGATGTCCTCGGTGGTCATGGCGCGTGCGCCGCCGAAGATGTCCCGCAGGTCGGACAGCAGGCGGATGCCGAGGCTGATGCCGCGCTCGGCGTTGTCCCGCACGAGGAAAGCGCAGGCGTCCCGGGCGCGTTCGGGCCAGGGGCCGCCCGCGGCGTCGGCGACGGCGAGGAGCGGTTCCCACACGTCGGCGGGCCGGTCGGTGACGCCGGGCGGCATCTCGGGCCAGTAGCCGGTGAGGCGTTCGGCGACGGTGGCGGTCCAGTCGGCGAGCATCCCGCGCAGTTTCCAGCCTTCGGGCTCGTGGATACGCGCCCGGTAGGGCTCTATGTGCTCATCGGGAGCGCGGCGGCGCATCCGGACCACAATCGAGCGGGTCAAGATCGTGTCGGGGAGCTTGCCGAGCCCGGCCAGCGCCACGGCGGCGAACGCGGGGAACTCCACGACGGTTTGCTTGGTGCCTTCGCCAACGCACCGGTAGGCGACGCCGGAGCGGCGGTGCCCGGCGTTGAGCAGGCCGCGCAGTTCCTCGTGTTCTTTGGCCTTGGGGCCGAAGATGGTGTCTATCTCGTCAAACAAGACGGTACGGCGGGTGGCTTTGTCGGCGACGGAGCGGAACAGCGCGGCCGGGGTGGCGTTGACCGCGTGCATCGGCCACGGGACAAGCAGGGTGAGGATTTCTAGCGCCCGGGTTTTGCCCGAGCCGGGCTCGGGGGACAGGAACGCCAGCCGCGGCGTGGAGTCGAAGGCGTCCAGCACGTGGGCGTGCGCGGCCCACAGCGCCGCAGCGGTGTAGGCGTGCTCGGTGGGCAGGGCGCAGAACCGGCCGATGAACGCGCGCACGTCGTCCAGGGCGGCGGCACCGTCGCGGCTGGCCGGGTTCACGCGGCAGCCCCGAGGGTGGCGAGCGGGCGCGGCTTGCGCTTGCCCGCGCCGATCCCCGCAGCGATCACGCCGCGGGCGTAATCCGCGGTGAACGGCGGGGTGCCGACACCGAAGTGCACGTTGGCGGCGTCGTACAGCTCGGCGCGGGCCAGGTCTTCGGGCAGGACGCCCGCGGCGATGAGCTGGCCGAGGTGGAACGCGGCCTTGTTCAGCGCGTGGTTCCGGCCGCCTTCGGCGGCTGCGCGGACCCGCTCACACTCCCGACTGAGTGCCGTTGCCGTCCAGGTCCCCAGGTCACGAACCTGACCGGCGGCAGCAGGACGGCACTCAGTCGGGGGATTACCGGCGCGCGGGGCGGTGAGCAGGGCGGCCAGCCAGTCCGGCAGCGGTGCCGGGGGCCGGTCGTAGACCACCTCGTAGCGGCCCGCGCCGTCCGGCAGGTCCACGTATGAGCCGGGCGCGACCGCGTACCCGCCGTGCCCGCGGGTGTCGATGAGCCAGCCGAGCCCGCGTTCGTTGCGGCCGTTGGTGTTGCCGAGCCGTACCCCGGGCGGGGCGGTGAAGTACAGGTGCAGCCCGCCGCGGCGGGTCCGCGTGAAGAACGTCTCCCACGGGAACGGCTGGCCGTGCCGCTCGCACAGCACCGCGAGCACGTCCGCGCCATCGGTGACGCCGGGCAGCGCCCATCGCGGCGGCGGCACCTCGCCGGGCTTGGGCTTGTCCAGGTCGATGACCAGCAGTCCGGACGGACCGCAGGCGATGCCGACGTTGTACGGCGTGCGCGCCCACGCCCGGCCGATGCGGCCCGGGTCGGTGGTGGCGCGCGGTTCCCACCCCTGATGCCCGCCGCGGCACCGCAGATCGGTGCCGGTGCACTCCTCGGCCTTGTGGTCGGGAAAGGCTGGCCGCTTGTCGCCGGGCCGCAGCGGGAACACGTACCAGTCGCGGCCAGCGCACCACCGCGCGGCTTTGAGCAAGGCCGCCGCCGCGCGGTCGGCGGCGGGTGGCTGCGGGGGCATGGTGACCACCTCCTGTGCGTCGGGGCGGGCAGTGGAGGGTTCCGCAGGTTCCGGAGGTTCCGGAACCTCGGCGGGCCGCCGGAACCCGCCGGACCCCTGCTGACCTGCGCAGGTTCCGGAGGTTCCGGAGGTTCCGTACTTGCCGGGGGCCGGGGCGGGCGCGGGGTCGTGCTGGCCCCACGCGGGGCCGAGGATCTTCGCATCGGCCACGATCGGCAGGCCGCGGAACGTGCTGGTCATCGCGCGTTCGACCAGGCTGCGGACCCGCTCGGCGTCGTGCTCGGGTGCTTGCACGATGATCTCGTCGTGCACGAACAGCCACAGCCCGCCCACCTCGTACGTGGTGACCAGGGCGTAGACGGCGGCCAAGAGCAGGTCCCGCGCGGTGGACTGCACCGCGTAGTTGGCGTTCGCATACGGCCGGGCCGGGTCGGCGGGAATGCGCCGCCCGCTCGCGGTGACCACCACTGGAAGCTCGGCCAGTTCCCGCCCGTAGCCGATCACCCGCGGGTAGGTGCGCCGCCACTGCGCGATCACCTGCCGGGCGGTGTCCTCGTTCACGCCGGTCTGGCTGGCCAGGGCGCGGGCACCGCCGCCGTAGATGGTGCCGAAGGTGGCGCGCTTGGAGATGGTGCGCTGCTCATCGGTGAAATCCTCGCCGTACATCAGGCGGGCGGTGGCGTCGTGGATGTCCGCCCCGGACAAGATCACCTCACGCAGCGTCGGGTCATCGGCCAGCGCGGCGGCCACCCGGATTTCCACCTGCGAGAAGTCGCAGGAGATGAGCACGTGCCCGGGGTCGGCCACGAAGCAGCGCCGCAGCCGCGGGTCGTGCTTCTTGAGCGTCTGCAACGCCGGGCCGGTGATGCTCATCCGGGCTGTCTTGGCGCGTAGCGTGTTGACCTGCGGATGCACCCGGCCGCCGGGGTCGGCGGCGGCCAGGAACCCGCGCAGGTTGGCGATCAGGTTGGACGCCTTGCTCATGGCCAGCCGTGCCCGCGCCAGGTCGGCGGCCCCGGCCGGGAGCGCGGCGGCGTGCTGGTCAAGCAGGGCGGTCAGCGTGTCGGCGGTGACCTGCAACCGGCCGGTGGGTGTGCGGGGCAGGCCGGTGACCCCGGCGGTGCTGGCCTGCCCGTCCAGCCAGTCGGCGAACTTCGGCGAGTTGCCGGGGCAGCCGAGCGCCGCCGTGATCTGCGCGTCGGCGGCGGCGTGCTCGGCTTGCAGGTCGGCCAGCAGGCCGCGGGCATAACCGGTGTCCAGCCGCAGGCCGCGGACGGTGATGCCGGTGGCCTGCGCGGCCAGCCAGGTATCGAGCCGGACCAGGTGCGCGAACGGGCCGCACGCGGCCAGCAGGACGGGCAGCACGCGGCGGGCGTAGATGGCGTCCAGCCCGGCGTACACCACGTATGCCTCATCGTCGGCGGGCAGGTGATTCCAGCCCCACCGCAGCCAGGCGTTCCCCGCCCGGTGCCCCGCCGGGGCCACGGCGCGCATCCGCGCGTGCAACGCGGCTTCCGCGTCGGACAGTCCGGCGTCCAGGTGCCGGGCCGACAGCTCTTTCAGCCCGTGTCCGGCCCGCTCATCAGGGTCCAGCAGCTTCGACAGCAGGTGCGTGTCAGCCACCCGCTGGCCCAGCGGGATGCCGAGCGCCGACCACACCGCCAGCACGTCAAACGGGGTGTGGGTGACGAACCGGCGGGCCGGGTCGGCCAGCACCGCCGCGGCGGCGTCCCGCTGGCTCGGGTCGGCCATGTCCAGCACCCACGTCTCACGCTCGGACCCGAACTGCACCAGCCGTACCGTGAACCCGGGCGCGAAGAACCGCGGCCCGCGGTCATCCATCGCGGAGGTTTCCACGTCCAGCCCGAGCACCGGTTCCGCCGCGGCGAACGTCCCGAGCGCGGCCGGGTCCAGTTCCCCGCGCCGCGGTGCGTGCACGGTCATCTCGTGCCCGTTGACAGTGCGCAGGTAGCGGGTCATGCTGCCACCTCGGCAGGCTGGCAGGCCGGGCACGCCCACAGCACCGGGGCCGCCGCGGGCAGGGACATCGGCTGCCCGCACCCGCCGCAGGCCGGGGGCTGCGGGGCGGGCAGCAGAGCGGCCAGCCACCCGTACCCGTCACCGGTCAGCGCGGCGTCATAGCTGGCCGGGTCGAACCGGCTCGCGGGCACGCCGCTGACCGGCTCGGCCGGGGCGGGGTCCAGGTCGAATAGAACGGCGGGCTCGGCGGTCATGTGAAGCACCACCCGCTGTCGCAGCCGCCGTCCCCGTCGTCATCGCCGAACGGGAGCACCTGCAAATCGGGCACCACCGTGCGGAGCGGCGTGCCGTAGCGGGACAGGTACACGTGAGCTTTGCCGAGCGTGTCCCGGCGGGCGTTGAGCAGGTCTTCCAGCGCGCACGCCCGCTCGAAAATCTCGGGCCGCTCGCGGCGCAGGTCAGCCCACCGGCCGAACTGGTGCAGCGGGCAGAACCAGCACGCCGACTTCGGCGGCACGGGCAGCCCGGCCGCGCGGATGATGCCGGGGCAGTCCGCGCGGCGCAGCCGCAGGTCAAGCAGCGGGTATGTGATCCGCTCGTACTTCTCGGCCCGGCGGGCATTCGCCCGGTGAATCTCGTCCACCGAGATGCCCACGCCGACCGTGGCGGGAGTGTGCTCGGTCGCGCCGTGCGCCTTGAGCCACCGGCCGATGACCTTGATCTTGAAGTCAGCGGTGCATGAGCGGGTGCCCGGTGCGCCGTTGCTCATCCGCACCGGTATCGGCAGCGAGCGGGACGCGGCCTGCCCGGTGCCCTGGCAGCGGGGGCACTCGCGGGGCTCGGGCAGCCGGTTGGCCGGGGTGTCGGGCCGGTCGGTGTCGGCTAGCCAGGTCCGACCGGTGGCGTCACACCGCGGGCACGGCCGTTCGCCGGTCAGGCGGCCGTAGAGGGTTTCGGTGGTGCCGTCGCGGCGGATGCGCGACAGGGTGTGCAGCTCCAGGCCGTGTGCAGCGGCGAACGGGGCCGCGTGCTCGCGCACGTAGGCCAAGGTGGCGGGGTCTTCGGAGTCATCGCCGACGTTGGCGAACAAAAACACGCGGAAGTCCAGGTCACCGCGGGCGGCCAGCGCCAGCGCCGCAGTGGACTGCCACCCGCCGCCGAAGCTGAACACCCGCAGCGCGCCCGGCTCGGCGGCGGTGACGGCGGTCATCGGGAGTGTCATGATGGTGGTACCTCCTTTGAGGGAGGGCCGGGCCGGTGAAACTGCTTTGGCGGCTGTGCACCGGCCCGGCTTAGTCCCAGATCAGAACGGCGGCTCGTCGGCCGAGCCCGCAGCGGCAGCGGCGGGTACCGGCTCGGCGGCTGCGGGGGTGCTCCACTGGTCAGCGGCGGCCCCGGTGCCGGTGGCGGGGGCGTGCTCGCGGGTGGCCTTGGTGACCTTGGCGACGGCGCGGCGCAGGCTCGGGCCGATGTCGTCTACGGTCATCTCGACGGTGGCCCGCTTGCCGCCGTCCTTGTCCTCCCAGGTGCGGCAGCGCAGCCGCCCGGTAGCGACCACGGCGTTGCCGCGGGACAGCGACGCGGCGATGTTCTCGGCCGCATCGCCCCACGCCGAGCAGCGGACGAACCACGTCTCGCCGTCCTGCCACTCCCCGGTGGTCCGGTCGGGGAAGCGGGGCGTGTTGGCGATGGTGAACGCGGCGACCGGCCGCCCGGTGGGGGTGAAGCGCAGTTCGGGGTCGGCGGTCAGGTTGCCGGTGATGGTGGTGGTCGGCTCGTTGGCCATGACGGGTGTTCCTTCCGTGTAGCGGTTGCCAGGTAGGCAGGGGTCAGGCGGCGGGCGGGGGTTCGCGCCAGCCGCGGGTGAACACGACCTCGGCCTTGGCGCGGGCCGCGGCGTCCAGGTCGATGCCGAGCACGGCGGCGGTGACGTAGGCGGTGATCACCACGTCGGCCAGTTCGGCTTCCACGTCGCGCCAGGGGCCGGAGCGACGGGCCAGCCCGGCCCACCGCCGGTAGGCGGCGGTGAACTCTCCGGCTTCCTCGGCCAGCGCGAGCACCTGCTGAACCGGCAGCGTGGCCGGGTCGAAGTGCTCGCGCAGCCGGTCAGCCAGGCTCGCGGCGACGGCCGGGAGCGGGGCGCGGGCCAGCCGGGCCGCGGCGTCGCGGTCGGCGGCCTGCTGGACGATACGGCGGACGGTCATCTGCCGTTCGGCCAGGATCGTGACGTGCGGGTGGTACATGGCGGCTGTGTCTCCTTCGGGGGACGGTCGAGCGAGGGTGGTTAGAGGGCGGCGGCGAGGGTGGCCAGGGCGTGGCCGATCTGGTGGACCACGTTGGCGGCCCCGTCCGGGTTCTTGACCACCCACATGACGGCGATGGCCAGGGCGAGCCAGCCGAGGAGCTTCTTCACGGGACCTCCCGGTGCGGGTTAGAGGCGGTGGCCGATCCGGGTGCCGAACGGGCCGGGGACGGATATCCACGGGCCGCGGGCGGATGACCAGTACAGGTTGATGCCGCGGTGGCCGCGGGCGCGGCCGTGGCGGTAGTTGGCGTGCGCGTGCCCGGCGTGGAAGGCCAGGTAGAGCACGGCGGCGATGATGAGGACGGTGATCACGGGCGGGTTCTCCCTTCGGGTGGTGGCGGCCCAGGTCAGGGCCGGTTGCCGATCCGCCGGGGCGGGGTGGCGCGTTCGTCGGCCTGGCGGTCCCGGCGGCGCTGGCGTTCTTTGGCGATCTCGGAGCGAACGGACAGGACGGAGCGGTGCGCGGTGCGGGACCCGATCCGCTGCACGCGGCCGGTGCCGGAGCACCGCTTGCACAGGTCGAAGCGACGGCGGGTGCTGCCGGGCTTACGGCCGGTGCCGCCGCACTTGCCGCAGTGCCGGAACGGGTAGACGTAGACGCTGACCGCCCAGCAGGCGAAGGCGATGAGCGCGATGAGCGCGAGCGTGACCACGGCGTTCACCCGCCCCCGTGCGGGCCGGGGCAGGACGCGAGCCCGGCGGCGAACCCCTCGCGGTAGCCCACCTCGTAGCCCTTCTCGTAGCCTGCCTCGTACCCGGCGTCCTGGCCGTCGCGGAAGGCTTCCTTCCAGATCAGGCAGTACGGCCGCTCGCAGTGCGCATCGGTGCAGGCGCGGTAGTCGTGCTGCCCGCTGCGGGGCCGCTGCCGCGAGGCGGGTACCGTCGTGCCCTTGCGCAGCGAAGCGGCCGTCTTGCGCCGTTCGGCCCGCTCGGCGGCTGCCTTCCGCTTGCGGTCGGCGGCGGCCCGCCGCTTGGCGGCGGCTGCCGCGGCTGCCTTGCGCCGCCGCTCTTGCGCTGCGGCCTTGCGCCTGGCGGTGACTTCGGCCCGCTTGGCGCGCTTGCGGTCGGCGGCCTGCCGCCGCTCGGCCGCCGCCTTGCGCTGCTTGAAGTCGGTGCGCACAGTGCAGGTGTGGGCTAGGCCGCGGGGCTTGCCGCAGGTGCCGCAGGTGACGGTGGCCTTGGGGGCCAGCCGGGTCCGGCCCGGCTTGCGCTTGCTCGTGGCCGAGGTGATGCAGGTGTGGGTCAGGCCGCGGGGCTTGCCGCACCGGCCGCAGCGGACCACCCGGATTTTCACGCCCATGACAGCACCTCCACGGCTCGGGGCGGGCACGCGGCGTTACCCGTAACCGGGCAGGTCAGCGGCGTGCCTGCGGTAACGGCGGTAACGTCGAGTGAGTGTTTGTGCAGGTCGGCCGGTGGCAACGCGGCCGTTACCCGGTAACGGGTCCGGGGGATCATGACGACTCCGCGGCGGCCCGGCGGACATCGGCGCGGCGGCAGCCGCGGAGCGCCTGCCCGCCGGACTTGACCGGCACGCTCGGCACGCCGAGATCACGGCACTGCGCGGACACCGCGTCAGCGGTGGCGTCGGCCCACCGGTCGGGGAACTGCGCGGCGAGGCGTTCGGCGAGCACCGGCCAGTGCAGCGCCGGGTCGGTGCCGAACACGGCCAGCACGTCGGCGAGCACGTCCCGGGACGCCGTGCCGGTGTCCTCCCCGGCGGCGAACCCTTGCAGGGTCCCGGCCCGCTCGCGCAGCACCCGGGCGGCGGCAACGATTTTCTCGGTGTCTTCGGCGTCGGCCAGGTAGGTGCGCACGGTCGGGGTGTGGTCGGCCGCGCCGTACAGGTAGCCCACGCCGAGGTATTCCTTGCCGACTGGGAGCGCGGCGGCGTCGAACCCCTCGGCGTAGGCGTCCCCGCTGAGGATCGCGTCGGAGACGATGCGGTTGCCGCACTTGAGCGCGAACCGTACGACGTGGTTGTCCCGGTAGCGGTTGAACAGCCGCTGCACGTCGCCCGCGCCGACCCCGGACGGCTTCTGCGACAGCGATTCGATGATGACGCCGGAGGACGGGCCAACGGCCATGATGAACGACAGCAGGTCGGCGATGACCGCGTTGAGCTTCTGGTCGGGCAGCTCGAAGTAGTTCTGGAATTCCTCCATGACGAGCATCCACACGAACAGCCGCTTGGGGTACTTGGCGCACAGTTCCTCGGTGAGCTTGCCTTCGGGGCACTCGGCCACCGGCAGCGAGGCGAGGAACTCGTTGGTCGCGATGATGTGCGCCTTGATCTCGGTCAATGCGGCGATGAGCTGCGCTACCGGGTCCCCGTCGCGGCTGGGGACGATGCCGTGGATGAAGTGGTAGGCGATCTTGCGGAAGGCGTTCCAGTCCGGGGAGTTCTTCCCGTCCACCACCGACAGGCGCACGAACGGGTCCAGCGCGGCGTACAGGGCCAGCAGGCGGCCGGAGAACGTCTTGCCCTTGCGCGGCTGCGCGCCGATCAGGATGGAAATCCACAGCAGCAGCAGCGTGACCTTGCGGCCCCGCTCGTCCAGCCCGAACGGGGCGGGCTGCCAGATGGAGCGGCGCTTGCCGTCCAGCAGCGGCGTCCGCCCGGCCGGTATCGCCAGCGGGTCCCGGTCGGCCACCCACAGGGTGTGGCGGCGGTGGCTGGACTTGTCCCGGGTCAGGTACACCTGCGAGGGGGCCACGTCCAGCCCCGACGCCAGGTCATCCCTAGCCTTCACTGCGGCGTCGAACCCGGTGCCGTACGGCAGGATCACTTTCACCCGCGAGCCTTCGCCGTCCCGGGTCATCGCCGACTCAAACTCGATCTGTTGGCCGGGCTTGTCGGGGTGGCCGAGCCCGGCGGCGTAGTAGGCGCGCAGCACCACGTCGGCGTTCAGCACCCGGAACCGGGGCACGGTCATGGCCGGGGAGATGATCGGCCGGTCCTCGGGCCGCCCGGCGCGGGCCAGCGCGGGAAGCACCCCGGCGATAACCAGCAGCCAGCCCCACCACGGCGCGAACCGCAGCAGCGCCAGCCCGGCCAGCAGGAGCGCGAACACCTCCCCCGCCAGCATGATGCCGCGCACCCGGCGGGTGTCCTTGGCCTCGCGGTGCAGCTTCATCCACTCCCGGGAGTCGGCGTTAGCCACCGCGTGGGAGCGCAGGAAGTCCTGCTCAGACAGCCACCACCAGGCGAGCTGGCGGCCCGCGAGCCGGAACACCCCGGCCACCGCGTAGACCACCGCTAGCAGCAGGTAGCGGGGCGCGCGGATGCCGTGGAAACTGGCCCGGTGGCCGAACCGGCGGCCGTGGCGGCCGAGCGCTTCGCCGACCCCGGCCAGGCTGCGCAGGTGCTCGGGAATGACCGGGTAGTGCTCGCCATCGCTATCGGGCAGCACGATCCCTTCCCCGGCGTCCACCGGTTCGGGCGTGCCGGGTTCGTCGTCTAGCTGCACCTCAAACGAGGTGTCCGAGGTGTCCGGCATGTCCGGGGCCGCCGGGCTGTCGGGCTGGCGGGGGAACGGGACGATTTCCCCGCCGCTCTCACGGCCGGTGTCGTCCGGTTCCGGCGTCGTTGGCGTGGTTGACATGATGGTGGTTCCTCCTGGTGAGGGGCCGGGGCGCGGTACTTGGCTTGGCGGTCACGGCCGCGCCCCGGGCCGGTTTCTGGGCTGGTCAGGCCGCCGCCGGTTCCGGCGTGGCGGCGGGCAGGCTGGCGAGGTGGCGGCGCACCGTCCGGTCGGTGATGCCGAGCCGGGCGGCGATGTCCGCCGCGGTCATGTCCGGGTGGCGGTCACGCAGCCGGGCCACGGCGGACGCGGTGTCCGGCCGGGATGTCCGCCGCCGTGTCCGCGCGGTGTCCGTGCCGTTGCCGCCGTCGCGTCCGCCGCTGTGTCCGCGTGGTGTCCGCGGCGCGGACGCGCCGAGCGCGGTCATCAGCGCGGCCCGGTGCAGCTCGGGCACGGCCGGGCGGGTCAGCAGGCCGGAGGCGGCCACCGCCGCGGCCGGGGTCAGCCGACCGGCGTTCAGTTCGCGCAGCACCCCGGCTCGGGCGCGCCGCGCAGCGCGGGTCCGGCCGGGCAGCGCGAGCCGTACCGCGTCGCGGGCGGCGCGCAGCCGGTCCCGCTCGGCGTTGGCCCGGTCGAAGGCGGGCGCGGACTGGCGGGCCAGCCACAGCCACGCCCGGCCAGTACGCACCGGGTGACGCAGCCACAGCCGCACCCGCAGCCGGTCATCGCCGTGCGCCGCGCGGTGCTGGTACAGCGCCAGCCGGGTCCGGACTTCCACCAGGAACCCGAACAGTCCGGCGGGTAGCGCCAGGAACACCCGCTCGGGCCAGGTCGCGCCGCCGAGCGCGTTCGCGGTCACGGTCAGCGCCAGCACCGCGTACGCGCCGAACCGCAGCATGGGCAGCGGGCGGCCCGCCTTGGCCTGGCGGACGGCGGCTGAGGCAAGCCAGAACACCACCGCATCGAGCATCATCGGGGTGGCCGACGCGCCGAGCGTGCCCATGAACGGCAGGAAGAACGCCCGCGCGTGGTCGTAGGACAAGGCGGCGGCCCCGGCGGCCACCAGGGCGTAGACGCGCCGGTCGGTGCGGCTGTCGAACTCGGCAGACAGCGCCATCACGCCACCTCCCGGTAGTCGCCGGGTACCTCCGGCCACCCGGGGGCGGCGGCGCACCCGGTGCACGCCACAGCGGGCATGCGTGGGTCCCCGATAAGGCTCAGGTCACCGGGAGCGGTCAGCGCACCGCACAGGCCGCACCCGGCCGAGCGGGGGTCGGTAACGGCGTCCCAGTAGCGGGCAATCGCGCGGGACAGCTCCGGCGTGACCTCACCGAGCAGTTCGTGCTCAACGCGGACGTACGGGCTGGACAATGCCGCGCTGACCGCGTTCAGCGCGTCCTCGCAGGCGGCCAGCCGGGCTTCCAGCGCCGCGCGAGTCACCGTGCGCGTACGGATGTCGGCCGTGGCGGCGGTCATGACGTGGCCGCCTTCCCGGCCTGCCAGGCGGCGAGCATGGCCCGCTCAGCCCGGGTCCGGTACACGACCAGCCATACCGTGGCGGCGGTCAGCGTGAGGACGGCGACGGCGGCCACCGCCAGGGCGGGCACGGTGGCGGTGAGCCCGCCGACTGTCAGCGCCACGTGCCCGGTGGCCAGCCAGCGCAGGACCACCAGGGCCGAGATGACGGCGGTCAGGTGCGCCTTGCTCATTCAGGCCACCTCCCCCAGCGCGTCAGTGCCGACGAAGCCGGTCAGGGCGGCGGCGGGCTGCCAGACGGTGACCGTCTTGGCCCCGGCCGCGGTGCAGGCGTCGGCGGCGGGCGCGCTGATGCTCACCCGCGTGCCCCGCGTCGAGTACGGGCCGCTGTGCAGGTGCAGCCACTCGTGGCTGCTGCCGCGGCTGATCTCGGCCCGCCACCGGCAGGGCAGCGCGGCGGCGATGGCGGCCATGACGGCGGGCGCGTCGTCCCCACGGACGTAGAAGCTGATGTCAGTGCCGGGCACCGGGATGTCCGCGCGGGCTTCGATCAGGTCGGCGACGGCCCGCAGGATCAGGGCGGCGTCCGCCCGGGTGCTGTCGGCTGTGGTCGTGGTGGTCATGGAGGGTGCCTCCTTTGAGGGGGAGCCGGGCCGGGAAACTGCGTGGCGGCTATGCGCGGCCCGGGTGGCTTGCGGGCTACCGGGGGCGGCGCTCATCGCTGTCACCGCCGATCCGGGGGCGGATGTCCTCCCACCACCCGGGCAGCGGCCACGCCCCGGGCTGCCGCCGCGGGGACTGGCCGAGCGCGGGCCGCTCGGGCCACTCGGGCCGGTCGATGGCGGAAGGGTCGGTCAGGCGCACGGCCGGGATGACCGGCGTGACGTGGTAGGTGACCCGCGCCGCGCGTCGGGCGCGGACCCGGCGGACCACGCGGACGGTCAGCACCATGGCGGTGATGAGGATGGCGGCCCCGGTGATCCCGGCCACGGTCCACGCGGCGATCTCCACCGCGTGCACGACCTTCGGCCAGACCTCGCGGGCGGCCACGGCGACGATGACCAGCAGGGCGATGACCGCCGCGGCGGGGCCGCCGCTGCCGTGGTTGCAGCCGTCGCAGTGCAGTCCCTTGCAGCCCATCACGCACCACCTCCGCGGGTGCGGCCATGCAGCCGGTCAGTCAGGGCGAAATACTCCGAGGTGCCGAACGGCGGGCAGTCACACGGCGCGTGACCGCACAGCACGCAGCGGACTTGGCTGGCGTCGAGCTGGCCGCTGGCGTAGGCGTCGAAGTCCGGGGACCACACCGCGCCGAGCGCGGCGAGCAGCGCGGCCGGGTCCGGGGCGGCGGCAGGACTGGTCATCACGCCACCTCGGCAATCCGCGCAGGCTCGGCACTGGCCGGGCGCAGTGCGCTGTTACGGCGGGGCCGGGCCGGGCGGTTAGCGGCGGCCACCAGGGCGGCGATCTCCTCGGGGGTGAACCCGGCCCACACCCCGGCGGCCGGGCGGGTCCGCAGCGTGTAGGCCAGGCAGGCCAGCCGCACCGGGCAGGACGCGCACACCTCGCGCGCCACGGCGATCCGCGCCGCGCGGTCACCCGCAGGCTCATCCTCGGGTTCGATGTCGGCCGGGCCAGTGAACAGCTCCGGGTCGCAAATGCAACCCGGGTCACCGGCCACAACCATGTCCCGCAGGCGGCGCAGCGACAACGACGGCAAGACGCTGGCCTGCGGGTTCGTCGGAAGGGTGGTGGTCAACAGAACCTCCTATGTCGGGTGGCCCCTGGCGGCGGCTGTAGGCCAGGGACCATTGGCTTGACAACATCATGTACCTAGTACGCATAGTCCGTCAAGTATGAACCGATGCGTTCTCTCGGCTGGGGTGGTGTACTTAGTACGTGAGGCTTGCAGCAGGTGGTGATGCTCGGTTCGTGGTGTGCGGGCCGCAAGCACCGAGCGAGGGAGAGGCGCAGTGACTACGATGTCCGGTATGCCTGCGTACTTGCAGGTTGCGGATGACCTTCGGGCGCAGATACGAACTGGCGCTTTGGAATCCGGTGCCCAGTTGCCGTCTATGGCGCAGCTACGACAGCGGTACGGGGTTTCCAACACCGTGGTCCGCGATGCGCTCAACGAGTTGCGGCGGGACGGTCTGGTGGTTGGCCAGCAGGGGAAGGGCGTGTTTGTGCGCCCGGCCAGCCAGTCGGCGACCTCGGCCAATGGCGGTGGCGATGACTCAGCGGAAATCAGGCGCGAGCTAGCCGACCTGCAACGCCGCGTCGGCGCGCTGGAATCACGTCTCCAGATAGACGACTCAGGACGCCAGCAGTGACCGCACTCGGCCTGTCGTCCGCATTCGCTCGTGTTGCTCACACCGATAGGAAACCCGCCGACCCCCGCTGTGCGGCAGTGTGCATAGGGGGGTGCATTCGTGCACGGCGGGCTGTGCACGGGGGTGCTTTACGTCCCGATGAGGTGGTAGCGAGGTGGCTGTAGAAAAGGAGCCAAATAGGGCGCTAGCCCGGCTTGTAACGCAGGCTGGCATGAGTAATACGAGCCTTGCGTCTAGAGTTCGCGCAGAAGCCAAACGACGCGGGATAGACGCTTCTCCCGACCATGTTTCTGTGAAACGTTGGTTGGACGGTACTCGGCCACATGACGACACGATCCGATGTATAGCCGCTGTCTTGTCAGCGAAGCTAGGCCGCGAAGTCTCATTCGTGGAAATCGGATATGAAGTTAAGCCGCAGCGTTCCCACAGCGATGTCGTGGAGGACGGCGCACGTTATCCCGCTGAGTCAGCCCGTGCGGTCGAACTTCTGGACACGCTGACTAGCGCAGACATGGCGGACAGTCCGGAAGTCATGCGGTCAAACTGGGTCTCGGAAACAGCCCCCGGTGTAATCACCGGCTACCTGTTTTCGTCGCCAACATGGCACGACGGCCAGGGTCCATTGGTTACTGCGAACGCTGCCGCCGCCGAGAGAATTCGCGCATTCACGCGCCACCTAATGGACCTTGACTTCAAGTATGGCGGGGGCCATGTCCGCCGAGTGCTCCTGTTTTACTTCCGATCCGAAATCGTTCCGTTGTTGCGCGAGCCGCACCCGGACCCGATCCGGCGTGAGATTTTTGGCGCTGCGGCCGAAGTCGCGCAGTTGCTTGGTTGGAGTGCTTACGATGCGGGGCGGCACGGTGCCGCACAACGGTATTTCATGCAGGGTCTCCGCTTGGCCCGCGAAGCAGAGGACTCCGTTCTTGGCGCGCGTCTTCTGTCAAATCTTAGTCATCAGGCAAACTACTTGGGGCGGTACAACGAAGCCCTTCAATTCGCGCGGGCCGCGCAGACGGGGGCCGCTGCCCGGGCAACCCCGACTGTGAATGCTATGTTCCTCGCGATGGAAGCGCGGGCACTTGCCAGCAGTGGTGACGCTCGGATGTGCGCGCAAGTGCTAAACCGCGCTGAGCAGGCGTTCGCGCAACGTGACCCCTCCAGAGACCCAGCATGGATCAGTTACTTTGACGCGCTTGAGTTGGCGGGCGAGGCGGCGCATTGCTTCCGTGAACTGGGGCAGCCGCGCGAAACACAGATTTTTGCAGCGCAAGCGATCGACCCCGTGGACACCCCGCCTCGAACTCGCGCGTTCATCAGCATGGTTACTGCCGCAGGAGCATTTAGAGCGGGCAACCTCGATGAAGCACTATCATTGGCAAATGACGCGCTAGAGCTTACCGGCTCCTTGCAGTCAAGCCGATACGTCCGTTACCTCTCAGACTTCCATAAGTCTTTGGCCGAAAGACACGCCCGTGATCCTGCGGTACGGCAGTTCACGGAACTCTTGGCCAGGACATACCCTCGGTTGCGCCTGGCAGGTACTTCTTAGAACGGACGCCAGCTTTTCGAGTCGGCCGCCTCGCCTCTAATGGTGCGCATTCGCGTCTCATACTCCTTAGCGATCTCGGGCGACTCGTCAACGTTCTGCATTAGCCAAGTCGTCATCTTGATCTCATGGACGGCCCGCAGCACGGGAAAGCCGTCTGTCCAAGAAGTAACGTCGTAACCGTATGCTTCTACGAATTGGCCGTATTCGGAGTCCGTCCACCATCCCGCCGTCTGGTACTCGGTAGCGGTCATGGAGATGTCCCATTCGGGTTGTCCCCACGCGAACCGTTCAAAGTCGATTAGTACAGCCTGCCCATCGTGGAACATTAGGTTTTGCACATGTGCATCGCCATGTGTCGGAGCGGGCGCGAGTGGATACCGCAGACGGGGCACCTCAGCGGCTAGTTCGCTGAGACGGCTTAGTAGGAAATCCTTATCAGCCGGAGAAACAGACGCACCGTCGATCCGCTTGCGCACGCGCCCAAGGATGTCCTCCCCAGGCAAATCGAACGTTGTGGGCCGTGGCAACTTGTGCAAGCGACGTAGCAACGCTCCAAGGCACGCGATATCACTGCGGCCCCCATTGCGACCGTCGATAAACCGCCAGAACGTAACCGGGTGACCAGTCACTTGTATTGGCTGCGCTACCTCACAAACTTCTGCCGCTGGAAACTGATGGTCCGCAAGCCAGCGGGCAACAGTAACTTCATTTACGACGTTATGCCAATAGTCCATAGTCCGCGCTATACGAACAACCACGGATTCGGCAGGCAGGTGAAACAGCGCATTTTCGCCGAGCCGGAGTAGACGCGCGCCACCAGCGTCCAACTCGGCGACCTCGCATGCAACTGCTAGAACGCTCTCGGCAGTCGTCGCGCTGAACGGAGCGGCTGTGCTCTTGCTGGTCACTTGGGCCATGCTTGCCACCTTACGGGCTCTCGCAGAGCCGTCTACCGCCGCGGGGGCGGTCAGCTCACCAACAGGAGAAGCGGGGGGAGGGGAAGGGGGCCGCAGGACGCGCGTAGCGGCCCGCTTGAGCATCGGGCGCGATAGACGTAAGGGGCCGCCGGTTGGACCGTCAGGTTGGCTCTGAGCGCTTGATCATGCCCGATACGTGCCCAGGTCCGGCCGGTGCGCTGCGTTGTTCCTGGTCAGGGCGGGGTAGCTCGGTTCTCTGAAAAGCGGAAGGTCGGCAGTTCGACCCTGCCCCTGACCACAAACCACCTCTCACCAGCGCAAACACGGATACGGCGGTTGCCGGACACGGTGCACAGCGCTGGAAGAGAGGAAACTTATGGCCCTCAGGGCGCAGCGCTCCCGGCAGCCCAAACCGCTCGCCGCAGGCGCGTTCCAACAAAGTATCGATTCCTTCCGCCTCTACCTCGCGGCGGAGGCCAAGTCTGACAAGACCATCCGGACCTACGTCGAAGCCGCCCAGTGGTTCGCTGCGGCCCACCTGCTCGCCAAAACTAGCCATACCGACTGCGACGAGGTGGACCGCGAGGATATCCAGCGGTGGATGGTCTGGCTCCTGGACAACTACAGCGACGCCTACGCCAGCAACCAGTACCGGGCGCTCCAGCAGTTCTTCCGGTGGTGGTCAGCGGAGGAAGACCTGCCCGACCCCTTCGCCAGGCTCCACCCTCCAAAGGTGCGCGA
>Ga0213881_10000145_pt1 | contig 58094 bp, 51 predicted proteins | sample BarmaccoBMER_R08_FD_160104 | JGI IMG/M metagenome (GOLD analysis project Ga0213881, IMG submission 160104) | Barbacenia macrantha exposed rock microbial communities from rupestrian grasslands, the National Park of Serra do Cipo, Brazil - ER_R08 ...
AGATCCGCGCGCAGGCCGTAATTCCATCCAGCTCCGGCATGTCGATGTCCAGCACCGCGACGTCCGGCCGTAGCCTGGTGACCAGGGCAACCGCCTCGTCCCCCCGGCCAGCCTCGCCGACCACCTCGAGATCATCTTCCAGCTCGATCAGCGAGATGAGCGCGGAACGGACCATGGTCTGGTCCTCGGCGAGGAGTATCCGGATCGGTGGCCTGCCGTTCACCGCGGCACTCCGGGGTCACCTCTGCTCACCCGGCCAACCATAAGTGTTTGCGTTTCCGCGGTTGGCTTCGGATGGCTCAAACGAAAGGTGGACGCCCGGTCCCAGCGTAGTCCTTTTGTGTATCCACACAACCGACCTAGGCACCGAAGACACTGGCCGGAGACGTTTGCGAGAGTCGTCCACAGACGTCGAGCAGGAAGTTCGGACCATCCGCACCACCCACCGACGTCGTTGCCCGGGGAGATCAACGAAGAAAAAAGAGGTGCGCACATGGACCGCATCGTTCCCGAAACCCTTGACCTCACAGCCGAGGACCTCGCCATCGAGGAGCTCGATGAGGTATCTGGGGGCGACCAATGCGCCGGCACGGCTACCACCGTCTCCACCCCTATCGGCTGCGCCGCCTGCATCGGCTGCGCCTCCTTCTGATCCGATTGCCATCGAACCGCGAACGGAGACAGGAAACCCATGTCACACGAGACACCTGCGGTCACCGAGCTCGACGACCCACAGCTTGAGCTCACCGTCGAGGAGTTGGACGAGGTGCCCGGCGGGGCCTCTTTCAGCAGCCTCGGATGCGTCACCACGCCCGCCTGCATCGGCACGGCAGGGTGTCTGGGTGGCGGCTGATCCCGGCGCCGGTGCCGTCCGCTAGGCCGGCACCGGTCACCACCCCCGTTGACCACATTCCAGGAAATGGCCACAGATGAGTGCACTGGCCGCAGAAGTGCTGGGCTTTGTCGCCAATCCGAGATCACAGCCAGTGGGCGATACCACCCTGTTCGCCCGGCTTGTGGTCGAGAAACCGCTGCTGCGCGCGGGCAGCGTCTGGATCGTCTCCCGGCACGACTTGGTCAGCCGGCTCGCCCAGCACCCGCATTGCGTGATACGGATGCCGGACCGATGGCACGCCACCCGGCCGCTCAACCCCACGGTGAGCACCTTCCTGGAAGGTCTGATGCCGGTTCGCCCACCCGCTGATCACCAGCGGCTGCGCCGGCTGGTTGCCGGACAGTTCAGTGCGCGTTCAGTCGCGGCCCTGCGCGGGGTGGTGCAGGAGATCGTGGACGAACTGCTCGCCGCCCCGCTCCAGCGCGGGGAGTGCGACATCATCGGGGAGATCTGCGTCCAGCTTCCGGTTTACACGACCACCGCCATGCTGGGTCTCCCCGATTCCGACCGCTCACGGGTCCTGCACTGGGTACGGACCGTGAACGGCCAAATCATCGACGAAGTCTCCGGCCGGGTCGGGGGCCGAGCCGGCGGCCCGACGATGGCTGTGACGTCTGAGCTAGAGCTGGTGACGGGCTATATCGAGGAGCTGGTGCGCGACCGTACCCGCCGCCCCCAGGATGACCTCGTCTCTCAGCTCGCCCAGTACTCCTGTGCCAAGGACGGCAGGCTCTCCCACAACGAGCTGGTGTCTATGGTGATCATGCTGCTGATGACGGGCATCGACACCGTCGGGACCGCGCTGTCCAACGTCTTATTGGCGCTGTCCCGGCAACCGGAGGCCTGGCAACAGGTTGTCGCGGACCCCCGGAAGGCGGCCGCCGCTTATATCGAGGGCATCCGGCTGATCCCAGCACTGCCGATGATGAGCCGGATTGTCGAGGCCGACATCGACCTCAGCGGGGTCGTTATCCCCGCGGGAAGCACGGTGCTGCTGATGTACGGCGCCGCCAACCTCGACCCTGCGGTGTTCCCTGACCCACTGCGCTTCGATCTGAACCGGACCAGATCGGGCCACTTGTCTTTCGGGCACGGCCCACACTATTGCCTCGGGGCGAGCCTCGCTGTGCTCCAGGGTGAGCTCATGCTCGCCACGCTCGCTCGGCATGCCCCGGAGTTCGAGGTCGTTGAGGTCGGCGAACGCCGCGCTGAGATGGCGTTCCACAGCGCCGCGACGATGCGGGTGCGCTTTGCGCCCGCGGCAATGGCCCCCGCAACAGCGGCAATGGCCCCCGCAACAATAGCCAGGGTGGGGAGCTGATCGGTGGCGCGCTCGCGCTCCGACCAAGCGTCGGCGACACCGCTGATGTCCCAGGCCGAAGAGGCCGACTGCGGACCTGTATGTCTGGGCATCGTGCTCGCCTACCGCGGGGTCCGCGTGTCGCTGGCCACGTTGCGCAGCGCCTGCGGTGTCTCCCGCGATGGCTCAACCGCCGCTGACCTTGTTCGGGCCGCGGTGGCGCACGGGTTCGACGCGCGCGGGGTCCGGATCCGCACCGCAGCCGCCCCGGAAGCGGTTCTCGGCGCGCTGCGCGAGCTTAACCTCCCGGCGATCGTGGTGCTGCGCGGTAGCCACTTTGTGGTCGTGGAACGAGTCGGTGACGACGACGTCGCTATCAATGATCCCGCCCGCGGCCGCGACGTTCGGTCCGCCGCCGAGTTCCTCGCCGAGTTCAGCGGGGTGGTCCTCACTGTCACTGGGAAATCCACTACCGGGGAATCCGCCCGGCCGGTCCGGCCCCGGCGACGGCTCTGGGCGCGGACCTGCACCAGCTGGCTGACGCCGGCGTGGGCCACCGTGGCACTGGTGGTGCTGGCGGGTTTGGGTCTGGGCCTGCTGACCACAGCGGAGGCCATGCTGCTGGCCCGCGCCGGGACGCTCGTGGTAGCGGGCCAGCACGACCGGGTGTGGTTGTTGGCCGCGGCCGCAGCCGGTGTCGCGCTCATCACGCCGGCGCTGGCTCTCGGCCAGCGCCGGCTGCTGAATGCGGTGCCGGTGGTCGTGTCGGCGCGCCAGTCCCGCGGCCTGCTTGAGACGATCTTGACAGTTCCTGGCTCGTTCTTGCGGCGCCGCCCGCTCGCGGCACTCATGACGCAGATCCGGTTCGTGGACACCGCCAGCGTGCTGCTCGTGCACCGGGTTGTCCCGCTGTTCTCGAGCATTGCGTTGGTGCTGCCGGTGGGCATAGCGCTGGGCCTGCTCTGCGCGCCCGCGCTCGGTATTGCCGCGGCCGCAGCGGCCGCAGCGACCGCGCTGCGCGCTGCCGGAGATCGACGTACTGTTGACGCTCGGCGGCTCCTCACCGGTGAGTCCGTGCGGCGCTTTGGCTTGGCGCATGCCGCGCTGTCCCGGCGGGCGGCCATGCACGCGGAGGCATCAGACGCCGACCTTTTCGCCGAGCTCTCCGTGGGCCAGGAAAGTGACCGCCGGAGCCGGGACGTGGTCGCGGCCCAGTTGCGGCCCTGGCACAGTGCCGCCACCACCGTCGAGCTCGTTGCCTCGGCCGGCGGCTGCGGGGTAGCCGTTGCGATGGCGTTCGCCGGTGGTTCCCCATCGGCCATCGGTGCTCTGGCCGTGGTCGGTCCCTTCCTCATGCATACCCGGTTCGCGCTCGACATGGTACGGGAGCTCCCCGGGTTCATCGGCCGCTTCGCTGTGCTCGACGACCTCATCGCGGCCCTGCCGGAGTCCCGATACCGGACCCCGGCGGGGCCGGACACCGGCCGGTTGTGCGGCCGAATCGCCCTGGCCGACGTCGCCGTCGGGTACGCGGAGAACCGGTCGCCGCTACTCGAAGGGGTCAACCTCGGGATCGAACCCGGCCGCCGTGTGGTGGTGCGCGGAGCAGCCGGTGCCGGCGCGTCTGCCCTGCTAAAGCTGATAGCCGGCGGGTTGGAGCCGCTCCGCGGTCAGGTGCTGCTCGATGGCCGGCCAGTCCGGGAGATCCCGCGGGCGGTCTTACGACGTTCCCTCGGGTACGTGCCACAGGTCCCGTGCCTGTTCCCCGGAACCGTCGCCGACAACGTCACGCTGTTCGACGATGCGGTTCCCGACGATGTCGTCGCACGCGCCTTGCGCGACGCCTGCCTCGGGGACGTGATCGCGCGCCGTGGCGGCCCGCGGACTGCGGTGGTGGCACCCGCCGGGCGGAACCTCTCCGCTGGTGAGCGCTGGCGGCTGGCGCTGGCCAGGGCGCTGGTCCACGACCCGTCGATCCTCGTGCTGGATGAGCCGGCCAGCGCCCTCGACCCAGCGCTGGCTGCGCGCATCGACGGCGCACTCCGCCGCCGGGGTGCGACCACAGTCGTCGCCACCCGGGACCCCGGGTTCGTCGGGCCGCGCGACACCGTACTCGTGCTGGCGGGCGCTCGCCTCGTTCCCCGAGCAGCCCCCCAAGCAGCTGAGCGCGCAGCAGCGAGGTGCCGATGACCGGGCGGCTGTCGCCGGTGGATGCGGCGCGAACGGACTGGCTCGCCGCGCGGGCCGCGCTCGCCCGGGTGCTGCCCGCCGACCAGGTCAAGGAACTTCCCGGTAGCCCTCCGGCGGGACCCGACGCCATCCGAGACGCAGCGCTGGCCTGCGGTACCCGAGCAGTCCCGGTCGAACCGTCCGTCCTCACCGCACCCGCACGGTCCCCCGGGCTGGTGCTCGACCACGATGGTTGCTGGGTTGCGATCACAGCTGGTGCCACGCGAGCGCATCGCAACGCCCGGACGGACCGGGCGGCGTGGCGGCTGTACCGCAGGCTCGGCCCTGGGTGCAGCGGTGTCGCCGGTTTGCTCGCCGTTGCCCGCCCGAGCCGCTGGGCGACGGCGGTGGTGCTGGCCAGCGGTGCGCTCGCGGCCATGGTCGCCTCCGCGGTGCCCCTGGTGGTGGCCCGGGCGGCCACAGGGCACTCGGTGTTGGCGTTCGAAGCCCTCGCCGCGGCGGGACTCGTCCTGGCGTTGCTGCTCGGGGTGCGCGACCGTGCGGCGACAGTCATCCAGAGCCAGCTGCAGGCGGTGCTGGAACCGGCGCTGTGGGACCGCGTGCTCGACCCCGAGTGGTCCGGCTTGCGGGACCGGGCACCGGAGCAGCTGGCGAGCGCTGCGAACCTGCTCTCCCAGCTGCGGACCCTCACCGCGGCAGCGGCGCTGGACGGTTTGCTCGCCCTGACCACGGTCGTCTCCACGACGGTTCTGCTGGCCACCGCGGGGTTCTGGCTCGCCCTCGCTGCCGGGCTGGTGGGCGCGGTGGTCGTCGCGACGCTGTGGGCGGCGAGCCGCCCTGGGGGCGCCCGGGATCGCCGCCCAGACCCGGCGGACTCCGGCGCGTTGCTGCGCGCTGTGCTCACCGGAATCGATGAGATCCACCTCGGTGCCCGGGAACGCGCGATGCTCGACCTGCTGAGCGCCCCGGCCCCGCGCAAGGACGGTGAGCGTGCCGAGGAGCGCCTCGCGGCAGCAGCAGCGGCCGTACGGCCGCTGCTGCTGGCTGGTCTGCTGACCGCTGCCTGGTTCACCGATCTCGGTCCAGCCGGGCTGCTCGCCGGCTGCTCCGCGGCGGTCCTGCTCAGCGTGGTGTTCGGGCGCGCCGATGCCGTGGCCCGGTCGGTGCTCGTGGTCGGCGCGGGTGCGGTCAACCTGACCCGGGACGTGCTGCGAGCCCCGGGCCACCCGAACCGGGCGCAGGTCTTGCCCGGAGAGCTGACCGGAGCCGTCGAGGTGGCATCCGTGTCGCTGCATCACGACGGCCGCCCGGCCGTGGATCAGGTGTCGCTGCGGATCGCGCCAGGTGAATTCCTCGCCATTGCCGGCGGCTCGGGATCGGGGAAGTCCTCGCTGCTGCGGCTGATCGCGGGGCTGGACGTGCCTACCCGGGGCGAGGTGCGCCTCGACGGAACACCGGTACCGGAGCTGCTGCTCGACGCGGTGCGTGGCCAGGTCAGTCTCCTCGCGCAGGACGCCGACGTGCCACGTGGCACCGTGCGATCAGTGGTTGCTGGCAGCGCAGGCCGTGACGCCGACGATCACGTCTGGGAGGTGCTGGGCGAGGTGGGCCTCGCTGAGGAAATCCGGCGGTTGCCCATGGGACTCTCGACTGTGGTATCCGGTGGCGCCGCCGGCTTCGCCGCGAGCCAGCTGCGACTGATGCTGCTCGCCCGCGCGCTGCTGCGCCGTCCCCGCCTGCTGCTGCTCGACGAGGCTCTCGGCACGATCGACGACCAGGCCCGGTCCCGGCTCATCGAGTATCTCCAGCGGCTGGCTATTACCCGTATCGCGGTCACCCGCTGCCCGCAGCTCGCTCGCGCCGCCGACCGTGTTGTCGTTCTCGAGCGCGGCACCGTCGTAGAGACCGGAACCTTCGACGCTCTCGCTGCCGCGGGCGGTGTGCTCGCGCGGCTGTTCGATCCCTGCCTTCGTGATGAGAACCTGTGAGGGGGAGCCATGCGAAACACTGTCCGGTTCAAGCGATTCGTACGCTCGGACGTCGTCGCCGATGACGGGGTCTACCTGACGTCGGAACGGTCGGGGCAGGCCCGGCTGCACGGCAAGCTCGCCGACCGGATGGCGCCGCTGCTGGCCGGCAAGCATAGCCGCGCCGAGATTATCGATGCCCTCGCCGAGGATTTCCCCGCCGCCAAGGTGACAGCGGCGCTGGACCGACTGCTCGTGAGCGGGCATGTGGTAGAGGTCGACGCCGATGCGGATCCGCGGGCGGGCGGCTACTGGGAGATGCACAGCCTGGACGGCGACGCAGCGCTGGGCGCGGTGGCCGCGGGCCGGATCAATCTCATCCGCGTCGGTGAGGTCATCGATGAGGGGTTCGAGGAGGCGGCCGTCGCTGCTGGGCTGACGCTCAGCCCGGAGGATCCCACGCTGACGGTTGTCCTGGTTGACGACTATCTCAACGCTGAGCTCGCGAACCTCAACCGCGACGCCCTGGCGAGGGGACGACCCTGGCTGCTCGCCAAGCCGATCGGCGGGATGATCTGGGTCGGGCCGGTATTCGAACCCGGCCGGACGGCCTGCTGGTACTGCCTCGCGGCACGGCTGAGTACCAACCGGATGGTGCTGAACTATCTCGTACAGCATTCCGAGTCCCTCTCACCTCCGGTGACCGCGCTCGCTGACCTCCCGACCACCCGGCGACTGGGTGTGCAGCTCACGACACTGCTCGCGGTGACGTGGCTGGCGGCCGGTCATCGTGGCACGGAGCCACTGACCCGATCGGACGCCGGCAGCGGGTTCCGGCGGACCGAGATGATCACGTTTGATACCGTCACGCTGGGGTTGCAGCGGCACGTGCTGACCCGGCGGCCGCAGTGCCGCGCGTGCGGTTCCCCCGAGCTGCAGAGCCAGCTGCACCAACAGCCGATCCGGCTGGTGAGCCGGCCCAAGGCCGAAGTCGTCGACGGCGGCCACCGAGCTCGCTCACCTGAGGCGTTGCTCGCCGAGTATGAACCGCTGATCAGCCCGATCACCGGGCCAGTCAAGCAGCTGATCAAGATGCCGATGGCGCTGGAGGGCCTGCACACCTATCACAGCGGGCAGAACTTCGCGGTGCCCATGGCACGTGTGTCGGACCTTCGCGCCGGGCTGCGCAGCGCGGCGTCCGGGAAAGGGATGAGTGACGTCCAGGCCCGAGCGTCCGCAATCGGCGAAGCCATCGAGCGCTACAGCGGGCTCTACCGGGGCGACGAGGGCCGCATCCGCGCGTCGTCTGTCGAGCTGGGGCCCGAGAAGTCGATCGAACCGAACGAGCTGCACCAATTCAGCAACGCCCAGTTCGCTGCCCGGGACGAGTGGAATGCGCGGGATTCGCACTTTCAGCGGGTGTGCGACCCGTTCGATCCGACCGAGAAGATCGACTGGACCCCCGTCTGGTCGCTGACGCGACAACGCACCCGCTACCTGCCGACGGCGAGTTTGTTCTTCGGTTACCCGCTCCGTCCGGGTAACCGTTACGCCGGCGCCGACTCCAATGGGTGCGCCGCCGGAACCAGCATCGAGGACGCGATCGTGCAGGGCTTCATGGAGCTTGTGGAGCGCGACGGGGTCGCGATCTGGTGGTACAACATGCTCCGCCGCCCGGCGATCGACCTGGCCAGCTTCGAGGACCGGTACTTCACATCCTGGCAGCAGCGCTACCGGGAGGCCGACCGGGAGACCTGGGCGCTTGACCTTACCAGTGATCTGGGCATCCCGACGGTGGCGGCGGTCTCGCGCAGGGTCGACAAACCCATCCAGGACATCCTCGTCGCCTTCGGCGCGCACTTCGATGTCCGGGTCGCCATCGCGCGAGCGATGACGGAGATGAACCAGTTCCTGCCAACCATGCTGAACGTCGTGGCCGGATCGGAGCACTCGGCTGGCCCGGAGGGCTACGGATTCCCCGACCCCGATCAGATTCGGTGGTGGCGCACCGCAACTCTGGCCAACCAGCCCTATCTGCGACCGGCGCCGGGCAGGCCCCGCACGGCTGCCCACTACACCGACCGCAGCACCGACGACCTCGCGGAGGACGTCCGGGTGGCGCAGCGTGTCGTCGAGGACGCCGGCCTGGAGATGCTGGTCTTAGACCAGACCCGGCCCGATATCGGGCTGCCCGTGGTGAAGGTGATCGTGCCGGGGATGCGGCACTTCTGGACCCGCTTCGCGCCCGGGCGCCTGTACGACGTCCCGGTCCGGATGGGCTGGCTCGATAGGCCGACGGCGGAGGCCGACCTCAACCCGATCGCGATGTTCCTGTGAGAACCACCATGAAGACCAGTGTGACGACTACTGTGACGACCACAGACACCACCGCGCCCGAGATGACCTTGCTCCGGTTCCGGTCCGACACCGTGCTGCATACCCACGACGGGGTGCTGCGCCTGATCAGCCCGGTTGGCTCGTTCGCGCTTCGCCGGGTCGCGCCCGGAGTTGCCCGTGCGCTGGAGGACCTCGCCAGCGCACCCACGTCACTCACCGAGCTCGCGGGAAGCCTGCCGCCGGCTCAGGCGGCGCAGGTGCGGCAGGTCGTGGAGCGGGCCGGACCGCTGTTCACCCGGTACCTCCACGCGGATGGCCGGATCCTGATCGCAATCGATGTGACCGCCCGGGACGCGCGCTACGAGCCTGCCGCCGTACCGGCTGAGACCATGCTGCGGCTCTCGTCGTTCGCCCTGCTTCGATCGCACCAGGACGCCCTGGTCCTGGAGTCCCCACTCGCCCGGCACCGGGTGACGCTGGTAGATCCCGCCGCCGCGGCGCTGGTCTGCGCGCTGGCTGCGGCGCAGACCAGCGCCGGCTTCGCCGCGGAGCTCGCGGACCGGCTCCCGGCCAGCGCGGTTACCGCACTGCTCGGACACCTGACCGGCGCCGGATTCATCGAGGTGGGAGCACACCGCGGGGAGTCGGTCACATTCCCCTCCGACACCGACCCCACGCTGCGACAGTGGGATTACCACGACCTGCTCATGCATTCCCGGGCGCGCACCGGACGGTTCGACCAGCCATTCGGTGGGATCTACCCCTACCGTGGGGAGATCCCACCGCAACCCGCGGTGAAGCCGCCGCCGGACGGGCCGTCGATCCCGCTGTACCGGCCCTCGCTGGAGGATGTGCTCGCTAAGGACCCCCTGCTGACCACCGTCTTGGAGGGCCGGACGTCGGTCCGGCAGTACGCGCCGGAGCCGCTCACCGCAGCACAGATCGGCGAGTTCCTCTACCGGAGCGCGCGGGTCCGGGCCCGCTGGGGACCCTCGGAGGTGACCCCGTACGAGGCGACGACCCGGCCGTACCCGTGTGGCGGCGCGGCCTACGAGCTGGAGCTGTACCTCACCGTGCAGCGGTGCGCGGGCCTCGCGCCCGGGGTCTATTACTACGACCCGGTGGGGCATCGCCTGGTACTGCTCAACGCCGCTGCCGCGGATCGGATGGCGATGCTGCGCACCGCATCCGTGGCGACCGGCATGCAGGCCAACCCAGATGTGCTGATCACCATGACGTCGCGGTTCCAGCGGCTGTCCTGGAAGTACCGGGCCATTGCCTACTCGACCAGCCTGAAGCATGCGGGGGTGCTGTACCAGACCATGTACCTGGTCGCGACGGCGATGGGCTTGGCGCCCTGCGGGCTGGGCAGCGGGAACTCTGACCTCGCCGCGCGCACGTTCGGGCTGGACTACCTGCGCGAGTCCAGCGTCGGTGACTTCATCCTCGGCAGCAGGCCCGTGCCCGCCCACGGCGCGCCACATGAGCCGCTACCCGATACCTGGCAACCAGTGAACGACCCGGAATGGGGCGCGAGGGCGCAAGCCACCTTGCGCGCGAGGCGCGAGGCACAGCGGTGATTGCCCGGGTACCCGACGTCGGCGCGGTCCCGAAATCGATCGCCGCGACGCCGCGAGTGGCCGGGGTTGTCATCGTGCGGGCGGGCGGGTTACCGGTCACCGCGGTCGATGACCTGGCAGCACCCGACACGATGCGCGCGCTGCGGGAGGCCAGCGAGCACAAGCGCTCAGCCGCCACCCTGGCCGATGCCGTGTCCGAGGGCCTGTACCGGGCCGTGCCCACCCTCACCGACCAGTCGATCCGGCGATCCGCGGTGGCGCTGCGCCGCGACGTGCACAACGGACGTTGGTCGGCCCGGACGGGTGCCGGTGTGGCCGCGGTGTCCCCGGCCCTGCCCGCGGCGGTGGCCGGCGACCTGAACCGGTGGGCGCAGCTTATCCAGCTGGCCCAGGAGCGGCGGGTCGCGGCCGCCGGGTACTTCGGTATCGAAACCGGCCGTGCGCTCAAGGCGACGCACGGCCATCTCACCGGAGCGCGGGTCGCCCGCGGACTTGCGCTAGCCAGCCCGGTGTTCACCGATCGGCTGCTCGCCGAGCCGCTGCGCGGGAACGCGGACTCGCGGATGGTCCGGACCGCGACGGCCTACCTGCTCCGGACCGCGTTGAAGACCAGCCCGTTCAGCGCGTTGACCACCGTCGGAATTGCCGCATTCGGACCGGCTGCCGGCCATACCGTGCTCTCGCCGGAGCTGCCCACCCGGGAAGTCAGTTCCGCGCGACCGCTCGCCGTGACGTTCTTACTGGCCTGTGCTCGGCATACCGGCGCGGCGAAGATTGTGGACGTCGCGGGGGTGGAGGGCTTGCGCCGAGTGGCTGGCCGGTGGTTCGCTGTCCTGCCGTCCCGGGTGGTCACGCCGCGCGCGGTAATCCGGGCCGACGAGCTCACCGGCTGCGAGGGCTGCGCCTGGGCATTGCCTACCCTGCCTGCCGAACCGGTCGGACTCGCCGAACTCCTCGCTGCCCCGGGGGTGCTGGCCGAGGCGGGCCTGCCAGTGGTTCGCCGGCTGCTCGGAGTCGGTGTGCTGCAACCGGTGCTGCCGTACCCGAACTGCACGGTCCACGATTTCGGCGCGCTCGCGCGATGGGCGCGAACGCGCGTCCCCGCGCTCCCGGCCGATGCTGCCGACGCGCTCGGACGGTTGGCTGTCCAGGAGGAGGTCATCGCCAGCCAGGCTGGAGCAGCGCGGCGCTGCGCCGCCGTCACCGCTGCGCGGGTGGCCGTGGGTGAGGCGTTCACCGCGCTTGGGGTGCCGGAACCGGGCTGGCTTCGAGACCTGCCGCTGTTCCACGAGGTCGACGCCGGAGGGCCCATCAGGTTTCTGGCACTGCCGGCAACCGTACACGACGATCTTGTCGAGACGGCGCGCTGGCTGGTCCCGCTCACCTGGCGACACCCCACCTATGAGGCGCTCGTCCGTGGCTTCGTCCGCCGACACGGCAGTGGAGCTGCTGGGGTCGACCTGCTTGAGTTCCTCTACGCGTTCCTGACCGCGACAGGGGAGGTCGCGCCGAGCGCGCCAACACCACCGCCGGATGGCAGCACCGCACGCGACCCGGGCCGGCTGCGCGGCGATCTCACCCTCGGGCACGCCGCCCACACCATCTTCTTCCAGCTTGCCGCAGGTTCGGCCCAGGAGGTCGCTGCGGGCGCGCACCTGGCCGTCATCAACAACGTGCACACCGGAGGGATCGGTCTGCTTGGCCGCTGGGCGACGGTCCCGGCGGTGCACGAGCGGATCGGTACGCCCCTCGCTGAGTGGGCGCGCCAGCTGCACCCGGGCTGCCGGGTTTATCAGGTATGTCCCGGCGCGGATTGGACCGACCTGCAGCGGCCGGTCCTGGGCACCCTGCCGCAGGTGCGGCTGCCCGGTGATCTGCCCACAGATCTGCCCACCGGGGATGGCTTGACCACGCTCTCCGGGATGACGCTGACCCACCGGGCTGCCTCCGCCAGCCTGCAGGTCTCCGGCCGCGACGGTGCACCGGTGGCATTCGCTTGCCTCGGCGCCGTGCCGCAGCACCTGCTGACCGGGGTGGCCCAGCTGCTGTGCCTGCTGTCCAACCCGTGGGTCACCTTCGGCCGGATCGACCGCGACCGCCGGGTCGCAGATGACACAGACGACACAGACGGTGTGGCTGTGCTCCCGCGGGTGCAGCGGGGGCGAGTCGTCTGGGCCCGCGCGCGATGGAGCTTCCCGATCACGGCGCTACCACAGCCAGGAAAGTCGGACCTGAACTTCTTGATCGACATCGAACGCTGGTGGGCACAGCATGGACTGCCCGACGAAGCCTTCATCAGCCATATTGCCCGCTCACACGGTCAGGTCCACCGGGACAAACCGCAGTGGATCGGCACCGAGCATCCGCACGCGATTCGCGTGGCACTGGGCCGGATCCCGCCCGGGACATCCACTGTCGATATCACCGAGGCCCTCCCTAGCCGCGCGCAGCACTGGGTGCGTGACGCCGACGAAAACCCGGTTGCGACGGAGTTCCTCGCGATGGTGCGGCATGCCTGAGCAGCCGGCCACCGCAGGCATCCCGGTGGCCGACTGGCTGTATTACCGGATCTACCCGGCTGCAGGTGTGCACATCGATTCCCTTCTCGTCCGGGTCCTGCGGCCAGTCCTGGAGCGGTTGCGCACCGACGTGCCAGGCCTGCGGTGGTTCTTTCTGCGCTTCATTGATGCCGGTGGCGTGCACGTCAGGCTGCGGTTGCACGCCCCACTGCCGGCGCTCGAGCAGACCGAGCACCTCCTCGACGGGGCCCTCGTCGCGGCGCGGCAGCCGGTCCGTGGACGCAGACCGCTATGCGACTCCTTCGGCACCCACCTCTACGCCCCCGAGACCGAGAAGTTCGGTGCCGGAGTGGGCATCCGCCTGGCCGAGGACCTGTTCCACGCGAGCAGCTGGATGGTGCTCGGGTTGCTCACCGACGATGGCTGCACACCGCGGGTCGCATACGCTGCGGCACACCTGCTCGACCTGCTCGGCACTCTGCCGATGGAGCAGCAGGCGGGGTTCCTGTACCACTACGCGTGGTACTGGGCCGGTGGACCAACCGGGCGTACGACGGGGTTCGCGACCGCGGACGCTGCGGCCTACGAACGAGCGGCGAGAGTACTAGTCCGGGCACGCCAGGTGCTCGCCTCACCTAGCTCAGGGAAGGTTCTGCGCCGGTACTGCGTACAGTACCGTGCGGAGATGGAGGGCCCTGGGCGGCACCGAGTTCCCCGCACAGATTACCTGCTGCTGTTCCACCACCTCCACCTGACCCACAACCGGCTGGGCGTCTCCGTGGCTACCGAGGCGGCGCTCGCCCGGGCGCTGTGGCTGTCGCTCGACGCCGAACGACCACGACACGGTGAGGTTGACAAATGTCACCCTCGGAGCGTGTAAAACCCCCGACCAACCGGTGCGGCACGTCCTGGTGGGTGGCTTTATCCCGCTCTTAGGATGAAAATCATGATCGAAGATTCCGTGATCGAGGTCCACGACCTACGCAAGGACTACGGCAACGTCACCGCCGTCGCCGGCATCTCGTTCGAGGTGGCGCATGGTGAAGTGTTCGCCCTCCTTGGGACCAACGGCGCCGGTAAGACCACGACCATGGACGTGCTCACTGGTTTCCAGGCGCCCTCTGGCGGCTCGGTCAGTGTGCTCGGCGCGAACCCGCTGACCGAGCGGGCGCGGATCGTCCCCCGGATGGGGATCATGCTTCAGGAGGCTGGCTTCTTCGACGGACTCTCGGTCGGTGAGACCATCGACGCCTGGCGCCGGTTCACCCCCGGCGCGCGGCCCCGGGCCCAGGCCCTGAAGATCGCCGGGCTGGAGCGCAATGTCCGCACCCCGGTCGGCCGGCTCTCCGGTGGCGAGAAACGCCGGCTCGACCTCACCCTCAGCCTGCTGGGGAACCCCGACGTGCTGTTCCTCGACGAGCCCACGACCGGGCTGGATCCCGAGGCACGGCGCAACACCTGGGAGCTCGTGCGAGAGCTGAACCTGAGCGGGATGACTGTCCTGCTCACCACGCACTACATGGAAGAGGCCGAGTTCCTCGCCAATCGAATAGCGATCATGGACCGTGGCACGATCGTCCGGCAGGGGTCGCTCACGGAGGTCATCGCGCGGAGTGCGGCCACGGTTACGTTCCGGCTGCCAGTCCCGCTCGGCGCGGCCGACCTACCCATCCTCGGGGACGCAGAGATTGTCTCCGACGGTGAACGGGTTCGTATCATGACAACCGACCCCCAGCGGACGCTGTTCACGCTGCTCGGCTGGGCCCACGCGCAGGACATCGAGCTGTTCGACATTCAGGTGCACAGTGGTTCCCTGGAAGAGGCTTTCCTGGAGATTGCGGCGACCGGAAAGGTGGCACGATGAACTGGATCGGCTACACAACGGCACAGTTCCGGCTCTCGCAACGGGTGTACTGGAATCGCATTGGTATCGCGCTGTCGGGGACGCTGGTCCCGCTCGGCCTGGGCATCTTCATACCCCTGCAGCTCTCGCACGCGGGACAGATCGACGGCACGCCGGCCGGACTCTACGCACTCACCGGGTTCCTCGCCTTCACGCTGTTCTTCACCGTCTACAATCTGGTGAACGCAGTGACATCACGCCGCGATGCGCTGATTTACAAGCGCCTGCGGACCTCGCCACTGCCCGACACCTCGATCTTCGCGGGGGAGGGTGCCGCCGCGGCACTGCCCAGCATTGTGGTCGCTGTGGTGTTGATTGGATTCGGCATCGTCATCCTGCATTCCGGAGCCCCGAACAACATCCCGCTGCTTATCCTGGGACTGCTGCTCGGCTCGGTGATGTTCACGATGCTTGCTATCGGGATCTCCGGGATGCTGCCCCGTGCCGAGACGTCGATGTGGATCGTTACGCCGGTGATGGTGCTGTTCATGCTCTGCTCCGGTATCTTCGCGCCGCTAGCCAACCTGCCGGGCCCGCTCGGTGAAGTCGCCGCCTACCTGCCGATGTCGCCGTTGGTAAGCGTGCTGCGCACCGCTTATCTCGGCCAGGACTACGCCAGCCACGACGCGCTGCTGCACGCGGTGGCCGTAGGCCGGCACGTGGACTTCCTTGGGGCGTTCCGGGCCAGCCTGGGCGCCCTCTCCATCATGGTGGCCTGGACGGCCGTCAGCTTCGCCTTGGCGCGCAAGCTGTTCCGCTGGGATCCCAGGCGCGCAGACTGATCGGAGCTTGTCGTGACCACCTACCGGGCTACGGCCACCGCTCGATCGATCAGCGTACTGCTGATTTCCCTGAGCGTGGCCTACGCCGTGGAGCCATTGCTGTCCTCGGGTCTTGGCCAGCGCGACATCGGTTCGCTCATGCTCGCAGTGGGCGGCTTGGCGGCCTTCTGCTTCCTCCTGGTACGGGTGCTGTGGCAGGGGACCCAGCGGCAGGGCACCCAACTGGCCGGTGATGAGGGCAAACCGTGGTCCCTCGTGGTGACCGGGATCATCGCGGTGGCGATGTACGCGCGCTTCGGCCCCGCGCTGGCCGCGCTGCCCGCCGTGTTCGCCGGTGCTGCCGCCTTCCTTCTGAGCCGGTGGCGCGCGGTAGCCGTGGTGCTGGTCATCATGTTCAGCCTCGTCGTGGCCGTCACCCGGCATGATCCCTCCTGGTTGCAGATCGTCGATCTGCTCGGCCGGGCTCTGATCGTCATGGCGGTGGTCTTCGCGGTCGGACGGGTGGTGCTGCTTAACGGCGAGCTGGAACGCAGCCGCGCTGAACTGGCCAGGATCGCCGTGCTGGAGGAACGGTTGCGGTTCTCCCGTGACCTGCACGACGTGGTAGGCCACAGCCTGTCCGTGATCGCCCTGAAGGGCGACGTCGCGGCGAGAATCCTGGCGCGTGACCCGGCGGCAGCCACTGAGCAGATAACCGAGGTGGTCCAGATCGCCCGGTATTCGCTGGGCGACATCCACGGGCTCGTGGATGGCTACCGACGCCCTTCACTCAAGGCGGAGCTCGACGGTGCAGTCAGCGTGCTGGAGTCGGCCGGGGTCCGCTGCACAGTTGATAACGTACCGCCAGGCTTGCCGAGCAAGGTTCAAGAAGCGCTCGGATGGGTGGTGCGCGAAGCGGTCACCAACCTGCTCCGGCACAGCAAGGCCACCCACTGCGCGATCGGTGTTCGGAGCACTGATGGTCAGGTGGTGCTCGACGTCGTCAATGACGGGGTTTCCACCGACTCAACCGCTTCGCCCGGCCGGACCGGTCGGGGCCTGCAAGGACTCAGCGAGCGGCTTACCGCCCTCGGTGGCGGGCTGGCAGGTGAGTTGCTGCTCGGCGGCGGTTATAGGCTCCGAGCCAGCGCGCCCACCGGTACCCGGCCGGCTACTGAAGGAGAAGGACGTGATCCCGAGGCGTGATCGTGGAAAACCCGCGGACACGAGGAAATGGGAAGACACTCGATGAAGAAAGGAGCCCACGATGGGCCTGTTCGGCAAGAAGAACGTTGAGCGCAGTCCGATGCTGTCGATGTTCGGCTTTGCCACCAAGGGTGACGGTGGCTACTTTGCCCGTAAGTGGCGTGAGCGTAAGGCCCGGAAGAACGACTCCAAGAACTCTTCTGCTGACGACTAGCGTGCCGTGGGACACGGCGGGAGACGACCCCCTGCGTCCACCCGCCGTGTCCAGGTCATACCGCCAGCGCGATCAGCCCAGTCTTGTAGGCATGGGCCACCGCTTCGGCACGACTTCGCACGGCGAGCTTCCGTAGGATGTGATGGACGTGGGATCGCACCGTGGCGACCGAGACGAACAACGCCGTGGCCACTTCCGCGTTGGACATCCCCTGTGCCAGCAGGGAAAGGACATCAGTCTCGCGGGGGGTCAACTGGGCAGCCGCGGTACCTCGTTCCCAGGCCGAAGCGGTGCGCGACACAGCCTCGATGTGCTGCCGGATCGACAGCGGGAGCAAGATCGTGGTGTCGCTAGCCGCGACGACCCGGATGGCGAGCATGAGCTCTTCCGGGCTTACCCCTGAGCTGAGCACTGCCCGGGCCCCTAGTGCCAGGACCTCTGCCGGGTCCCAGCCCACACTGACGTTGACAAGGGTCACCACCCTCGCCGCACGTGCCAACTCCCGATGCACGGCAACGCTCAGGTCCGTAACGGACACCACGACGATGTCCGGACTGACCATTTTGACGTCCGTTGCCGCTTCGTGGGTGAAGGACAGACCTACAATATGGAAATCCGGCTGTCGGTCGAGCAGAGCGCTCAGACCCGCGCCACGAAGCGGGTCGTCACAACAGAGGAAGATCCTGGTACTCACGTGCTACGCTCCGTGACCTCCGGCCGCGCCGTGCAGAGGCAGAACGCGGGCAGACGCGGCTGTAGCAGACGGTGCATGTCATGCCGTGCGAATTTCCTACCCATTCTGATCACCCCTATCGATCGGCCGTCCCGACGTATCCGCCCGGCCCGAGGGCCGGGTCCATGGATGCCCGGACTGCTTACCGACCCAGCATCCTGTACATTTCAGCGTACTTACCTATCGTCAACTTACATAGAAGCGAATCTTAGTCAAGGGAGTTCGTACGACGCCCATGTCTCAGCCTGAAGGCGCGGAGTCCGCGCGTCGCACTCTGGCGGACAAGCTCAACTATCTGTTCGATGTCGTGCGGCCACCCGGGGAAGACCGGGAGTACACGGGCCGGGAGGTCGTGACAGCGATCACCTCGGCCGGCGGTGAGATCTCCGCATCACACCTATCTGAGCTGCGCCGGGGCATCAAGACGAACCCAACGGTTCGGGTCCTGGAAGGCCTGGCGCAGTTCTTCCAGATCCGGGTCGCCTACCTTCTCGACGATCAGAAGGTCGCCGAAGAGGTGGAAGTTGAGCTTGAGCTGCGCAGAGCTATGCGCGATGCGCAGGTGCGCGACGTCGCGCTGCGGGTGGCCGGCCTGGCGCCAGGCCAACGTAGTGCGGTGTACCGGCTCATTACTGAGATCATCCGGGAACACAACGACTAGCCTCAAGCAAGCCCACATGTGTACGTGAGCGTACGAGGCTCATGCTTTGTACGCCCACACGCATTGCCTGAGACATTCGCTGGCGGCCCCGAGTACCGCGGACAGGGCGACCCCTAGCATCCCGCCATGCTAAATCGCCATGCGGTCTCTACGGTCATCGCTATCACTGCGCTGATCAGTGCCATCCCGGCCTGTGCCGCAGCGCCTCCCGCGGACTCGCACGCTCCGCCTCAGCTGCGGTGGATGCCGTGCGCGCAGGATACTTCGGCGGACTGTGCCACCCTGACGGTGCCGGTCGACTGGTCGGATCCAGACGGTCCACAAACGACAATCGCGCTGGCCCGGCATCGAGCGCAGGACCCGGCAGCCAAGGTGGGCGCACTCGTGGTGAATCCAGGCGGCCCAGGGCTGTCCGGCGTGCAGATGGTGACCTCCCGCGCGCAGAGCACTTTCTCGCAGACGCTGCTGCGGCGGTTTGACCTGATTGGCTTCGATCCGCGGGGAATCGGCGCCAACCCGCCGGTATCCTGCGGCACCGACGTCGGGAAACCCGTGCCCGAGCACGTTGCCCCGCGCAATCAAGCCGAATTCAACTCCCTGATGAGCTACGACAAGGCTCTGCTGAACAGTTGCCGCGCGACCACCGGCCCGCTAGCCGATCACATGAGTGGTGCGGACGTGGCCCGCGACGTGGAGGCAGTCCGCCTCGCGTTGGGCGGGCAGCCACTGAACTGGTACGGCACGTCCTACGGCACGGAGATCGGCCAACGCTATGCCGAGCTGTTCGGCAACCACATCCGCGCCATGGTCCTCGACGCCGTCATCGACCACACCAAACCGGCACTGACCCACCTGTACGGCTCGACGGCGAGCGCCGAGGACACCTTCGACCGGTACTCCGCATGGTGCCGCAGCACGCCGACCTGCCCGCTGCATGGCCAGGACAGCGGCGCGGTGCTCGACGAGGTGATGCGCCGCGCCGCCGACCATCCGCTCCAGCTCCACGGAACCGGCTACACCGCCGATCGCATCCGGTCGATCGTCTACCTCGACCTCTACACCCCCAGCCAGGGATGGCCCAACCTGGCGCAGGGACTGGCGGCGCTGCGCTCCGCGCCGGCCACCAATGCGAAACCGGACCCCGTCAACCACAACCAATCCACCTTAGCCGCGATTTGCTTGGACTGGGACTACACCGAGCCCAGCTACCGTGACATGTCAACGGTCTTGGCCACCGCGCATTCCCTAGCACCACACCTGGGCATAAACGACGTCGCGGGCCGGCGTCTGCGGTCCTGCCAGGGCTGGCCGGTCACCGATCCCCCACACCCCCTCCGCGTCAACAACGCGCCAGCCGTCCTGCTCGTGAACAGCGAGCACGACCCGATGACGCCCTACACCGGCGCGGTCGATGTGAGCCGGCAAATTCCGGGCAGCGTACTGCTCACCTACGACGGTGACGGGCACACGACCTACACCCAGTCCGCCTGTATCCGCGACCGGGTCGACAACTACCTGATCAACCTCGTCACCCCCGCACCCAACACGCACTGCCCAGAGTCATGATCCAACCCCAGGGGCGAGCAGGGCCGGTGGCGCGGGTCAGGCTGGCAGGGAACAGATCGCTTGGTCTGATTAGCCGCGGCCGCCCATGCGGCCGGGTCGCCGGTGTCGATGAGAATCACGGTGGGGTCGTCGCATGGGCGCCACGACGCGCCCGCTTTCTCCTGCGCTGCGCCAGCGTGTCGGAAATGCACATGGCAGCCAGGACGGCGAGTCAAAACGCTGAGGTAGCGATGACCCAGGCGAGCAGTGCGCCGGCTGACATGTCCTGGTGACCAGCGGGAATCTGGTGGGAAGACAGGCAGGGGAATCTGACAGCGGGGCTCAGCATCGGGGTCTCCTGACCAGGATGAAGGGACCGGCTGGCCGCCGGGAGTGAGGGGGGCAGCTCACCCGGCGGCCAGCCGGAGATCGGGTCGCCAACCTCGGCGCCCGCGCACGCGGGACACGCCAGCGACCCGCAGGGACGGTCACTGTCCAGGACAGCGACCGTCGGTACCACACCCGGCTGCGGACTCATGACGCGCACCCGGCGGCCAGGCACGTTAGGCATGGTGTCCCCAGACCGCGCACAGCCAGCTCTCCCGTGACGAGCAGGGCACCGCACCACGCCACCGCGCAGCCCATCGCCGCAAGCTCCAGCACGGCCCGGGCGCTCAGCAGGTGCAGCCGCCCATCGACCCGACAGCGCGCCCACATCGCCCGTGTGGCGTTCGGGTGCCCAGCGGGAGGAACCGAGGGGCCACCTTGAGGAGGGCTCACCCAGCGGTCAGCCGGAATCGCGGTAGGCCTCTGGGCGATCACCGCGCACGTCGGGCAGGTGCGGTGCGCTCCCCCGGGGGGCCGCTTCTGCTGGCGGAGATCCCCCGGTGGCACAAGGCGCCCGCACCGGGTCGTGAGCACACCCCAGGGAAGATCACCCGCTGGCACCAGCAGGTGCGCTTGGCAATCCATTGGGGAGTACGCCCAGCGCACCGAACCCCTCACCGGGTCTCACCATCCAGCCGGCGCGCCACTCCCACCAGCCGTACCCGCACCTGCTCATCACTCAGCCCGGGCGCCTGCCGCGCCAGCGCCACGACCTCAGCCAACACCGACCGGTATGTACCCAGCCGCGCCGTCGTGCGCAGCAGTTCGATGAGCTTCCGGCCGGCGTCATTCACCGTGCACCTGGGAACCGCGGCGGTCGGGGCACAGGGTGCTGTGCGTCCGAGTGTGGTCATGCCGAGGACGCTAGGTGGTCAACGGGTCGAGGTAGACCCCCTGCGGCGCACTGGATCCCCGGTACCGGACACCCCGCGAAAGGGGGTGTTCGGTACCGTCCTGGACGGTAGCAGGGGGTGAGCAGTTTGCGCAGTGGCCGCAACTACGCCGACGAGGCTGCGCGCCTGCACGCCGAGGGCGCCACCTACGGTCAGATTGTCGCTACGTGGACCAAGCGCGACAAAATCGGTGCGCTCACCGCTGCGCGTCTTGCCCACGGCCTCACCCAGCGCCACGTCGCCGACCGGTGGAACGAACTATGGCCCGACCCTGAGCACCCGATGAGCGCCAAGACCATCAGCTACTGGGAAACCGGCAGTCGCCAGCCGTCCCGGGACTCCTTAAACAAGCTAGCGTTCTTGTACCGCTGCTCCGCTGGGGTGCTCCTCGACGGCCACGACTACACCTACCTCGACCCGGCTGCGCACGATGGGGCGCGCCACGTGCAGCTGCTGTCGGTGTCCCTCGCCGTCGTAGTCCGTGCCCAGGATGTGCTGCTCGTGCATCGCCGAGACAACACCGAGGGCACGTTCTGGGGATGGCCGACTGGAGTGGTCAAAGCAGGCCGTGATCCGGCGCAGGTGGCGGTGTCCGAGACTCTCACTGAGACGGGCGTTCACTGCGTTGTACGCACCGCGCTCGGCACTCGCATCCATCCTGCGACCGGTGCGTTATGCGCCTATTTTCTCTGCGATCACCTCGGCGGAGAACCCGAGAACCGGGATCCTGTGGAAAACTCCGCCGTCACCTGGGCGCCTGTTCGGCGACTCACCGACTTCGTGACGACCTCTAAGATCTACCCTCCGATCCTCGACGCGTTAGGAGTCCCTGGTGACTGACGAGTCCACCATTGTGGCCGTAGTCGTGGCTGGCCCGGAGGGTGTCCTGCTCGGGCGTCGTTGTGACGGCAACCCCGAGTGGACATTCCCTTCTGGTTCTCAAGAGAGAGACGAAACCTACGCAGAGACGGCTGTACGCGAAACTCTGGAGGAGACGGGTCTCGCCGTTATCCCGCACGAACAAATTGGGGAGCGCATACACCCTAAGACGGGGCGCCATATGGTGTACATCGCCGCTCACCCAACGGATGGAACGGCTGTTCGTGTCGGTGATCCAGATGAACTGTGCGAGGTTGGCTGGTACCCGTGGGAAACGGCCGAGAGGATGCTCCCTCATCTATTCGAGTCGGTCGCTGAATATCTGCGTTCCGTTTTCCGGTAACTGCGCCCCGTACCGGGCCATCCTCGGGTACGACGATCTTCTGATCACGCGTTGGTTCCCTAAATTCTGCAGGGCCTGCTGATCTTCACCGCGGCGGCCTGGTCCGCGTCCACCGCCAGCGTCCAGGCCGGCCTGATCGACGGAGACCCGACTGGCTCCTGCTCGCGGGTATCGAGCAGGGACCACTCGCGTATCAGCCGACCTGGGCAAACAAAGTCGATCACTTGCAGAACCTCGCAGGTCAGACCACCTCATGCCCGATTTTGTCGGTGGATCTTGGTTAACTGTCCGAATGGGTTCGCCGGGCGCGGGTGATCAGCGCCGCGACGTTCCCCACGGTGTGCCGCTCGAACCCGGCCAACCAGATCAGGGTTCGCCGCTCGGCATCGGAGAGCGGCACGCCGTCCAGCGCATCGAGCAGGGTGGCGAGGTTGTTGGCCCGCCCGGGGGGTAATGGGGTGGTGAGTGCGTTACTCATGGGCTGGTCCTCTCCGGTCAAGGGTTGACCGGAAGCACGTGTGCAGTGGATCTATCGCACGCGCCCAAATGCCGATGCCACCACCAGCTGAAACAGACTCCCGGCTGGTCAGTCACCCACCACCCCGACGGCTGCACCACCTGGGTTACACCCAGCGGACACCAGTACCACTCCCCACCACCGCTCACCGACCCCGAACCACTCACCCCCCCACCCGACACCGACCCGGACCGGCCCCCACCCTTCTGAGTGCCTCGGCGAGCCGATCAGGTTCTCGAGGTCGACGCAGCGCGCAGCACCGCTGCGACTGCGCCCGCTGCGCAGCGCACGGCAGTGGTGTCCACGTCGTGGTGGGTCACTGCCCGGACCAGGTCGGATCCCAGCGCGCCCATCCGCACCCCGTGCTCGGCCTCTAACCGCTGGCAGAACCGGGACGCCTCGGGCAGCCGGAACACCACGATGTTGGTCTCCACGGTGTCCGGGTCGAGCGTGATGCCGGGTAGTCCGGCGAGCCCCTCGGCGAGGATCCGGGCGTTGGTGTGGTCCTCGGCGAGGCGATCTACGTGGTGGTCCAGAGCCCACCGGCAGCCGGCCGCGACGATGCCGGCCTGGCGCAACGCCCCGCCCATCATCTGCTTGTAGCGCCAGGCCTGCTCGATGAGCTCGGCCGAGCCGGCCAGCACGGCACCTACCGGCGCGCCCAGGCCCTTGGTGAAGTCGATCCACGCGGTGTCGAACCCGAGCGCCCACTCTGCGGCCGGTGTCCCCGACGCGACCACGGCATTCATCAGCCGCGCCCCGTCCAGGTGGGCGCGCAGTTGATGCCGCGCGGCGACCTCCAGCACGTCACGCACCTGCGCCAGCGGCCACACCCGCCCGCCACCCAGGTTGGTGGTCTGCTCCACCGACACCAGCCGGGAGCGCGGTGCGTAACGGTTCCCGGTCGGGAACAGCGCGGCCTCCAGCGCGTCGGCGGTGAACATGCCGGCCTCGCCGGGCACCGGGGCGAGCACCGCCCCGGACAGCGCCGACGGTCCGCCTGCCTCAGCGATGATCGGATGGGAAGTTGGGTGGAGGTGCACCGCGTCGCCACCGGGCCGGATGTGTAGCCGCAAACCGATCGCGTTGCACATCGTGCCCGACGGCAGGAACACGGCGGCGGGCTTGCCGAGCAACTCCCCGACCCGCTCGCACAGGGCGTTGACGGTGGGATCCTCGCCGCGCTGCTCGTCGCCCACCTCGGCGGCTGCCATCGCCGCGCGCATGGCCTCGACCGGCCGGGTCTGGGTGTCCGAGTACAGATTGATCAGCATCACCGGCGACGCTAGCCGATGCTGGACAGGTGCGGGTTGCGGGTGACGTGCACGCCGGCGCGCATCGCCTCGACATCCACCGCTGTCGAAACTGGTGAGCGGACGTTCAGGAGTGGTAGCACCGGAGGGCACGTCCGGTCACGAGCTCACGGGTGCGCCCTTCCCGAGGCGATCCTGCTCTAGGCGCCTGACACGGCAAGTTCACCCGGTGCAGAGTATGTGACAGCGGCACTGTCACGTATAGTACAGTTCTACTGTTGTATCGGGAGGGGTCGCTGGTGGCTGATGAGCTCACCATCGCCGAGCTGGCCGCGCACACCGGGATCAGTGTCCGCACCATCCGGTTCTATGCCGGGATGGGCCTGATCCCGCCGCCGACGGTGCGGGGGCGGCTGGGGCTGTATGACGAGCGGCACGTGGCTCGTCTGGAACTGGTCCGCGACCTGCAGGCGCTGGGGTTCACGCTGGCGGCAATCGAGGGCTACCTCGCCCGCATCCCGTTGGACCGCTCCCCCGAGGACCTCGCTCTGCACCGCGCCCTGCTCGCCCCGTGGCTGCCTGAAGCGCCCGAGACAGTGGATCGAGCCGAGCTCGACGCTCGCGCCGGGCGCACTCTGGACGATGAGGCGCTGGCCCGGCTGGCGACGCTGGGTGTTATCCGGCGCCAAGGGGCCCGTGATGAAGCCCAGACCGGCCAGGGGGACCGTGAGGGAGCCCAGATCGATAGTGCGCAGACATGGATCCTCACCAGCGCTGACATGCTGGGGTACGGGCTGAGCATGCTCGATACCGAGATGGATTTCGCGGTGCAACTGGCCTTCAAGCAGATTATCGAGCGGCACACCAGCGCGTTGGCGACCGAGTTGGTGGCGCTGTTTCACGACACCGTATTGCGCGAGTATCGCGAGCGCGGGCGCCCGCCCGAGCTGCGTGAGGCGCTGATCGCCCTGCTGGAGCGGCTCAAACCGATCACCGTCGACGGGGTCGTCACCAACTTCCAGCTCGCCATCAACCGCGCGATCCGAGAGTCCGCGGTGCCCGCTCAAGCCCTGCATCCCAAGACTGCCATCCCCAAAACCGGGAGCCCGTCATGACCGAAGCATTCCTCTATGAAGCCCTGCGCACCCCGCGGGGCAGGGGCAAGCGTAACGGCGCGCTATACGGCGTCAAACCAATCTCCCTGATCACCGGACTGATCGACGAGCTGCGTAGCCGACACCCGAACCTGGATCCGACGCGGATCGATGACATCGTGCTCGGGGTGGTCGCTCCGGTGGGCGACCAGGGCGGAGACATCCCGCGCGCCGCGGCATTGGCTGCCGGATTGCCCGACACCGTCGCGGGGCTGCAGATCAACCGGTTCTGTGCATCGGGCCTGGAGGCGGTGAACCTCGGCGCGATGAAGGTGCGCTCGGGGTGGGAGGACTTGGTGCTCACCGGCGGTGTCGAATCGATGTCCCGGGTGCCGATGGGCTCCGACGGCGGCCCCTTGGCGATGGACCCGGAGACCGCCTACGCCGCGCGCTTCGTCCCGCAGGGCATCAGCGCCGATCTGATCGCCACCATCGAGGGCTTCACCCGGGATGACGTCGACTCCTATGCCCTGGAATCGCAGCACCGCGCCGCCAAGGCCTGGAGCAACGGGTACTTCCAGGCCTCGGTGGTGCCGGTGCGGGACCTGACCGGCACCGCCGTGCTGGATCGCGACGAGCACCTGCGCCCGGACACCACCATGGCGGGCCTCGGTGCGCTCCCGCCGTCCTTCGCCGACCTTGGCGAGCAGGCCGGATTCGACGCTGTCGCGCTGCAGCGCTACCACTGGGTGGAGCGCATCGAGCATGTGCACCACGCCGGCAACTCCTCGGGGATCGTGGACGGCGCGGCACTGGTGGTGGTCGGTTCCGAGCAGGTCGGGCGGGATCTGGGGCTGAGGCCGCGAGCCCGGATCGTGGCCGGTGCGGTCACCGGCGAGGAACCGACGATCATGCTGACCGGCCCGGCACCGGCGACCCGCAAGGCGCTGGCCAAGGCCGGCATGACCATCGACCAGATCGACCTGATCGAGGTCAACGAGGCCTTCGCCGCAGTGGTGCTGCGCTTCATGCGAGAGATGAACGTGCCACCCGAGCGGCTCAACGTCAACGGCGGCGCGATCGCCATGGGCCACCCGCTGGGCGCCACCGGCGCGATGATTCTGGGCACCCTGATCGACGAGCTGGAGCGCCGCGACCTGCGTTACGGCCTGGCCACGCTCTGTGTCGGCGGTGGCATGGGCATCGCCACCATCATCGAGCGACTGTGACAACCGAGCGAACCGTGACAGGGGACACTAATGATTCGTTGGGACGCTGACGCCGCCGGCATCGTCACGCTGACCTTGGACGACCCGGAGCACTCCGCGAACACGATGAACGAGCGCTACGTCACGTCGATGGGTGAAACCCTGGACCGCCTGGAGGCCGAGCGAGATTCGATCACCGGGGTCGTCATCACGTCGGCGAAGAAGACCTTCTTCGCCGGCGCTGACCTCAACACACTGCGCACCGTCACGCCGGAGAGCGCCCGCGAGTTCGCCACCCACATCGCGCTGGTCAAGGGCCAGTTGCGGCGGCTGGAGAAGCTGGGTCGCCCGGTGGTCGCCGCGATCAACGGTGCGGCGCTGGGTGGTGGTCTGGAGATCGCGTTGGCCTGCCACCACCGGATCGCAGTGGACAGTCCAGGATCGAAGATCGGCTTTCCGGAGGTGACCCTCGGGATACTGCCGGGTCTCGGTGGGGTGGTCCGCACGGTGCGGATGCTGGGCCTGGTGAACGCCCTGACGCAGCTGCTGTTGCAGGGTCAGCAGCTGCGCCCGACGCAGGCCAGGGAAGTCGGCATCGTCGACGAGGTCGTCGCCACTCCGGAAGAGATGTTCGGCAAGGCCCGCGAGTGGCTTGCGGCGCACCCCCGGGCGCAGCAGCCTTGGGACGTCACGGGCTACCAGATCCCCGGCGGCGCTCTGTCTACTGCTTCAGGGTCTACTGCTTTAGGGTCCACTGCTGGGGTAGCCACGACGGCGTTGGCGCAGCTGCTGCCCGCGTTCCCGGCCACGCTGCGCAAGCAGCTCAAGGGCGCGCCAATGCCAGCCCCGCATCACATCCTGTGCGCGGCGGTGGAGGGCTCCCAGGTGGACGTGGACACCGCGCTGCTGATCGAAAGCCGCTACTTCATGGATCTGATCACCGGTCAGGTCGCCAAGAACATGATCAAGGCGTTTTACTTCGACCTGCGACACATCAACTCCGGCGGCAGCCGGCCCGACGGGTATCCGCGGCGTACCTTCCACAAGGTCGGGGTGCTCGGTGCCGGGATGATGGGCGCCGGCATTGCCTACTCCTGCGCCCGCGCAGGTATGGACGTCGTGCTCAAGGACGTGGATCTCGCGGTGGCCGAGAGGGGCAAGAGCTATTCCACCGGACTGCTGGACAAGGCGGTGGCTCGGGGTAGGTCCACTGCCGAGCAGCGCGATGAGCTCCTGGCTCGGATCACCCCGACCGCCGACGCGGGCGACCTGGTGGGCTGTGACCTGGTGATCGAGGCGGTGTTCGAGAACCCGGCGCTGAAAATGACGGTTCTCGCTGAGGCCGTCGACGTGGTCGATCCCGATGCCTTGCTGTGCTCGAACACCTCGACGCTGCCGATCACCGAACTCGCGTCGGCGCTGAGGCGCCCGGCCGACTTCCTCGGCCTGCACTTCTTCTCCCCAGTCGACAAGATGCCGCTGGTGGAGATCGTCCGTGGGCAGCAGACCTCGGACGCCGCGCTGGCCGCCGCCGTGGACGTGGTGCAGCAGATCCGCAAGACCCCGATCGTCGTCAACGACAGCCGCGGCTTTTTCACCAGCCGGGTCATCGGCACCTTCATCAACGAGGGCGTGGCCATGCTCGCCGAGGGCGCTGCGCCGGCGTCCATCGAGCAGGCCAGCTCCCAGGCCGGCTACCCGGTACCGGTGTTGCAACTGGTTGACGAGTTGACCCTGACGCTGACGCGCAAGATCCGTGAGGAGACCAGACGTGGCGTCGAGGCGGCGGGGGGCACCTGGACCCCGCACCCGGCCGACGCGATCGTGGAGGCGATGGTGCTGGACTTTCAGCGTCCGGGGCGTTCCGGCGGTGCCGGGTTCTACGAGTACGAGGCTGGCAAGCGCACCCGGCTGTGGCCTGGCCTGGTCGAGCACTTCGGCCGCTGCCACCCGGATGCGATCCCGGCTGAGGCGATCCCCTTTGCGGACATGAAGGAACGGATGCTGTTCGTCGAGGCGCTGGAGACGGTGAAATGCCTCGACGAGGGTGTCATCACCTCGGTGCCGGACGCCAACATCGGCTCGATCATGGGCATCGGGTTCCCACCGTGGACCGGAGGCGTGGTGCAGTTCATGAACGGCTATCCCGGTGGCTTGACCGGCTTCGTAGCCCGCGCCAAGGAGCTGGCCGACCGCTACGGCGACCGGTTCGCCCCGCCCCCCACATTGATCGCCAAGGCCGACGCCGGAGAGTCCTTCGACTAAGTTACTGGCTACCACGACATCGCTAGCGGGCAAGTGCCAGGGCGTAGTCGGGCCACCAGCGTCCGGCGGCGGGCTCACCGGGACGGCAGCTGCCATCGGAGTCGCCCGGTCCCTTGATCCACAGGAAGGCGTCCACGTCGTGGCGGCCGGTCTGTGTGGTCGGTGGCTGTCCGAGGGCGCGTCCCGGCGGGTTGCACCAGCTGGGGGCACCGTTGACCTGGGGATCCGGATAGCGGCCTGCACCGTTGCGACTGGTGTCGATGACGAAGTGGGCCCCGCCCAGCGCGCTGGCCACGGCACGGCCGTAGGCCACCGTGGCGTCGGTGGTGTTGAAGTTGGCCACGTTCAGCGCGAAGCCTGTTGCCTCCCGGCCGCCGGCCCGCTGCAGTGCGTCGGCGACCGCGGTGGTGTCGGTGATCCAGCTGGGATTCCCGGCATCGAGATACACGGTGGTCTTGGGCTTGGCGCGGAGGGTCCTGACAGACTCCCGCAGCAGCGCGTAACGCTCCTGCTCCTGCGCGCCGCTCAGGCAGTCCCCCGCGATCATATGGGACACGGCGTCCGGCTCAAGAATGACGACGGCACGGTCATTGCCCAGGCCCCGGATCAGGTTGGCCATCCAGGTGCGGTAGGTCGCGGCATCCGGCGCACCACCGGCCGAGTACTTGCCGCAGTCCCGACCCGGGATGTTGTAGGCCACCAGGATCGGAGTCGTCTGCTGCGCCGCCGCCGCTGCCATCCGGTCCCGCACCTGTTGTTCGACGGCCACCGGGTCGCCGGTGACCCAGAGCGCGATCGGCTCCTCGGCGATCCGGCGCAAGGCCTCGGCGTCCGCCACCCGTCCAGCGCGCTCCCACTGCCTGATCTGGTTGGCTGCTGGCGAGGTCGGGTCCACGTAGAACCGCAGGCCGCGGAGCGGATTCGACGGGTTGGTCGGGGTCTGTCCGGTCCCGCAACTCAGCACGACAAGGCACAGCACCGTCAGCGCGAGCAGGCCCGGCAGCGCGAGCAGGGTCGCCGTGGATCGCTGCTCTGCGCCGGCCTTCATCGTCGGTGCTCCTAGGGCACCTGAACCCAGCGGGCCACCGACGGCGTGCCCGCGCGGTCCGTCACGAACAGCATGTACCACCCGGGGGGCACCAGACCGACTTGGGTCGGGACGGTCAGGGATACCACCGAGCTCACCCGGTTTCTGCTCCGGATGTCGAGGGCGACGGAGCGTTGCTCGACGTCAGTCGTGTGGGTCACCGCACTCGGCCGGATCAGCTTCGCGGTGGCGATGGCGTCCGGATTGGGCGTGTGGAACTCGGCGGTTGCGCCCCGTGGTAGCACGGTCGGGCCATCGGTGAGCGCCGGTCGGGAGCCGTGGTAAAGGTAGGGCGGCGAGTAGATCTCGATGCGCTGCTCGAAGGTGCCGGGTGTGCTGTTGTCCTGATCTGCGTACAGCGGGTCCGATCCCAGCACGATGACGCGGCCGTCCGGCAGCAGCAACGCCTCACTGTGGTAATCGCGTCCGACTCGTGGCGACGCAGCCTCTCGGAAGGACCCCGTGCCTGCGTCGTAGATCCGTGCGATGTGATTGTCAGAAGCGCCCCGGCCACGGTAATCGCGGGAGCCGCCGGTGGTCAGCACGGTGTCATCAGGGAGGATGACCGCGCTCAGGTAACGGGTCGGCTCGGCCAGATCTGCGCCAGCGGTGAAGCGCGGGTCGGGTTTGCGCAGATCGATGATGTCTGTGCGGGCGGTGGATTGCGCGGACTCGCCAACGCCCCCACCACCCAACAGCATGACGCGTTGGTTCTGCGCGGGCGGCAAGAGGAGCGAGCTGCTCGTCTCCGTCATGTGCGCCTCACGCAGGCCACCAACCGGCCGAAAGGAGTTGTCCTGCAGGTTCCAGATACCTGGCAGCCGCCCATCACCGTCGCTGGGCCCGTATCCGGCGTTGGAACCGGAGTAAAACAGCCGACCATCGGCCAGGAGAAGAAGCGCCGGGTAGGTGGGGAAGTACCGGTGCAGTCCCGGTACTTCGGTCCACTGGTGAGTGCTGCGTTGGTACAGCTCGTTCTGTCCGGTCAGGATCCGCCCGAATTCGTCGAGGCCGGATACCGCGAGCACGTTTCCATCGGCCAGTGGGGCAAGGGTTGGATACCAGCGTGCGTGGTGCATGTCGGCCACCCGCTGATACCGTTCGGTCTGCGGGTCGAACTCGTAGGAAAAAGCGGTGCCCCGGTACTCCTGCTTTTCCATGGTGAGCTTTTCAGCGGTACCGTAGACGTTGTTCGAGACGCCGTCGATGTGATATTGAGTGAAATGGTTGATCACTGATCCTGCGCCCTCGGTGGTGGCCTCGACCCAGGTTTCAGTGCCGGAGCTGTGCACCACGGTCCGGCCATCAGGGTTGGTCATCTTGTGCGCGGGCGGTACCACTGCATCGTCGGTACTGGTGAACACGATACCTGTGGGAGAGACGAACCTCGTGCCCTTCTTCAGGACCACCGGAGGGCCATCGGGCGACTCGTTTCGTACCGCCATGGGCCCGGCCGCGCGCGTGACCTCATCCTGGAGTACCTCATACTTACCTACGCCGCCAGCGACAAGTAACTTGCCATCGGGGAGGAACGCGTGGCCGCCGCAGAACATGTCATCGGGTGTGGGGATGAGCTTGAAATCGTTCGTTTGAGGATTCCAGAGCAGCGTCTTGAAACTTCTGGCTTCAAAGTTCTTGATGTTGTTCCCGGATCCGGCGATGATTAACACTTTTCCGGTGGGTAGCAGGGCGGCGTGGATTCCATTGACCCGGAATTCCGCGGGGACGTCAAGGATGCTCCAGTGACCGAAGGTCGACATATAGTCGAGGCGGGATGTGCGGAAGTCGTCCCACTCCTGCATCACGGTCGCGCCGATCGGGCTCCACGACCCTGCGTTGAGAATGACCATACCAGCCGTCACCAGCACCGTGATGATCCGGTTGCGCCGTCGAAGGAGGCGTTGACGTGGCGTCTCGATCATCACGGTGCTCACGAGGATCGCACGCCTGCGCTGCCGCCCACGCCTGCACTAGTCAGCCGTGCGTCCAACCACATGATGGCCGGAATCAGCGTTACCAACAGCGTCAGGGCCGACCAGGCTTGCATTGCCGGATGCGTGTGATTTCCGAGCCCCGATACCAGTAGTGCGGTTCCGAACAACGTGGCCCACCAGAGATGCAGGCGGAACGTTCCCAACGTGTCGGGGCTTGCTGAATCGCCCTTGGGGGTGACCACGAAATTTGTTCTGCGAAATGTGACGGCACCGAGAAAAGATGCCACGTAGATCGGCGTGGAGAGCAGGGAGATGAACATTCCAGAGACCCCGGAGGAGCCCTGCGCCTCGTGCGGACTGACGTTATGTGGTCGGTTCCAGAAATAGAGGGTGAGTTGCAGGACGGCCGTGTTAGTGTAGAGAATCAACCACGATCCGTAGTCGACTCGGAGACCGGAAATTCCGAAACACAGGTAGAAAACGGCGCTGAGCGCTCCTAGTATCCAGGCGATCGCAGTCGTAGGATAATAAGACATCAGTAGTATGTAGTGCAGTGTCTGGGCGATGGTGAGGCGGTGCCCGCACCGCCAGAAGTTCTTTACCAGGACCTCGTTGGTCCCTCTCGACCAGCGGTACTGCTGCGTGAAGTAATCAGTCCACGTGGAGGGCCCCTCGCCGACCGCGAGCACGTCCGGTGTGTAGACCGACTTCCAGCGCCTGCCGGTTACCGGGTTGCGCGCAGTGTGCAACGCCAGCCCGGTCGCCATATCCTCGGTGACCGAGTCCCGGAACCCGCCGATGTCACGCAGCGCTGTGATGCGCACCGCGTTGTTGGTGCCGACGAGCATCGCGCACCGGTATGCATTGGCGGCCCGCTGCAGCAGACCGTGGAACAGGTACTGCTGACTCTCCGCGGCCCGGGTCACGAAGGACGAATAGTTCCCGTACACTTGTGGCCCGACCACGAACGCGACATCGGGATCACGGAAGTAACCCAGGAGACGCTCGCAGAAATTTTCCTGCGGAACGTGGTCGGGGTCCACTGAGACGAAGAAGTCGTATTTCTCATGGTGCGCCTCAAGCCACGCATTGTAGTTGCCGTGCTTGGTCCTGGCTTTATGCGGACCGCTGGCCTGGTTCCAGCGCGCCACGCCCCGGCGGCTGAAGTGCCGTACTCCCAGCCGCCGGCACATCATTTTTACTGTCTCGTTGTCACCCTCGTCCAGCAGCCATACGTCCAGCGTGCCGCGATGGCGAATGCATCGAGCGGCAGCAAGCGTGCGTTCGACCATGTCCAGCGGTTCTTTCCCTGGCACGATGGTGGTGAGGAACGCGACGCGCGTGCCTGGTTGGGGCTCGACCGGTATGGGATCGCGCGCCAGTGCTGTCGATAGACACAAGGTGGCGATGTTGACCAACCGGAAGAGCTCGATGGTAATGATCGAGGCCACCGGAAAGAAATGCAGTGTGGTCAGCGCCCAGTGGGACTGGCCATCGGGGTAGTGGTCGGAATCACCAGCGAGCCACACGAAGAAGGAGATCCCGAAGCCCAGATCGGCGGCGATGACGGCAGCGGCCAGCAGGCGCGCCCGGTGGGAGCGGAACAGGCTGCGGTACCGGACGCGGTACGCCGCCCATTTTGGTAGATAGGCGAAGCCACCGGCGAGACGACTGTAGGCGGCGTAGTCGGGAACACCAACGGTTGGATCTTCTCGACCTGCTCGGCGAAGATCAGTTGCCTGCGTGGACTCGATTCGGTAATCGATCTCCTCGTCGGCATCGACAGCCGTGCGCCACCCCATTTGATGAAGACTCATTTGGTTAAGGTCCGTTTGATTAAGGTTCAGTGCCATGGCCGGCACAGCCATAACTTCTTTCCCTTCGTTGTGGATCTCCTCACTGAGCGGGTCCGACCGGTCACGGCGCGTCACAGTACCGTGCCCCGCCGGGGGGGTTCCGCGGAACCAGCACGCCGGGCACCGACGAGCGCCTCCGCTGGCGCGCAGCGGATAGCGTGGCGGCGTGAACCAGCCCGGCCAGCCGTGAGGCGGCGGCTGCCGCGCCCGGTTCGCGCCCGGTTCGCGCCCGGCTCGACGTCGCCGGGCAGCGCTCGTTCATCTCGCTGGCCGGGTTCGCCCGCTTCCGGCTGGCTACTGCCGCACCGTCGCGGGATGCTTGAACGGTGACAGTAACCGAAGCACAACGCGCCGAATTGGCTCAGCAACGGGACCGGATCCGGGCCGAGCTGATGCCGGCCAGGCAGGACCGGCCAGCCAGCAGCGCGCGCGGCATCCACCACACCGCGCTGATCTCCTCGGACGTGCGCCGGACCGTCGCGTTTTACCAGGGTCTGCTCGGCTTCCCGCTGATCGACATGTTCGAGAACCGGGACCTGCCCGGCTCCACACACTTCTTCTTCGACGTCGGCAACGGCAACACCGTCGCGTTCTTCGATCTGCCCGGCGTGGACGTCGGTCCGTACGCCGAGGTGCTCGGGGGCCTGCACCACCTGGCCATCTCGATGGAACCGCAGCACTGGCGGGAGATCCGGGACCGAATGGACGCCCAGGGCATCGACTATCTGCTCCAGAGCGGGACGTCGATCTATTTCCGGGACCCCGACGGCGCCCGTGTGGAGTTGATCGCCGAACCGCTCGGCGAGATGTACGGGCGCAGCGTTTTCTGATCCGCCGTTGACCTGCTGGGATACCGCCGGCTGGACCGGATCGAGGACAACTAACGCCGGATGGCGGAGGACCAACACCACATAGCGGAGGATCAACGTCAGCGGTTCGAGCACCTGTCCGCCCAGCTGGCCGAGATCCTCGGCGTGCTCCGTGGCCCCGCGGCCGCCGACCCAGCGCCGGAATCCGAGCGGTCAGCCACCGGCCCCCTGCCGGCGGTTGCCCGGCACGTGGCATGATCCGCGGCCATGCCGGCCGCCACCGACATCATGACCCCGTTGTGGCGCGGTGTGGTGGTGTTGCGGGTCATTACGGCGGCCTTCGCGATCGTGGCGATCATCGTGTATCACGACGGCTTCGTCCGGCCCGGCTTGGGGTGGGCAGTGCTCGCCGGGATCGCGGTGTGGACCGTGGTGATCTGTCTGGCCTACAGCGACGACGTCACCCGCCGGACTTCCGTCGTTGTGATCGACCTGCTGGTGACCCTGGCGCTGATGGGCTCCTCGGCGCTGGTGCTGTCCCCCGAGCAGCTCACTGAGGTCACCCAACGCACCCCGCTGCTCACCACCGTGTGGGCCAGCGGTCCGGTGGTCGCTGCCGCGGTGCAGGGCGGCCGGGTTGCCGGAGCGCTATTCGGTCTCGCTGTCTCGGTGGTCGACATCTGGCTGCGCGGCTTGTTCACCATCGACCTCGCCCGCGACACCCTCCTGCTGGTCGGGACTGGATTTGTGCTCGGGCTGGCGGCGACAGCGGCGCGCCGGGCGACTGAGCAGCTCCGCAGGTCTGCCCGCGCTGAGGCGGCTACCGCGGAACGGGAGCGGCTGGCCCGATCCATCCACGACAGCGTGGTGCAGGTGCTGGCCCGGGTGCGCGCCCGGGGCGGCCAGCTCGACGGGGAGGCCGGTGAGCTGGCCCGGCTGGCCGGGGAACAGGAGATCGCCCTGCGGTGCCTGTTCTCGGCGAAGGCGCCGGACACCACCGGTGAGCAGGACCTGGCCGGCGCGCTGCGGCTGTTGGCCGGCCCCCGGGTCGAGGTCTCGGTGCCCGCGACCGCGGTACCGTTACCCGCCGCCGACGTGGAGGAGCTGGTTGCCGTCGCGCGTGAGGCGCTGGCCAACACTGCCCGGCACGGCGGTCCGGGGGCGAAGTCATGGATCCTGGTGGAGGATCTCGGCACGGAAGTGGCACTCACCATCCGTGACGATGGCCCGGGAGTCGACAACGGGCAACTCGCCGATGCCGAGAGTGCGGGTCGGATGGGAGTGTCGCGCTCAATCCGCGGCCGGGTGGCCGACCTGGGCGGCACGCTGACTCTCGGCACCGGGCCGGGGCGGGGCACTGAATGGGAGGTGCGGCTGGCCCGCATCCAGCAGGACCTCCTGCGGTGACGGCCGGACCATGATTCGGGTCATGGTGGTCGACGACCACCCGATCTGGCGCGCCGGGGTGGCCCGCGACCTTGTCGAGCAGGACTTCGAGGTGGTTGCCACCGCGGCTGACGGTGCGGCGGCACTGCGCATCGTCCCAGCTGTCACCCCGGACGTCGTGCTGATGGACCTGCACTTCGCCTCCGGCGGACCGTCCGGCGCGGAAACCACCCGGCGCATTATCGACACCTGGCCCGATATCCGGGTGCTGGTGCTGTCCGCCTCTGGCGAGCACGCCGACGTGTTGGCGGCGGTCCAGGCGGGCGCCTCGGGGTACCTGATGAAATCGGCGTCGGTGGAGGAGCTGGTCACCGCCGTGCGCCGGACCGCTGAGGGAGACGCGGTGTTCACCGCCGGCTTGGCCGGCTTGTTGCTCGGTGAGTACCGCCGGATGGCGCTGGACCCGCGGACCGACTCGCCGCGGCTGACCGACCGGGAGACCGAGGTGTTGCGCCAGGTGGCCACCGGGTGCACCGCCCGGCAGATCGCCGAAGCGCTGGGAATCAGCCATCGCACGGTGGAGAACCACGTGCAGGCCACGTTGCGCAAACTGCAGCTGCACAACCGCGTCGAGCTCACCCGCTACGCGATCGAGCACGGCCTCATTGACCAGTAGGCGGCCGCGTGTCAGGGTCGCCTGCCAAGCGGTTTCCCTGGGCTGTCGGAAGCCCTAATTCTCTCCGTGACAGCCTGTCACCGGCTCGCATGGGCCGGCTACGGGGGACCGCCGGCCGGGTAGCAGGGGGGGCGAGATGGCACCCGGTCGGCGGTCTGTACGCCAGCGGCCAGGGGGAGTTGCCGCTTGCGCAATCGGTGTACCGGGCACCGGGTCGGCGCCCGGCAACCGTGTGGTCCGGCTGACGTCAGGTGGAGCCGGATCCTACGGCTAGTTCACCGATAGTTCCAGTGTGCGCGATGCGCCTAGCTGCTGACAACCACCGGACCGCCATGACCACCACCCCGGCCCCCGCGGCCGCTCCCGGTACGCTGACACACCCGGCGCAACGGGGAGTACTCGCAGGGACGGTGGGTTAACATGGAGTTCGAGCTTGAGCGGGACGCGTTCGCCGAGGCCATCGCCTGGACGGCGAAGGGCCTGCCGGCCCGTCCGGTCGTCCCGGTGACCGCAGGCGTGGTGCTTGAGGTCACCGAGGGCACGATGATCGTCTCAGGTTTTGACTTCGAGGTGCTCAACCGCATCGAGGTACCTGTCACCGACAAGTCCGCCGGACGGGTGCTGGTGTCAGGCCGGCTGCTCGCTGAGATCGCCCGTGCGCTGCCGCCCAAGGACGTGCGGGTAGCAGTGGAGGGAAACCGGCTGGCGGTACGATGCGGTTCGGTCCGGTTCAACCTGCCGCTGTTGCACATCGAGGACTACCCTGCGGTGCCGGACCTGCCTGCCACCTCGGGCAAGGCACGTGGTGACGTCTTCGCCACCGCCGTCGCGCAGGTCACCGTCGCGGCCAGCCGTGACGAGACCCTACCCATGCTCACCGGGGTGCGCATGGAGATCGGCTCTGAGGCGCTCACCTTGGCCGCCACCGACCGGTACCGCCTCGCTGAGCGGCACATTCCGTGGACACCGACTGGCACGGTGCCCTCCACCGCGGTCATCGTTCCGGCGAAGACACTGGCCGATGTCGCCAAGTCACTGGGTTCGGCCAGCGAGGTGGTGCTGTCGATGGGTGATGCCGACGACGCGGGTTTCCTCGGCTTCTCCGCCGGTGGGCGGCAGACGCTGACCCGGTTGCTGGACGGCGAGTTCGTCAAGTTCGCGTCGCTGTGGCCCACCGAGGTCAACACCACCGTGGAGGTGGAGGTCAGGGAGTTCATCGCGGCCCTGCGGCGGGTATCGCTGGTGGCCCAGCGGTTCGCGCCGGTCCGGCTGGCTTTCTCCGAGGGCATCGCGCAGCTGTCCGCGGAAGCCGAAGACGAGTCCAGCGCCGAGGAGGAACTCGAGGTCAGTGTCACCGGTGAGCCGTTGACCATCGGGTTCAACGCCGGGTATCTGCTCGACGGACTGGCCGCCGTGACCACCCCACGGGCGATGCTGTCGTTCACCGAGCCCTCCCGCCCCACCGTCATCACCCCGGTGATGGGTCTGCGTGCCGATCAAGCGGATGAGCCGGATGGACCGGACAGCGGGGACGACTCCTACCGCTATCTCGTCATGTCGATGCGGTTGCGAGGCTAGTGCGCGGTGCTGCCGTTCACTGGGTGGATCGGCGGAACAGCCAGGACCGTCGTGCCGTCGGTGCCGGCCGGATCGGTTCGGCCGGCGGAGCCGGCAATCGGGCCACCGTCGCCCAAGCCGGCAATCCGCTCTCGGTGCGGCTCCGCCAACCGGCGAACTGGATGATCGCCTCAGCGGGTTCCATCACCGGGATACCGAGCGTGCCCGCGGTGCGCACCGTGGGATGGTCCGCAGACACCGAAGAGTCGACGATCACAACGGTGACCTCGGGCGTGAGCCGGCACCGAGTGACCGCTCCGTGTGCCTCCATCAACCGGCGCAGTGCTCCCAGGTCGGCGGAACTGCCGACGTACAGCACATGCAGCGGGTCCTGGTTGGCCGCGTGACGACCCACCGCGTCTCCAGTCTCCCCGACCCTGTATCCTTCGCATAGACGTGATCAGCAAGGTATTTATTACTGGCCGCGCACATCATGCGACGTAAAGACATGTTACCCCCGCATAGGCCAGCAGGTTTGCCGCCACACGGGTTACCGTCGGCAGGTCACTGACCGGCAATCCGGGATACCCGGGAGCGCAGCGCGGCATGTGCCTCCGCGGAATCGACCCGGGTCGACGTGCCGCCCTGCAGCACCAACTCCCCTGCCACCCAGACATCCCGCACCGCTCGAGCTCCGGCAGCCCACACCAGGTTGGCCAGCAACTGATTGTCCGGGACGTCCAGCCCGGCCGCGAACGCCGGGTCGTCGGCTCCGATGTGCACCAGGTCGGCCCACCCGCCCGGGCGTAGCACGCCGAGATCATCCCGCCCGAGCGCGGTCGCGCCACCCCGGGTGGCCAGCAGCAGCGCCTGCGCGGCGGTCAGCGCGGCGGCGTCCCCGGTGGACAGCCGAGCCAGCCGGGCGGCCAGCCTGACGTCATCCCACAGATCAAGGTCGTCATGCGAAGCGGGACCGTCGGTGCCCAGACCGACGGCGACCCCGGCGGTGCGCAGGTCGAGCAACCGCGCGACGCCAGAAGCGAGCTTGCTGTTGGAGCCAGGGCAGTGTGCGACCCCGGCGCGGTGCCGGGCAAGCACCGCGATGTCGGCATCGGACAGCTGCACAGCATGCGCCGCCAGCACCCGCGCGCCGTCACCCAGCACCCCGAGATGTTCCAGCAACAGCGGCACTGAACCGTACTCCTCGCGGATCGCGGTGTCCTCGCTGGTGGTCTCGGCGACGTGAATGTGCAGCAGCGCACCGCGCTCCCGGGCGGCCGCGCCGGCCTCGGCCAGCGCCTCGACGGGCAGCGTGTAGGCGGCGTGCGGGCCGTATCCCAATTCGATGCGCCCGCCAGGGCCAAAGCGAATCCCGTCGGCGTCGATCCAGCGGCTGATGCCCTCGAGCATCTGCTCCCACGTGCCCAGCCGGTCCCAGCCGGGGACCGCGATGATGCCCGGTGTCACCACCGCGCGGCTGCCCGCAGCCAGCACCGCGTCGACCACCGCGTCGTTGTGGAAGTACATCTCCACGCTGGTGGTGATCCCGGCACCGAGCATCTCCAGGGTGCCGACCAGCATGCCGGCCCGCACGTCCTCGGCGTTCAACCGCACCTCGGCGGGCCAGATCACCTCGGTCAGCCAGCGCATCAGCGGCAGGTCCCCACCCAGCCCGCGCAGCCCGGTCATCGCGGTGTGCGCATGCGCGTTGACCAGCCCAGGCAGCAGGATACCGGGAAGTGTCAGCTCGGGCCCGGGTGCAGCCGGCGCTCCATCCGAGGGTCCGACGTGCATGATCCGGCCGGTGTCATCGACGTCCACCACAGCATCACGCAGCACGGTGCACCGCTCGTCGCAGGGCAGCACCACCGGCGCGGTCAGCCGCATCATGGGATGGGCTCCACGATGGTGTGCCGCAGCAAGGCGGTCAGTGGCCGCAGCGGGGGAAGCCACGCGCCCTCGGGGGGCAGCGTCTCCAGGGTGATCCGGGGTAGCGGCTGCAGGAACAGTTCCGGGATGTCCTCCAAGTCCTCAAAGCCCAGCACCTCGGAGTTGACCGCGAACGAGGCGTGCTCCCGGAACCCCAGCACGGTGACCTGAACGCCCTGGGCGACCAGATCCTCCAATGGCTCCCGGAAGGCTCGGCTGTCCCCGGAGGCCACCAGCAGCTGACGCAGCATCCCCTGCTCGTGACGGGCCCGGATATGCGTCAGCATGTCCTCGTCGATATCCGATTCTTCGATCTTGGGCTTGGCGAACACCGCGAACCCGGTGTTGCGCAGCGCCTCCACCCAGGGTCGCACAAAGTCCGTGCTGCCCGACGCGACGTTGGTGAACACGGTCGCTTCGGGCTCGGTGTCGGACCCGGCCCGCGAGATCAGCCAGCGACCCAGGGCGTCGAACCTCGGCCGGGACGCGGAACTGGGGCGTCCGCCGAGAATCGAGCCCAGGCTCATGTCGATATTGGGCGCATCCCAGACGAGCAGCGTTACCGGGATGGTCGGGGCGGGCGCCGGGTTCATGGTCACGATCCTGCCTTATCAGCGGCTCCCGGGGGCGGACGCTGCCAGCGGACACACGGGAGATCTGCGCCGAACTCACCCGGAATCGACCGCTGGCGCAGCTGGCAATCCGATCGGCGTCAGACACGGGCGAAGAGCAGATCCCACACCATGCGGCCCTCGTCCCGGGCACGGTGCTCGAACTTGGTCACCGGCCGCCAGGCCGGCCGCGGTGCGAAGCCATGGAAATTGTCACCGGCGGTGTTGCGTAGCGCCGGCTCGGCGGCACAGGCCGCGAGCATTTCCTCCGCGTAGGCCGCCCAGTCGGTGGCCAGATGTAGCGTGCCGCCAGGGGTCAGCCGGGATGCCACCAGGGCGACGAACTCCGGACGTACCAGCCGGCGCTTGTGGTGCCGTCGTTTGGGCCATGGGTCGGGGAAGTAGATCCGGACGGCGTGCAGACTGCTCGGCACGACGTGCTCGGCGAGTAGTGGATGTGCGTCGCCGCGCAGCAGCCGCAGGTTGGTGATCCCGGCCTGCTCGATGCGGAGCAGGAGCTGAGCCAGTCCAGGCTGGTAGACCTCGACGGCGAGATGGTCAACGCCGGGTGCGGCCAGCGCCATCGACGCGCTTGCCTCGCCCATCCCGGAGCCGATCTCGAGCACGACCGGCGCGGCGCGCCCGAACCATCCGGCGGTGTCCAGCGGGCCGTCGGGCAGCTCCCTGACGTCCGTCCCCCACCGGTCCCAGCTCCGGTCCCAGGCGCGTTGCTGACCGGTGGTCATTCGAGCCCGCTGCGGGTAGATCGTCTGGCTCATCCCTGGCACACCTACAGCCTGGCCTGGGGACGGGGCGGTCGTGCACCGGGTCCCGATCGGGGAGGGACAGGATGGTCGGCATGAACACGCTCAAGGAGTGGGTCGATCTGGTGTGTCGGGAGCTGGACATCGCCGACGCGGTGTCGCCGGCCGCCATGCAGTCGCGGGTGCTGGACATGTCGCGGGATGTTGCTCATGACGTCGCTCGACCGGCTGCTCCGCTCACCGCTTACCTGCTGGGCCTGGCCGCCGGTCGCACCAGCGACCCGGAGACCACCGCCGACGAGCTCGCTTCGCGGGTATGCCAGCTTGCCCAGCGCTGGGCCGATGAGCAAGGCGGCTCGACAGCGCCCGAGTCCCCCCCGAATGAGGGAAGCTCGGGTCGTCCCGCATGACGACCCGAGCCCTTCCCGCGGGTCCCGGTCGCGCATCCCCGGCGGTGGCCGGATTGCCGGCTCAGCTGAGGCGCGCGCCACGGGTGTGCGGTCTCTTGTCTGGGCGTCCCGGCGCTGCGCCCAGGCGTTGTGACCGACAAGGAACACGGTGCCGCACCGCACCGCCAGCCACATGAGGGTTCTCCCCTACCGTGACCCTGGTTCAACACCCCGACCGGTGCCTGGGTCTCCCTGATCCTCGCCACATCCGTCACGTGTGTCCCACCGGGAGGATCTGTGGGAGGTGCAGCGGGTGCAGCGGGTGCCGGGTTAGGGTCGGACATTGTGAGTATCCGCATGATCGATCCCGACTTCCTTGCCCTGCCGTTGCGGCCAGTGGCCGACGCCGCCCTGGGGCGGGCTCGCGAGCTGGGCGCCGAGCACACCGACGTTCGGATCGAGCGGACCACCCGGCAGAGGCTGCGGCTGCGCGATGGGACGGTCGCGACGGCGCAGAACTCAACCACCGTCGGGCTGGCCGTCCGGGTGATCGTCGAGGGCACCTGGGGGTTCGCCTCGCACCTGGAGCTGACTCCCCAGTCCGCGGTGGCGACCGCGCAGCGGGCCGTCGAGGTGGCCCGCACCCTGCGCCCGCTCAACGCTGAGCGGGTGGAGCTGGCCGCCGAGCCGGTACACGCCGGCGCGGTGTGGGTCGGTGATCACGAGATCGACCCGTTCACGGTGCCGCTGCACGAGAAGGTGGCGCTGCTCTCGGAGTGGTCTCGCCGACTGCTCGCCGCTGACGGGGTGGAGCACACCGATGTGCACATGTGGGCGGAAAAAGAGATCAAGTTCTACGCCGACTCCGCCGGCACCAGCACCACCCAGCAGCGAGTACGGATTCACCCCGCGGCCACGGCGATCGCGGTGGACCGGGCGGCCGGCTCGTTCGACAGCATGCGGACCTGCGCGCCACCCGCCGCGCGAGGCTGGGAATACCTGGCCGGCAACACCTTCTGGGACTGGGACGGTGAACTCGCGCAGATTCCCGGGTGGTTGGCCGAGAAAGTCAAGGCATCCAGCGTCCAGCCCGGCCGGTACGACCTGGTGATCGATCCGACCAACCTGTGGTTGACGATCCACGAGTCGGTGGGGCACGCCACCGAGTACGACCGGGCGATCGGCTACGAGGCAGCCTATGCCGGATCCTCCTTCGCCACCCCGGACAAGCTTGGCGCCCTACGCTATGGCTCGCCGGCCATGCACGTCACCGGGGACCGCACCCAGCCCCACGGGCTGGCCACCATCGGCTACGACGACGATGGGGTCGCCACCTCGCGATGGGACCTGGTGGCCGGCGGGACGCTGGTCGGGTACCAGACCGATCGGGTCTTCGCCCGCCGGCTGGGCCTGGAACGCTCAGCGGGCTGCGCGTACGCCGACTCGCCACACCACGTGCCCATCCAGCGAATGGCCAACGTGTCGCTGCAGCCTGACCCGGACACCGACACCGCGACCGCGGAGCTGATCTCCGGGGTGCAGCGCGGCATCTACATTGTCGGTGACCGCTCCTGGTCGATCGATATGCAGCGTTACAATTTCCAGTTCACCGGGCAGCGGTTCTACCGCATCGAGGGCGGCACGCTGGCCGGGCAGCTCCGCGACGTCGCTTACCAGGCCACCACCACCGAGTTCTGGGGCGCCTTGGAAGCGGTGGGTGGCCGTTGCACCTGGTTGCTTGGCGGCGCGATGAACTGCGGCAAGGCCCAACCCGGCCAGGTCGCCCCCGTCAGCCACGGGTGCCCATCCGCGCTGTTCCGCGGTATCAATGTGCTCAACTCCCGCGAGGAGGCCGGCCAATGACTAGTGACCCCGTGACTAGTGACCCCGTGACAAATGACCCCGTGACAAATGGCCCCATGGCAAATGGCCCCATGGCAAATGGCTCAGTGATAATGGCACTCCTTATGATTAATGGCACTCCTTATGACAAATGGCGATCCTCATGATTACTGGCACAGTGCTGGGTCCCGACGAGCTCACCACGACCGCGCTGGCCGCGTCGAAGGCCGACGGGTGCATCGTGTTGCTCACCGACACCAGCGAGGTCAACCTGCGCTGGGCGAATAGCACGATGACCACCAACGGGCACACCACAACCCGCTCGTTCTCGGTGATCTCGGTGTTGGACGGGGGCGGCGGCTCCGACGCCGGACCCGCCATCGGCGTGGTCAGTGGCAATGGTGTCGATCGTGACGAGGTGCGCGCCGTGGTGGCGGCCAGCGAGGAGGCCGCGCGGCAGTCTGGCCCGGCCCGGGACGCCGCGCCGCTGATGGTGGGCCCAGCGGACGACGATTTCGCCACGCCCGCAGCGGCCACCGAGATCGGGGTCTTCGCCCACCTGACCGAGGAGCTTGCCGCGGCGTTCGGCGATTCGGCCGGCGGGAGTCGGATTGTCGGCGCCGCTGGCGGAGGCGAGTTGCTCTATGGCTTCGCCGAGCACCGGTTGGAGACCACCTGGCTGGCGTCCTCGACCGGGCTGCGCCGCCGCTGGGTGCAGCCCACCGGCACTGTGGAGCTCAATGGCAAGATCGCCGACGACCTCACCCGTAGCGCCTGGGCCGGGGCCTACACGGCTGATTTCACCGATGTGGACCTCACCGCGCTCATCACCGAGGTGCGGCGCCGGCTGAGCTGGTCGGGGCGGCAGCTGGAGCTGCCAGCGGGTCGGTACGAGACCATCCTGCCGCCCTCGGCGGTCGCTGATCTGATGCTCGACCTGGTCTGGTCGATGGACGGCCGGCCGGCGCACGAGGGTCGTTCGGCCTTCGCCGCACCCGGCGGAGCGCCGAGCGGCACCCGGATAGGTGAGCGGCTCACCGACCTCCCGCTCACGCTGTCCAGCGATCCGGCCGCGCCGGGCCTGCGGACCGCGCCGTTTTTGATCACCAGCGCCTCGGGTGACTCGGTGAGCGTCTTCGACAACGGCGCCCCGATGCGTCGAGTGGACTGGCTGCGCGACGGCACGGTGAATGCGCTGGCCTACCCCCGGGCGGCCGCGGAAGAACTGGGCGGGCAGTTCACTCCACCGCCGGAGAACCTGATGCTGACCGGGGGCTCCTCGGCCTCGACCGACGAGCTGGTGGGGCGCACCGAGCGGGGGCTGCTGCTGACCTGCCTGTGGTACATCCGTGAGGTCGATCCGGTGTCGTTACTGCTCACTGGGCTGACCCGGGACGGGGTGTACCTCATCGAGGGGGGTGAGGTCGTCGGTCAGGTGAACAACTTCCGGTTCAACGAGAGCCCGCTCGACCTGATCCGGCGCGCCAGTGAAGTCGGCACGACCGAGAGCGCGCTGGGTCGGGAGTTGAAGGACTGGTTCTCCCGCACCGCGATGCCCCCCATCCGGATCCCCGACTTCAACATGTCCTCGGTGAGCCAGGCCAGCTAACCGCCTGGGGTTGTGAGGGATTTCTCAATCGCGAGTCGCTGCGCTGAGTAGCTTCCGGGGCTAATCTGCTCGTTATCCCTTCGACGTCTCACCGCCCGTGCGGAGCACGGGCGGTCCTCGGCGTTGGCACGAACGCCGTCCCCGTGGAGGGGACCGGTGAGCTCACGAAGGAGACGAGCAGTGACTGCGGCGACCATCCCGGGTCTCGACGAGGGACCGACCAGCCACTTCCGGTTGCGCAACTGGGTGCGCGACACCGCAGAGCTCACCCAGCCCGACCGCGTCGTGTGGTGCGACGGATCCGAGCAGGAGTGGGACCGGCTCACCACCCAGCTGATCGACGCCGGCACATTCACCCGGCTGGACCGCAAGCCGAACTCGTTCTGGGCCGCCTCGGACCCGTCCGACGTGGCCCGGGTGGAAGAGCGTACCTTCATCTGCTCGCGAGCAGAGCAGGACTGTGGTCCCACCAACAACTGGATGCACCCGGACGAGATGAAGTCGATCATGACTGAGCTGTACCGGGGATGCATGCGCGGGCGCACGATGTACGTGGTGCCCTTCTGTATGGGTCCACTGGGGGATCCGGAACCCAAACTTGGCGTCGAGATCACCGATTCCGCCTACGTAGTGTGCTCGATGAAGATCATGACCAGGATGGGCGAGGTGGCGCTACGCAAGTTCATCTCACCTGAGGGCAACGAGGCAGACTTCGTGCCCTGCCTGCATTCGGTGGGCTACCCGCTGGAAGGCGGCCAGGCTGACGTGCCCTGGCCGTGCAACGACACCAAGTACATCAGCCACTTCCCCGAAGACCGGCTGATCTGGAGTTACGGCTCCGGCTACGGCGGCAACGCGCTGCTGGGCAAGAAGTGCTACGCGCTGCGGATTGCCTCGGTGGTGGCCCGCGACGAGGGCTGGCTTGCCGAGCACATGCTGATCCTCAAGTTGACCGCCCCGGAGCAGGTGACCCATTACGTCGCGGCCGCATTCCCGTCAGCCTGCGGCAAGACCAACCTGGCGATGCTCGAGCCGACCATCCCCGGCTGGAAGGTCGAGACCCTGGGTGACGACATCGCCTGGATGCGCTTCGGTGCCGACGGCCGGCTGTATGCGGTGAACCCCGAGAACGGATTCTTCGGCGTAGCCCCGGGTACCAGCTGGAAGACCAACCCCAACGCCATGCGCACGTTGCGCTGTGGCAACTCCATCTTCACCAACGTTGCGCTCACCGACGACGGCGACATCTGGTGGGAGGGCATGGAGGTAGCGCCGGCGCACGCCACCTCATGGACCAAACAGGACTGGACTCCCGCCGACGGCGCCACCGGGCAGCGCTGCGCGCACCCGAACTCCCGGTACTGCACGCCGATAGCGCAGTGCCCGGTGCTCGCCGACGAGTGGGACGACCCGGGCGGCGTACCGATCTCGGCGATCCTCTTCGGTGGCCGCCGGGCCAGCACCGTCCCGCTGGTCAACGAGGCCTTCGACTGGCAGCATGGGGTGTTCCTGGGCGCCACGCTGTCCAGCGAGAAGACCGCAGCGGCGGCCGGCAGGGTTGGCGCGGTGCGCCGCGACCCGATGGCGATGCTGCCGTTCATCGGCTACCACGCCGGCGACTACTTCCAGCACTGGATTAACGTCGGCAAGGGCGCCGATGCCGGCAAGCTACCGAAGATCTTCTACGTGAACTGGTTCCGTCGCGGCGCCGATCAGCGGTACCTGTGGCCGGGTTTCGGGGAGAACAGCCGCGTGCTCAAGTGGGTCATCGACCGGCTCGAGGGCCGGGCCGCGGCAGCCGACACCGCCATCGGCCGGGTACCCACCCCGGATCAGCTTGATCTGTCCGGGCTGGATATCCCCACCGAGGACGTCGGTGCCGCGCTCGCGGTGGACATCGACGAGTGGCGGGCGGAGATCCCCCTCATCGAGCAGTGGTTCGCCACAATCGGTGACGCCCTCCCCACTCCGCTGCGCGACGAGCTAGATGCTCTCAAACACCGTCTCCTCCCGCTTCCCGCCTCCAGCGGGCTCAGTGAGGTTAGTCAGCGCAGTTCACCCCACTGAGCCCCCTGAATGCGCATAATGTCGGGATGTCCGTGCGCTGGACCGAGCTGGTCGTCTTCACGCTGCTGTTCGCTGTGGTCACCGGGTTGGGGTTTTACGCTGCGCGGTGGAGAGGGGGTGGGCGTCTCGATCATCTTGATGAGTGGGGGCTCGGTGGTCGCAAGTTCGGCTCGTGGGTGACCTGGTTCCTCATCGGTGGCGACCTCTACACCGCCTACACCTTCGTCGCGGTGCCCGCGCTGATGTTCGGTGCCGGGGCGATGGGGTTCTTCGCGCTGCCTTACACCATCCTCGTCTACCCCTTGGTGTTCCTGCCGCTGGTGCGATTGTGGTCGGTGTCGCGGGTGCACGGGTATGTGACCCCGGCGGACTTCGTCCAGGGCCGCTACGGATCGCCCACGCTGGCCCTGCTGGTGGCGGTCACCGGAATCGTCGCGACGATGCCTTACATCGCCCTGCAACTGGCCGGGCTGGAGGCGGTGCTGCGCACGATGGGCCTCAACGGGGCCGGACTGGCCGGGCACGCCCCGCTGTTTATCGCGTTCGTGATCCTCGCGGTCTACACTTATCAGTCCGGCCTGCGGGCCCCCGCGCTGATCGCCTTCGTCAAGGACGGGCTGATTTACCTGGTGATCATCGCCGCCGTGATCATCCTGCCGATGAAACTGGGCGGGTGGGGCACTATCTTCGACGCTGCGGACGCGAAATTCACCGCCACGCCCTCGCGTAGCGGCGGCCTCCTGCTGGGTGGGAGCAACCAGCTGCAGTACGTCACGCTGGCGCTGGGCTCGGCGCTGGCGCTGTTTCTCTACCCGCATGCGCTGACCGGTGCCCTGGCCTCCCGGAGCCGCAACGTGATCAAACGGAACATGGTGGCACTGCCGGCTTATTCGCTGGTGCTGGGACTGCTCGCGTTGCTCGGCTACGCCGCGATCGCGGCACACACGCACCCGATCGTCAACGCGGCCACCGGTCAGCCGGATTCCAACACGGTGATCCCGATGCTCTTCCAGGGGCAGTTTCCCTCCTGGTTCGCCGGGATCGCGTTTGCGGCTATCGGGATCGGCGCGCTGGTTCCCGCTGCGATCATGGCGATCGCGGCGGCGAACTTGTGGACCCGTAACATCTACAAGGTATATCTGCATCGTGACGCCACTGCCGCCCAGGAGGCCAAGCAGGCTAAGATCGCTTCACTGGTGGTGAAGTTCGGCGCGGTGGCTCTGATCGTGCTGATCGACCCGCAGTATTCCATCGACCTGCAGCTGATCGGTGGCGTGATCATCCTGCAGACGTTGCCCATGGTGGCGATTCCGCTCTACACCCGCTGGTTCCACATCTGGGGTCTGGTCGCGGGCTGGGCGGTCGGTATGGGATGGGGTCTGGCGCTGCTCTACGGCATTCCCAACCCAGCCAGCGGCAAGCAGCACTTCGGCGGGTCGGCACTGGCGCTGAACGAGTTGTCGATCCTTGGCTGGCATCCCTTCGCGGACTCGCAAGCACAGATCTACGTCGGATTTGTTGCTCTCATCGGCAATCTCGGAACCGCCGCGCTGGGAACGATCGTGCTGCGCCGCAGGCGGGTCTTCAACGGTACCGACGAGACCGCCCCCCCGGACTATCTCGCAGACGAGGGCTCCCCGCGCCTCAAGCCCGCCGCCACCATGCTGCGCTGACTCCCTGCAGGTCTCATGGATGCTTGTGCACGTCGGATGGGCACGTCGTGCTCAGCGCGGCATACTGCGCAGGCATGAGCGTCCGGGTTTTCCTCGCCATCGCCAGCATCGTCAGCCTGGGGGTGCTCACCGCAGCCTGCTCCAGGCCGAGCGAACCTAGCTCGGCGTCGAGCCGCCCCACCACGCCCGCGGAGCCGGCGCCGCTGGCGCGCGGGATGAGCTGGTTGCGGGTCTCCCCCGAGCAAGGGGCTCCGGGCTCCGCAGTGTCCCTTGACGTGGCGTGCCTGGACCACCTGGGAACGGTGCGCTCGCCGGTGCTCGACATCGGCGCGCTGAAGGGCAACCCCGAGGGTCACCAACCGTGGCATCTCTTCGGTCCCGGCACGGTCCGCTCGGACGCCGCTCCCGGTCGGTACCAGATCTCCGCCACCTGCGGCACCGCCGAGCTCTCCACATCCTTCACCGTCGTACCGGTAACCTGATCCCGGTAACCTGATCACTGTGCGGATCATGGCCAGCGCGGTGATCAGCACCGCAGCCCCCAGGATCGTTTCCCACCCAACCATCTGCGAGAGGGCGGATAATCGGCCCTGGTGGACGGAGGTGGCGCGGTGTTCGTCGATCGTGCCGACGCGGGGCGGCAGCTGAGCCAGCGGTTGCAGTATCTGCGCGGGGAGGACGTGGTGGTCCTGGGCCTGCCCCGCGGCGGGGTCCGGGTCGCGGCAGAGGTGGCGGGTGCCCTCGGTGCCCCGTTGGACGTGATCGTGGTGCGCAAGCTCGGTGTACCGTCGCAGCCCGAGCTGGGCATGGGCGCTATCGGCGAAGGTGGCGTGCGCATTCTCCTGCCCGAGGTGGTCCGTCACGCCGGGGTCACCCCAGACGCGTTGGCCGCTGTGGAACGCCGGGAGCGCGCTGAGCTAGAGCGCCGCGCCCAACGGTTCCGCGGTGATCGACCCCGCATCCCCTTCGCCGGGCGGACCGCCGTGGTGGTCGACGACGGCATCGCGACCGGATCTACCGCACAGGCCGCCTGCCGGGTTGCCCGAGCTCAGGGCGCGGCTCGCGTCGTCCTTGCTGTTCCGCTGGCGCCCTTCGACTGGACTCGTCGGCTGCACGATGCGGCCGATGAGTTGATCGCCCTGGTCACCCCTCGGGCGCTCCGGGCGATCGGCGGGTGGTACACGGACTTTTCCCAAAGCACCGATGAGGAGGTCATCGCCTGCCTGCGCAGTTCCGTCGGGGGTAAGGGCTGTCAGGGGATGAGCACCGTCAGGGAGTGAGGACAGCCACGCCGGGTACCCGATCGTCCGTGGTGCGGCGTCAAGCTTGGCGACAGCTAGAGTCGGGCAGTTACGGTGGTTGTTATGACGGTCACCAAGGTCCGGCTTACGCAGTACGCGCATGGGGGTGGCTGCGCTTGCAAGATCCCTCCCGGTGACCTGGAGTCGGTGCTGGCCGGGCTGGTCGGCGCCGCAGTGACCGACCCGGCCGGTGAGCTGATCGTCGGCCTGGATGACGGCGATGACGCCGCGGTGGTGCGGATCCAGCACGGTCTGGCCGTGATCGCCACCGCGGATTTCTTTACCCCGGTGGTCGACGACCCTTACGACTGGGGTCGGATCGCGGCTGCCAACGCGCTGTCCGACGTGTATGCCATGGGCGGGCACCCGGTGGTCGCGGTGAACCTGCTCGGCTGGCCACGCGAGGTGCTGCCCTTCGAGTTGGCCGCCGAGGTGCTGCGTGGTGGCCGCGACGTGTGCGGCAGCGCCGGCTGCCACGTGGCTGGCGGGCACAGCGTGGACGACCTGGAACCCAAGTACGGCATGGCCGTCACGGGTGTCGCCGATCCGCAGCAGATCCTGCGCAACGACGCGGGCGTGGCGGGACTGCCGCTGTCATTGACCAAACCGCTGGGTGTCGGGGTGCTCAACAGCAGGCACAAGGCCACCGGCGAGATGTTCCCGCATGCCGTGGAAACGATGACGACGCTCAATGCGGCGGCCGCGGCGGCCGCGGTGGCGGCCGGTGCCCGGTGCGCCACCGACGTCACTGGTTTCGGACTGCTCGGGCACCTTCTGAAGCTGGCCCGCGCCAGCGGAGTCTCGGCGGTGCTGAACACCGCCGCGATCCCTTACCTGGAGGGCGCCCGGACGGCGCTGGCCGAGGGCTATGTCAGCGGAGGTACCCGACGCAACTTAGCCTGGGTGCGCCCGCACGTTGCGGCGTCGGCGCCGGTCGCCGAGGACGAGTTGCTGCTGCTGGCTGACGCGCAGACCTCCGGCGGTCTGCTGGTGGCAGGTGAGGTGCCTGGCGCACCTGTGATTGGCGAGTTGGTGCCGCGGAAGAAGCATCTGATCATGGTCCGGTGAGCGGGTGACCTTTGTCATCTCCTGGTCGAGCACGGCTACTGTTGATGGTTTCGCTCTCAAGTGGTGTATCGCTCAACAAGAATCGTTATCACCCAATCGTGCGCACGGATGGTCAGCGTGTCATCCGAGTAACATGACACGCAGGGCTGGATCCTGAGCGGGGCAAGTTCGGTGTAGGTTTGCTGTCTCTGGCGAGCGCAGGGGGATGTGACGTACAGCTCCTCTGGCGTTATGCCATCTTTGACCGTGTCTGTGTCGTCGCAAGGCGGTATTGACTACTTGAAGGGATGGGTGAAGGAGGGTGTCGCGGCCAGTTGGGGCTCTGCTTGAAAACGGTTCGGGCCCGTGGAGTACTGCGGGAATCCGTGACTGCTGGTTAGGTGGATCGCACCACAATGCGTCCGATCGCGAGGTTGCTGAGCGCATCTTGGTGGGAGCGCCGCATCTGGCGCACGTGGTGCGCGTCTACCGGGCATTACTGGGTCGTGTGGTGCGGTATCTGGTGGGAGTGGGAGTGCGGCAGTTCCTGGATCTCGGATCGGGCCTGCCTACCGCGGGCAACGTGCATGAGGTAGCGCAGGATCTCGCACCTGATTGTCGCGTGGTGTACGTCGATATGGAACCGGGTGTCGTGGCGGGGGGCCACAATTTGTTGGCTGGTAACCACGATACCGCTATTGTGCACGCTGACTTGCGCCAGCCTGAGCAGGTGTTCGATGCCATCAGGCGATCTGGGCTGCTTGACCTGAGTGCTCCAGTCGCCGTGCTCGCGATCGATGTGTTGCATCATATTTCTGATGCCGACAATCCAGTCGGGTTTATGGCGGCCTACATGGACGCGGTATGTCCCGGCAGTTACATGTCTATTGCGCATAGTGGTCATGATGAGGCCCTCATAGCTGGTCTGGTGACCTTCCGCGAATTTTACCGCATCCCGGTTCCACTGCTGACCTTCCGTAGCCTTACACAGGTCGCAGGGTTCTTCAACAGGCTGGATCTGGTGGACCCGGGTATTGTTCCGCTTCCGTTGTGGCGTCCGGAATTAGACGGGGGTCTCAGTGTCGATCCAGAATGTTTCCCGGCGTATTGTGGACTTGGCCAGAAACCGTGACTCGTCACGGTCCTCGGGCGGCCAGCGGGAGGAACACCAGAAGTATGTCCGCAATCATGACCAAGGAGAGGTCTCGTCGACGTATCTGTGTGGAACTCGGTAAGGTATAGTCGGATGAGCGGCGCAGTAGCGCGAGCTTGCTGAGGAGGAAGGGTCCATTGACGGCCACTCCCAGCAACGCCCATAGCGGCCCGTAGCGCCACCACAGACCCCAGCCAAGCAGGCTCAGTCCGACTACGGTCGCATCGCAGGCCATGACAATCGCCTGCGATGCGCCGTATTGGACGGTCGGTGTCGTCATTCCTGTCGTCTTATCGCCAATCTGATCCGGCACTGTCCACCATAGGGCGCGTCCCGTGATCAGAGCCCCGAGCCCGATGAAGATCAGCCACGTTGATACGGTGAGGTCGGGCCGTACAGCGCTGTAGGAGACAAGACTTGGCAGCGGTCCCGTGGTCAGTGCAATCGTGATGGGGTTGGCGAGCCCTCGACGCTTAAGCCGGACTGGCTCGAGATTATAGAGCAGGCAGAGTGCAATGGTCAGTGCTACGCCGACCGTAATAAATATGCGGTCCAGCCACAGCGAACTCACGATAGCCGCCGCTAGTGCGACTGTCATTTCTGTTGCGGCCCAGCTCATGGCATGGCGACGGCCAAGCCGGAGTGCCGCGTGGGCGATGTCACGTTTGTCCTGGGTATGCGCGTTGGTCGAGATATCGACGGCGGCGTTGAGCGGGTTTCCTCCCACGATGGAGAGGAGGTTCGCGATGATGGAGAGAAGGACGGGCGCGGTGAACAGCTGTTGCACGTCGCTCGCCCCGTAGCAGGCACCCAACACCGCGTGACTCAGATAGTGGACCGGGAACGGGTACTCAAGGCGATGAATTCGGACGACGTCCCGCCAGCTGCTCACGGGGGCATGTTGCGCGGTACCATACGGTGTGGGGTGATCGACATTCGTAAACCCCGTGCCAGGGTCATGGCAGGGCCGCGCAGTTCGGGAATACCGGCTTCGGGGTTGACACAGTGCAGCCGACAACGACGGAGTACGGCAGCAGTGATCATACGGATCTCCAACATAGCCAGCTCACTGCCCAAACAGTGCCGGGTTCCACCACCGAACGGAAAGTAGTACTGGCGTGGGACTCGGTTACCAAGAAAACGGTTGGGGTCGAATCGGCGTGGATTCGGAAACTGGTCTGGTTGATGATGCGCAAGGTACATGCATGGAGTGAGAATGGCGCCCGCCGGTAATGGTTTGCCGAGTAGTTCACCCGCCGCGGTCAGCATTCGCTTCCCGGCAATGATCGCAGGCGGAGACAGCCTCAGAGCTTCTTGGGTCACGGCATGTAGTAGCGGAACCTGTGCGGGGTCCGAACCGTCGTTGGAGGTGATGGTTAGCTCGGCGATGACGTCACGACGCACCCTGTCGTCGCAGCCTAACCAGTACAGTATCCATGCCGTCGTTGACGCGGTGGTTTCATGTCCGGCGAACAGCAACGACATGATCTGGTCCCGCAGTTCTTCATCGTCGAGCACCCCGAGCGGTCCGTCACCCGCCAGTAGCAGGGCTGCCAGCGCAGGCGGCTGAGTGGTCGCGGTGTTTTTCGCGTTCCTCAGCAACGTTTCGTCTAGTTCGCGGCGACCACGGGAGAAGGGCCACCGGGCAGAGATCGACAACGCGTGCGCATAGAGGTAACGGTGGGCTAATGTGCGACTACGTGAGCCCAGAACACTGTCGACGCGAGCGCTGAATAATTCGAGTAACAAGTTCTCCGCGCGACCCAGAACGATCTGACTGATGATGCAGAGTGTGATCTTCCGGGTCCATTCAATTAAGCTGATAACAGCTCCTGGGGCCAACACATCGATCGCGGCGTGGACAGTGTGAGAAATAATGTTGTGACAAACCTGCAACTGATGGCCACGCAGCGAGGGACCGAGCACTCGCCGGTACGCGGAGTGCCGCAGACCTTCGGCCCCCAGCAGGGACTTTCGCCCGAGTAGAGGGTTCAGAGTACGGCTGGGTATATGGTACAGCTGCCGGTCGGCCCGGAAGATCCAGTCAATTCCCTCCGGATGCCATACCAGCAACCGTGGCGTGGGCCGCGCGCGAAGTTCGAGAACACCAGTGGGATCACCCTCGTGGGAGTCCAAGAATGGCAGCGTCTGGAACGCGAAGCGTAATTCGTTTCGGTTCATTGCGCATCACCCCGCCACCTCTTGTTCGGACTCCTCTGCGATCTGGTAGTCGACGATCGCGGCGACGTGAGGATTAGTATATGCTAGGTGCAGCGCGGCGAGCCCCTCGGCTCGTACCACCCTGATCGGTGTGTACAGGTCCTTGTCGTGCCACAGCGGTGGGTACTTGTGCTCTTTTCCCGACCGTTGCAGGAATACGCACCCACGGGCGGCGGCCTGCTCGACCGCACTGTCGGCCCGGGACACACGCGTCTGTAACAAGGTTTGCACCGCGTACGCGGTCTCCTCGTAGGTACCGTTCCATCGTCCCCACGACCCATCCTCACGCTGGCTGTCGAGCAACCATTCCACAGCCCTGGAAACCGTGGAGATGGATGCGCTTCGGCTGTGCCGGGAAAGCGCTGTAGCGCAACACGCGGTCGCGTAATAGGGTGAGGCATGCCATTTGTCCCACCAGCTTCCATCAGCTTCCTGGCAGTCACGTAGCCACCCCGAGAGCTTGCTCATCGTGGTCTGGCGACGAAAGCGTTGCGGCACGTTGTGCTCCAGATACCTGCCAAATGTCTGGAGCACATGGGCATTAGTGCTGGTCGAAGGCGTGCGTTCGTCGGGGAAACAACTGAAATGTGCGTCCACCTGATAGGCCAACAGACAGTCTATTGAGCGGGGGCTACCTAACTGTGCCAAGACGTACAAAACTCCGGCCGTGTCGTCAGAATCCGGAGGAAGGCCGGGGCCGGCGGAAACACCACACTCCCCGAATGCAGCGTGCAAGCTGCCCACCAGCCCGTGCGGCACCGTCACGCCGATGCCCGCCGCAGTGAGCCCAGCCAACACCCAGGCACGCTCGAAGACGGTGATAGGCGTGACCCCCGGCACCGGACCGCTACCACGGTTCTGCACGGCTTCCAGATAACCTCTCGCTGCCTGGCAGCCGGTACGGTCCGGCAGCCAGGCCGCAGTCGCCGCCGGTGAGCAGCCCACCGCGCCGTGCACCGGGTGGACGAAGGGGGCGCCCCGCACCGCGGGGCCGAGCGCCTCCAGTGAATGCAGCAGCTTGGTCGGCAGCGCATGACCTTGGCGCACCAGGTGGCCCAGTCGCGCCAGCAGTCCGGCGTCTACCCCAGGGGGCAGCAGGAAACGATCAGCGCCGCGCCAGCTATCCAGCCCGACCACCGGTTCTGACGCCACCCCGTCCAGGTGCGCGTTGATCTGCGCGACCAGGGCTGGAACCACGATCTCCACTGCGATCGTATCCGGCAGGGCGACCCGCGCATCGGTCCTGAGCCACCCGAACAGCGTTCGCAACCCACGGTCGGCTGCGCTGACCACGGCTGCGTAGTCGAGAGCCGGTCCGTTCCCGCCGTGGCGCCATCGTCGCAGGCTCGTCAGCAACGCCTCTGTGGCGCTCAGGGTCGGGACGAGGCCATAACCATCCGGACCACCCCAGTTACCGTCTCGACGCTGGCTCTGCAAGAGGAACAGCACTCGTTGCGGGTGTCCGGCAAGCCACGGTGCCAGCGTTACCAGGCGAGCGGTCTCGTAGACCGACGGCGAGACCGCTCCGTACGAGTCGGACGACATGTCGGACACGAGAGCGACCACGGCCGCGTTCGTTTCCTCCGTCCGTAGATCATGTGAGCCGATAGCCGCCCCCGACGACGACAAAGGCTGCCTACCACCCGCACGGAGGCCGCCGCGGTAATGACTGAGGTAATGACTGACGAGAACTGTTTGACTACCTAATGTAGTGTTACCGAGTGTAGCATGAAGCCCTTGCGTCAACGACGCCCTGGATGGGTGAGCAGCGCCACAGCACGGTAAACGGTGGCCGGAGGGTCCTACCCGTCGGACGTCCCCCGAGTGCACCCCCGGCTCCCTCGGGCGCCGTTTCTTGACTCGTTCCAGACCGTAACCCGACCGACTACCACACCGAGATCGAGCAGGCGGCCTTCGAGCCAACAACCTCGCGCCCGCATCGGTGCGAACTACAAGCAGCTGCCGGTGAATGTGCCGCAGTCGCCGGTGCACAGCTACAGCAAGGACGGCCCGATGCGGTATCACAAAGTCTCGGACCCGGTGTACGCGCCGAACTCCAAGGGCGGACCGCAGGCTGACACCGCGCGTTACGGTGAGCCGGCTGGGTGGTACACCAGCGGGGAGATGGTGCCCGCCGTTTACACGTTGCACGCGGAGGACAGCGACTGGGGCCAGGCCGGCACCATGGTCCGTGAGGTGCTCGACGACGCGGCCCGCGAGCAGCTGGATGAACAATGCTGGATGAACAATATCGTCGGCCATCTGCTGAAGGGTGTGACCGAGCCGATTCTGCTGCGGACCTTCGAGTACTGGCGCAACGTGGACAAGGACCTGGGGGACCGGGTCGAGCAGGGTGTTCGCGCCCAGCAGGGCCAGGCCTGACAAGGGGATGTCGACGAGGGCCCGGCATACTGGGGATGCCGGGCCCTCGCGCACCCAGGAGTTGGGGCGCCCCGTCGTAAGGTCAGCAGCCATGGGGCTCACCGTGGTCGGCATCGGTGGTTCGATGCGCGAGGACTCGCAGTCTGAGCGGGCCCTGAGCGTGGTTCTCCAGGGTGCCCGGGTTGCCGGTGCGGAGACCGTCGCGATCACTGGCACGGACCTGATCCTGCCGTTCTACGACCCTGCGGTGCTTGCGCGCAGCGAAGTGGCGCACCGGCTGGTGCAAGCGTTGCGGGAAGCAGACGGCGTGGTGCTGGTCTCACCGGGCTATCACGGCACTGTCTCTGGGCTGGTGAAAAACGCGCTGGACTACGTCGAGGACCTGCGCTCCGATCCCCGACCCTACCTGGACGGGCGGGCGGTCGGCTGCGTGGCTATGGCGCTGGGCTGGCAAGCGACGGTGACCACACTGACCGCGCTGCGCTCGATCGTGCACGCGCTGCGCGGCTGGCCTACGCCGTTGGGCGCGGCGCTGAACTCCGCCGAGGTGAGCTTCGATGACCACGGCGTCCCCTCCGATCCTGCGGTTGACCACACCCTGCGCACGATCGGGGAGCAGGTGGTGCAGTTCGCGCTAGGCCAGGCCACCTGAGCGCGCCCCGCGAGCGAGCGGGTCAGTGCGCTGGGAGGTGTAGCTGCCGCAGGATGCTGCTCAGGTCAGCTAGCTGGTCGGTGGCGGTGGTGGCCCAGTGCTGCAGGACGTCGGCGGTGGCAAGCGCAAGGTCCGGCGGTAGGCGCTGAGCGTCCAGGGTGCTGGCAACCTCGCGCATCTCCGGCGCCCAGCGCCAGGCTCGGGCGGCAACACTGGGCAGGAAATCCCGGTTGGCGAGGATGTCGCGGGGCATCCGCTGTGCCTCGATCAGCAGGGTGTCCGTGATGCCGTGATCGTCAGCCAGGGCGTGCGCGAGGGCGGCGGCGATGCGGCTGGTTCGCTGGAAACAGGCGAAGGCCATCTTCAGCGCGCTGGCTGATCGCATTCGCCTCGACATAGATACCGCGGTACCCGATTCCGGCGACTGTGGTAGCGATCTCCTCGGCCACCGCGGGTGGGCAGATCGACACGACAATCTCGCTGTCTGCCAGCAGTTGCCC
>Ga0213881_10000148_pt1 | contig 57535 bp, 40 predicted proteins | sample BarmaccoBMER_R08_FD_160104 | JGI IMG/M metagenome (GOLD analysis project Ga0213881, IMG submission 160104) | Barbacenia macrantha exposed rock microbial communities from rupestrian grasslands, the National Park of Serra do Cipo, Brazil - ER_R08 ...
CCGCCCAGCCCGAACGGCAGCGCCGGGTCACACGTCAGCTCGGCGACCACCTTCCGGCCGCGCAGCAGCAGCGGCGGCGGATGCCCGGCACACGACCATGCCAGCCGCCCGGCCCCGGTATCCAGCCAGGCGATGATACCGGTCGCGAACGACAGATCCTGGTAATATCCGGACAGCGCCTGATCGATCGCGGCGTGAATCGCCGGCAAAGGGGCGCCGCCGCGGCGGGCGTGCCGGTAAGCGCCGACCGCCAGGCCGGTCAGCAGCGTCGACCCGATCCCGTGCCCCATCCCGTCAATGATCGCGAAATGCAGGCCCCCGTCACCGACCGCGTAATCGAACGCGTCCCCGGCGATGTCATAGGCCGGTTCCAGCACCCCGGCGATCACCGCCCCGCCGGTACGGGCGGTCAGCGGGGGCAGCAGGTCCCACTGCATGCCCGCCGGCAGCGACATCCGCTCACCGCGCCGCCCAAGCCACGGGGTGTCACTGACCCGCACCGCCATCGCGGTGACCAGCCCGGCGAACACCCCCAGCAGCTCGGCCTGGGCCAGCATCTCCGCGCCCGCCTCCGGCAGCGTGACCGCCAGCACCCCGGTCCGGGTGGTCTGCTCCAGCACCGGCACCCACACCCGTACCCCGCCATCGCGCGGGCTGGTCACCGGCTGCCCGGTGGTGAACGCCCGCCCGGCCAGCGTGCCCGCCACCTCTTCATCGTCCATCCCGGCGGCCAGCGGGATGAGCACCTGACGGGAGAAATCAGCCAGGTACACCACCGGGTCCCAGGCCGGCACCGGCCCGCACGCCGCCGCCAGCACCCGGTGCACATCACCCCCCGCATCGCGGCACAGCACCCGCAGCGCCTCGGAAAACCCGGGCACGCCCATCGCGGCCTCCCCACTCCCGCTGCCAGCCTCACCCCGGCACGGCCGCGCCAGGGCAGCCCAGCCTACCCACGCGTAAGCTCACCCGGTAGCCCCCGCCGCCCGCCGATGACAATCCGAAGGATTCCCGCCCGAAAGCCGCCACGCCAGACACCGGTACTGGTATTGGTAGACCAACTGCACCAGGCAAGGCTCCCCGGCACCGGGCCGGGACCCTCATCAGCGGCACGCCCCCGGGCGCCGCGGACAGGAGGCGGCGATGCGCACGGCGCGGCCGGTAACGGTGCTGCTGCTCATCTGGCTGATCATCGGCGCGATCGCCGCCGGGCAGCGGCACTACTACTCCGAGGGCTCGGAAAGCTGCGCCGGGACCGGCACCATCATCGTCACCATCCTGGCGGGGCCGCTGAACTACGCCGGGGTGAACCCCAAAGTGTCCTGCCACCTGCCCGAGCCCAGCAAGTAAACCCCAGCGTCACCGCCATGGACCCACGAGGGAGCCGTGATGCTCGCCATCGCCGCCGCCATCATCTTCGTCATCGCGTTCATCATCAACGCCACCAGCACCGTCACCGACCAGGCATTCACCCCCACCGGGCTGCTACTCGCCGGCCTGGCCTGCCTGGCCCTGCACCAGGCCGGCATCGGCACCGCATGGCGGGCACCCCGCCGTCGGCGCTGACACCGCCACGCCCTTCGTCACAGGCTGCATAACATCCTCAACCTGTGCCCCCTCCCCCCGCGGTTTGCCCGGCCCGGCGGTGCCAGGCGCCGCCCGGCGGCGATGCCCGCCCGGCAGGCATCGCGGCCCGGATCCGGGGTAGCCGGGTGCGATGCGGGCCAGGCCGGGACAAAGCCAGCCGCCGGTGACCGGTAACGGCGGCGCCGCCCCGGGCGGCTGGCGGCGCTGGTGCCGGGCCTGGCTGGCGTGGTTTCCGTTCCTGGTCAGGCCGCTGCGCCGCGGCGTGGTGATCTTCGCGGTGCTGCTGGTGACCGAGTACCTGGTGGTACCTGAGCTGGTGGGGGCCAGCAAGGACCTGTCCCTGCTGGGGCGGGTGAACACGGCGTGGCTGATCGCCGGGGTGGCGCTGGAGGCCGCGTCGCTGTTCTGCTACGGGCTGCTGACCAGGGCGCTGCTCCCGCCGCGGGGCAGGCCGGGCCTGTCCCGGCTGTTCCGCATCGACCTGGCCGCGGCGGCGGTGGCGCACGTCATCCCGGCCGGCACACTGGGCAGCGCCGGGCTCGGCTACCGGCTGTTCACCGCCGAGGGCATCACCGGCAACGACGCCGGGGTGATGATGGCGGCCAAGGGGCTGGGCTCGACTGTGGTGCTGAACGTCCTGCTGTGGCTGTCGCTGGTGATCTCAATACCGTTGGCCGGGTTCCACCCCATCTACGTAAGCGTGGCTATCACCGGTGCCGTGCTGCTGGCCGCGGTCGCGGCCCTGGTACTCGGGGTCACCCGCGGCGCCGCGCGCGCCTCCCGGCTGATCCGCGCAGCCGGGGACAAGATTCCCGGCGTGGGCGGTGACCGCCTGGAACGGGCCGTCCGCGATGCCGGGACCTCGCTGTCCGCGCTGGGCCACGACAAGAACGTGATGGCCGCCTCGCTGGGATGGGCCAGCCTGAACTGGCTGCTGGACGCCGCTTCGCTGTGGTGTTTCGTGGCCGCCTTCGGCCGCATCGCCGATCCGGTGGAGCTGTTCGCCGCCTACGGGATCGCCAACGTCGCCGGGGTGCTGCCGGTGACCCCGGCGGGGCTGGGCGTGATCGACTCGGTCGCGCCGCTGCTGCTGGTCAGTTTCGGCATCACCCGCAGCGTGGCCACCCTCGGCGTGCTCGGCTGGCGGCTGGTCAACTTCTGGCTGCCCATCCCCGCAGGCGCTGCCGCCTACGTCTCGTTGAAGGTGCCGCCCGGCGGCGGGCCCGCAGCGGTACGCGCCGCAGTGTCGGCCATGATGACCTCCGCGGCCCCCGGCCGGACGCCTGCCCAGCCGCGGGACGGGGCGGTACCGGAGGGGACGGCCGAGGGCGCCGCTTCCGGCCGCCCGGCACCCGCGGGCCCGCCCGCCGCCCGGGGCAGCCGGGTGCCCCGGCGCAGGCACCAAAGCGGGCACCAGGACAGCCCTTGACGGGGCAGCGCCGAGGAGCCCCCGCCCTGGCAGCAATGAAAGTCACAATCCCGTGACCGGGTAAAGCGTCTGGGGAGAAGAACCACAGAACGTTCGTTATAAATGAGGTTTTCGCGATCGCGTAAGGCGGAGCCGACCATTAGCTCGGCCAGGTCGCGCAGGGTTGTCTCCTTGGGATTCAGGGTGGCCCGGACCCGCCCGGCCCGCATCACGAGCAGATGGTCGGCCAGTTCGAGCATCTGCGGCAGGTTGTGCCCCACCATCACCACGGTCTCGCCGCGGTAGGCCACATCCTGGATCAGGTCCAGGAAGGCCGCCGTCTCCCTCGGTCCAAGCGCGGCTGTCGGCTCGTCGAGCAACAGCACCCGCGCCTTGAAGTGGAGCGCTCTGGCGATGGCGACAGCCTGGCGCTGGCCGCCGCTCAGCTGCCGGACACCTGCCCGTGACGAGGGCATCGAGATCCGCACGGTGGCCAGCACCTGGTCGGCCTCCTGACGCATGCGGCGGCGGTCGACGGTACGTATACCGAGTATCCGGCGGGTTATCTCCCGGCCGAGGAAGATATTGTCCGCCACCGACATCGTGTCAACCAGCGCCAGATCCTGGTAGAGCGACTCGATCCCGGCCAGCCGGGCGTCCAGGGCCGATCCGAAGGCCCGCGGCTGCCCGTCGATCAGCACCGAGCCCTCGTCTGCCACCTCGGCACCGGACAGGATCCGCATAAGCGTCGACTTGCCCGCGCCGTTGTCACCGACGATGCCGGTCAGCCCGGGCTTGAACTCGACGGATACTCCGTCCAGCGCCACCACGTGCCCGTACTCCTTGGCCAGCCCGACCGCGGCCAGCCGCGGCGGCGGCGCCACCGCCGGGATCACAGCGCGGCTCCCGCCGCGCGCTGGGCTCTCCTTCTGGCCGCCCGCATGGCCCGCAGCCGGTTGCGATGGCCGGAGATGTCCTGGAGCAGCACGGCGATCATAAGGACGGCACCGGTGGCCACTTGCTGCCAGAACGCCGGGACGCCGAGCAGCAGCAATCCATTGTCCAGGGTAGACAGGACGAGCACGCCGAGGACGGCGCCGAACACCGTCCCCGTCCCGCCGTTGAGGCCGGTGCCGCCGAGCAGGACCGCGGTGATGGCCGTCAGCTCGAGTCCCACGCTGCCCTCGGTCGGCTGCGCGGTACCGGTCTGGCCGGCCAGCATCACGCCGGCGATCGCCGCGCACAGGCCGCTGAGCAGGAACACCACGAACAGGTACCGCTGAACCCTGATCCCGGCCACCAGGGACGCCTGCTGGCTGCCGCCTACCGCGTACACCCGGTGCCCGCCGAGCGAGTGGCGCATGAGGGTCATCGCGATCGCGGTCACCGCGATGAGCACGATCACGAGGTACGGCACCGACAGCACCTTGCCGGTGCCCAGGGTGCCTAGTGCGGAGCTGTCGATCCCGACCTCCTGCCCGTTCGTGACAAGTAGCGCCACGCCGAGATACGCCGAGTAGGTCGCCAGCGTGGCGATGACCGAGTTGACCCGCGCGTACGCGACCGCGGCTCCGTTGATCACTCCCGCGACCAGGCCGACCGCGACGGCGGCCACCAGGCCGAGGGCGAGGTTGGCGTGGGAGTGCGCGATCACCTCGGCCAGTGCCGCGGTCACGAGGCCGGTGCTCGAGCCGACGGAGATGTCCAGGTTGCCGGAGATCATGACGATGACCTGGCCGACGGTGACCACGCCGAGGATCGATCCGGCGTCCAGGATGCTCACGAGGTTGGTCTCGAGGAATTCCCGCCCGTTGCTCGCCACGCCGAACACGACGAGCAGCACCGCCAGGGCGGCGACCAGTGCCAGGTCGACGTACAGATCGCGAGAGACCGCGGCGAGCGCGCCGGCCCTGCGGGCGCCCGCGAGCCGGGCGGCCTCAGGCGCCTTTCGCACCGCGGCCATCAGCAGGACTTGTCGACGGTCGTGTAGTCCGACCGGGACATCTGGATCGGCGACACGTAGGTGTTGGCCGGGAACGACTCGTGCTTGACGACGTTGTCGTACATCTCGCGCACGGCGGCCGCCCCGATCGCATTCGGATAGATGTAGTTGGTCCCGCGGAAGCCCACATCGGGTGCACCGGAGCCCCACACCTGGCACGCGAGGTCCCCGCCGAGGCCCACCGCGTCGACGCCGGAGGCCGGCACGCCGGCGCTGACCAGCGCCTTGGCGCCGCCGAACGCCACATCGTCATTGCACCCGGCGACCATCCAGTCCTTCGCCTGCGGATGCGACGTCTTGACCGGCCCGGTGTTGTTGAACGCCGCCTGCGTGGTGTTGTCGGTCGTGGGCACGGCGATGACGTGGCTCTTGGGCAAGCCGCTGGCGACGACCTTGGCCTCCTCGGCATTCGTCCGTAGGTTGCAGGTAGGCAGTGCCGGGTTGGTGAACAGGAGCATGTAGGTGCTGGCCGCCGACCAGTGGAGCTGGTTGTAGTAGCCCATCAGGATGGATCCGGTACTTTCGCCGAACGCCGCCGCGTCGATTCCCACGAACGGGACCTGGTTGCCGTCGCTCGCGGCGAAACCGTTGTCGGAAGCCATGATCGGGACGTTAGCGGTCTTGGCCAGGTTGACCATGCGCGGGCCCAGGGAGGCATCCGGCGCGACCACGATCAGCCCGTTGACCTGCTGGCCGATCGCCGTCTGGATGTCGCTGATCGTCGTGGACGAGCTGTTGTTCTCGTTCGAGACCTTGACCGTGGCCCCCAGCTTCGCCGCCTCGGTCTTCGCCCCGTCGCCCTCCAGCACGAAGTACGACTGAGAGCCGTCCGTCTGCAGGTAGACGAACGTCGGATGGGACGGCGCGCTCGTGCCGGAACCCCCAGACGCGCTGGAACTCCCGGAACTCGCGCACCCGGCCACCGCTGCCGCCGTCAGCATGCCGCAGAAGGCGAGCGCCACCGGAAAGCGTCTACGTCGCATCCCCGGTCCTCCTATCACCACATCGTGGACAGGCAATGTCAGGACCCCCGTCAGGGCGACGGTAATGGCTACCAGTGATCTTGGTCAAGCATATTTTACTATAATCCCATCTAATGCTAACCTCCTGTCGTGATGAGGTTCCTATGAGGTTCCGCGACCGCGTGGCAGTCGTTACCGGTGCCGCCAGCGGCATCGGCGCCGCCGCAGCCGAGCGGCTGGCCGCCGAAGGCGCCCATGTCCTTGTCACCGACGTTGACGATGAGGGCGGGGCGAAGGTCACCGCACAGATAAATTCCGGTGGCGGCCGCGCGAGCTACCTGCACCTGGACGCGGTGTCCAGCGCGGACTGGGATGGCCTCGGCGCGCACGTTGAACAGACCTGGGGCCGGCTGGACGTGCTGCACAGCAACGCCGGGCGGGCGATCGCGGTCAAGCCAGCTCACGAACTCACGGAGCAGGAGTGGCAGGCACAGATCGCGGTCTCACTGACCGCGGCGTGGCAGGGCGTGCGGACACTCATCGGCCCGCTCCGGCGGGCCAGGGGCTCGATCGTGCTCACCTCCTCGGTACATGCCCTGGTCGGCCTGCCCGGCCACCCGGCTTACGCGGCGGCTAAGGGGGCCCTGTGCGCTCTCGGGCGGCAGCTCGCTGTCGAGTACGGACCGGATGTTCGTGTCAACACGGTGCTTCCGGGACCTGTGCTGACCGGGGCGTGGGACAGTGTTCCGGACAAGGCCCGGGAGGCCAGCATCAGGGCGACCGTCGCCAAGCGTTTCGGTGATCCGGCGGAGGTCGCCGCGGCCGTCGCGTTCCTGGCCTCCGACGACGCGTCGTTCGTCACCGGGGCATCGCTGGTCGTGGACGGTGGGTGGAGCGTGGTCAGGGACTCTGCCTGACCAAGGGAGGAAAAGCGAGAGGTGCCAGAGCTCGAAGCGAACCAGGCCGCTGGCGATCCAGGCAGAGAGGACCGTTCGTACATGCCTTCCAGGAGACCGCCGGGCGCGCTGCGGGGGCTGCACGGCGAGACGGTGGAGACGATCGGATCGCGCATCGTCAACGGGTACTACGCGCCTGGCAGCCAGCTCCCGCCCCAGCAGCTCGAGCGTGAGCTGGGGATCAGCAACACGGTGCTCCGGGAGGCCATGCGGGTCCTGGCGGCCAAGGGCCTCGTCGAGTCACGGCAGAAGCTCGGCACGGTCGTCAAGCCGCGATCCTCCTGGAGCCTGCTCGACGCGGACCTGCTGCGGTGGCAGGAAGGGCATGAGGATGCGTCGTTCCTCTACGACCTGGCCGAGGTCCGGTTCATCATCGAGCCGGCGGCGGCGCGCCTCGCCGCGCTGCGCCGCACCGAGCGGGACCTGGCGGACCTGCGCGAAGCCCTCCAGGCGATGATCGACTCTGGCACCGATGGCGCCAGGGTCATCGACGCCGACCTCGCCTTCCACCGCGCGCTGCTGAACGCGGCGCACAACGAACTGCTGAGCCGGATGGAGTTCATCCTCGAGTCGGGGCTCCGCGCCCGCGACATGCTGGTGCACAACAAGTCGGAATGGCCTGACTCGGTGCCAGTGCACAGCGCTATTCTCGCCGCCGTCGAGGCAGGAGACAGTGCCGCCGCGGAGCACGCGGTGCTCGAGTTGCTCGACCAGGCGCTGACCGACATCAGCCAGGCGGACCCTGTCCTGCGGGAAGCCGATCGGCCGGGCGCGTGAAGATCACTGACGTCAGCACCTTCCTGGTGCCGCCACGGTGGCTGTTCCTGCGCATCGAGACCGATGAGGGGATCACCGGCTGGGGTGAACCCGTGGTTGAAGGCCGCGCGGAGACGGTGCGCACCGCTGTAGCCGAGCTGAGTGACCTGCTGATAGGCAAGGACCCGCTCCGTATCGAGGATCACTGGCAGGTGCTGACCCGCGGCGGCTTCTACCGCGGCGGCCCGGTGCTGTCGTCCGCGGTGGCCGGCATCGACCAGGCCCTGTGGGACATCGCCGGGAAGGCGTACGGGGCGCCGGTGTACCAGCTGCTCGGCGGCCCGGTACGCGACAGGGTACGCGTCTACAGCTGGATCGGCGGGGATGAGCCATTGGAGGTTGCCGACCGGGCACGCGAGCAGGCCGAGGCCGGCTTCACCGCCGTCAAGATGAACGCCTCCGGGCGCATGGAACCGATCGAGACGCTCGGGCGCACCCGGGAAGTCGTGGACCGTGTCGCCGCGGTCCGCGATGCCATCGGGCCGGACCGGGACCTCGTCGTGGACTTCCACGGGCGGATTTCCACGGCCATGTCCCGGCGGCTGCTGCCGCTACTGGAGCCGCTGTTTCCGCTGTTCGTCGAGGAACCCGCCCTTCCCGAGTACTCGCGCGACCTCGGCCGGCTGGTCGAGCACACCACGGTGCCGCTGGCGACGGGCGAGCGGCTGTACTCCCGGTGGGACTTCCGCGACATCCTGACCACCGGTGTCGCCGTGGTGCAGCCTGACGTCTCGCACGCGGGCGGCATCAGCGAGGTGCGCCGGATCGCCGCCCTGGCCGAGGCGCACGATGTCAGCCTGGCGCCGCACTGCCCGCTCGGCCCCATCGCGCTGGCGGCGAGCCTGCAGGTCGCGTTCGCCACGCCGAATTTCCTCATTGAGGAGCAGAGCATCGGCATCCATTACAACCAGGGGAACGAGCTCCTGGACTACCTGGTGAAGCCGGACGTCTTCCGGTTCGTCGACGGGTACGCGTCGGTGCCGTCCGCTGCCGGGCTCGGCATCGAGATCGACGAAGCGGCGGTGCTTCGCGCGGACGAGACCGGGCACCGGTGGCGCAACCCGGTGTGGCGTGCGCCCGACGGCTCGTTCCGGGAATGGTGATGACCGGGCGCGCGGGGGTATCGGGCGCGGGGGTGACGGGAGTGTCGGGCACGGGAGTGTCGGGCACGGGGGTGTCGGGCACGGGGGTGAGCACCGACCTGAGTCACGGCGGGCGCTGGACCTCGCTGCGGCTGGCCGGGCGCGAGTGGCTGTGGCTGCGATACGATCCCGGGCGCGGCCTGGTAGTTCCCGGCGATCGGTTCGTGGACGCCGGCGGGCTCGAGGAATGCGTGCCGACCGTCCGCGGCGAGCCCGACCACGGGGACGCGTGGGCACGCGCCTGGCGCGACCTCGGTGACGGCAGCGCCGAGGCCGACTGCGGGAACTTCACGCTGCGCCGCCGCATCACCGGAGGAGATGACCTGATAGCCGCGCGGTACCGGCTGACCGCGAGCCCGGGGTACCGATTCGTCTGGGCAGCCCATGCCCTGCTCGACGTTTCCGCCCGCGCCACGCTGTTCCTTCCCGGCAGTCCGGAAGTCCGGCTCTACCCCGAGGCCGCGCCCCTCCTTGACCGGCCCTGGCCGGCAGGCGCTCCGTTCGTCACGGCACGCTGGCCAGGTCCCGGCGCAGCCGGCGGCCGCCACGGGGCCGGCGGGCGCCACGGAGCCGGCGGGCGCCACGGAGCCGGCGGCCGCCACGGAGCCGGCGGGCGCCACGGAGCCGGCGGCCGCCACGGAGCCGGCAGGGCCGGCGGGCTCCGGTTTGACCGGCTGGGTCCCGATGACGGGACGGCGGTAGGCGCCATCGCCTTGGGCTGCACCAGCGCCACCGTCCGCGACGCCGGCGGCCGGCTGCGGCTGAGCCTGCACGCCGACACCGGTATGCCGACGTCGGTGGCGCTGTGGCGCAACCTCGGCGGGTTCCCTGAGGACCGCCCGTACCGGAGCATCGGCGTGGAACCCATGCTCGGATCTGTCTTCAACCTCGCCGAAGCACGGCAGCCCGACGACGCCGTCACGGTTCCCCGGTCCGGCTGGGTCGAGTGGGAGCTGGAGATCGAGGCGGCGGCATGAACCTCCTGGATGCTCTCCGTTCCCGGCGGCTGCTTGCCATCGTCCGTGGCACCGACCCGGGTGCCGCGACCCGCACCGTGCTGACACTGGCCGAGGAGGGTGTCAGCCTGATCGAGGTGTCGCTGAACACGCCGGACGCGCTCGGCGTGATCTCTCGTGCCCGGGCCGAGCTGGGGCCGGCGGCTTGGGTGGGCGCCGGGACCGTGGTCACGCCGGAGGACGCGGACGGTGCCGCCGACGCGGGAGCGGACTTCGTCGTGACGCCCGCTATCACGCCCGGCCTGCGCACCGCCGCCGGACGTGGACTGCCGCTGCTGGCCGGCGCGCTGACACCGACCGAGATCGAGACGGCCATGCGGCAGGGCGCGGCGGCGGTGAAGCTTTTCCCCGCCTCACTTGGCGGGGTGCGCTACCTGCGGGCACTGCTCGACCCGTTCCCGGAGGCCCCGCTCGTCCCGGTCGGCGGGGTCGATGCCGGGATGGCGCACGAGTACCTCGCCGCCGGTGCGGTGGCCGTGGGGGTCGGGTCGCCGCTGGTCGGCGACGCCGCGTCTCGCGGGTCGCTGAGCGACCTGCGAGCGCGTGCCCGAAGTTTCCTAGCTGCCGTCCGCGCCGCGGACGATGACACGGACAGCGGCGCGGACGATGACACGGACGGCGGCGCGGACGGCGGCACGGACGGCGGCGCCTCGGCACCCTGGGGACAGCGGTGAGCGCGGCGGCCGCCGAGGTCGTGACGCTGGGCGAGACTATGGCGGCGCTGCGAAGCACGACACCGCTGCGGCTCGGCGGCAGCCTCGGGCTGTCTGTCGCCGGGGCCGAGTCCAACGTCGCGATCGGCCTGGCGCGGCTCGGGCACAGCGTCGCGTGGATCGGCCGGGTCGGCGACGACGAGCTCGGCGCTCTCGTGCTGCGGACGCTGCGCGCCGAGAACGTCGACGTCAGCGGAGCCCTGGTTGACCAGAGCCGGCCGACCGGGCTCATCTTGTTCGAACGGCGGCTGGCGGATGTCACCCGGGTTCAGTACTACCGTTCCGGCTCGGCGGGCAGCGGCCTGGACGAGGCGGATCTGCCGCCCGACCTTGTGCCGGCGAGCGGGCGCGGGGTGCTGCACCTGACCGGGATCACCTCGGCGCTCGGGGCCGCCCCAGCACGGGCCGCCCGCGTCAGCGCCGAACGTGCCCGCGAGGCCGGCCGCCTCGTGAGCTTGGATGTCAACTACCGCGCGCGGCTCTGGTCCGCCGCGGACGCCCGGGCCGCGCTGCGGCCGCTGGTCGCCCTGGCGGGCATCGTCTTCGCTTCCGAGCCGGAACTTGCCCTGCTGGCGGACGAAACGGCTCCCGGCGCGGCAGCCGTCGTGGCCACGGCGGTCACGGCAGCCACGGCAGTCACGGCTGAGGGGCTGCTGGCCCGGGGCGTGCACACGGTCGTGGTCAAGCGCGGCGCCCATGGCGCGACCGCGTACACGGCCGACGGCACCATTTCCGTACCGGCCCGCGCCGTCCGCGCGGTCGACGTAATCGGCGCCGGGGACGCGTTCGTGTCCGGGTATCTGTCCGGCGTCCTGGACGGCCTGGACATAGCCGGCCGCCTGCGGCGCGGCGCTGCCGTGAGCGCGTTCGCCGTGGGCAGCGCGGGCGACTGGGAAGGCCTGCCGACGCGCGCGGAACTGGACCTGCTCGACGCGGCAGAGGACACGATCAGGTGAGCGCATCGCCGCTCCAGCTCTGGTCCGGCGGAGGCTGCGAGCTCGCCGAGGGGACACGCTGGCTCGGTGACCGCCTGGTATTCACCGACATCCTGGCCGGTGAGCTGCGCGAGGTCCCGGGTGGCAGGCCGGGTGACTCGCGGGTTGTGGCCCGGCTCGGGGTGCCGCTGGGCGCGGTGGCCCCGGTCGCTGGCCGACCGGGCGAGTGGATCGCGGCGGCCGGTACCGGAATCGCGATCATCTGCCCTGACGGCGCACTGACCTGGCTCGATCGCCCCGAGGACGGATCACCCGTGCCGATGCGGATGAACGACGGCTGCTGCGATCCTGGCGGCAGGTTCTGGGCCGGCAGCATGGCCTACGACGCCACCGAGGGAGCCGGGTCGCTGTACCGGGCCGGCGCCGGTGGCACGGTGGCGAAGGTCCTCGACGGGATGACCATCGTGAACGGCCCGGCGTTCACCGCGGACGGCTCGCTGATGTACGTGTCGGACACGTTCGCCGGGGTGATCTACGCGTGCCGGGTCGACCCGCCGAGCGGGGAGGTCGCCGGCCGGCGGGTCTTCGCCGAGCTATCGCCGTCCGACGGCGCGCCCGACGGCATGACCGTTGACGCGTCCGGCCGGCTGTGGGTCGCGCTGTGGGACGGCTTCGCGGTGCGCTGCTACCGGCCGGACGGGTCGGTCGAGGCGGTCGTCCCAGTGCCCGCGCGCCGGCCGACCAGCGTCTGCCTGGGTGACGGTCCTGAGGGCGGCCGGCTGTTCGTCGCCACGGCGCGCTATGGGATCCCCGATCCGGCACCCGAGGACGGCGCTATCCTGTCGGCCCGGATCGACGCCGCCGCGCTTCCTGCTGCCTCGTTCGGCTGCCTCGCTTAGGCGAGCGCACGATCAGGGGCCGCCCGCGTCGCACAGGCGGGTCCAGCCGACCGGTAGGCAGCTCCAGATCACCGGCAGGCAGCTCCAGACCAGCACAGTATCCATAAAAAAATAAATTAGTAAAATACTATTGACAGTTGCGTCGTTGGCTCCGACGATGTAAGTGCGCCTGCCGGGAATGGGCAACCCGCGCAGAATGGGCAACCCGCGCACAGGAGGAGCTTGCGGATGACGCCGCTGAATGTCGCGGTTCGCCCGCGGCTGCCCCGGGTGCTACGGGCACTCCCCCGGTCTCAGGCTCGGCAGCTGCGAAGACATTAGGCAACCAAGACATGGGCCGACGGCGAAATGAGGACTCATGCATAACCCCAGACATCGGCGCAGGATCCCGGCGGTCTTCCTCGCCACGCTGTTCACCGTGGCGGCGCTCATCGGGGCCGTGGCTCCGACCTCTCCGGCGGCTCAGGCCGTCACTGCCGCGCAGGCCGTCACTGCCGCGCAGGCCGTCACTGCCGCGCAGGGCGTGAGCCAGTCGTACAACGGGCTCGCGATGACCCCGCCGATGGGCTGGAACGACTGGTACCAGTACCGGTGCGGCGTCACCGAGGACGACGTACTGGCCAATGCCAAAGCGCTGGCCTCCAGCGGCCTGGCCAAGCTTGGCTATGACTACGTCAACCTGGACGACTGCTGGATGGCGCCACAGCGCGCCGCAGACGGGGAACTGCAGGCTGATCCGACGCGATTCCCGCACGGAATCGCCTGGCTGGCGTCTCAACTGCACGCCCTGGGACTCAAACTGGGCGTGTACGAGAGCTTCGGCACCACGACCTGCCAGAGACTGCCCGGCAGCTACGGGCACTATCAGCAGGACGCGGACACGTTCGCGAGCTGGGGCGTTGATTTCCTCAAGTTCGACTATTGCGGGGTCCCGGCCGGAACCACCAGCGCCAGCCTGGAGAACGACTACCGGCAGATGAGCCAGGACCTGCTCGCGACGGGACGGCACATCGTCTTCAGTGAGGAAATGCCGATCGGCGCCGGCGACGCCAACCCAGCCAACCCCAACTACCTGCCGTATGTTGCCCTCTCCGCGCAGATCTCGAACATGTGGCGGATGGCGCCGGACGAGGGTACCAACTTCGCCTCCACGGTCTTCGGCCATCTAGCCGACGACCTGCCCCTGGCAGGCTATGCCCATCCGGGCGCATGGAACGACCTCGACATGCTGATGGCCGGAAGCACCACCTTCAACTGGACGGTCCAGCAGCAGGAAACCCAGATGAGCATCTGGGCGGAAATGGCGTCACCGCTCCTCGTCAGCAGCGACCTGACCACCATGTCCGCGGCCACCATGCAGATACTCGGTAACAAGGCGGTCGTCGCCGTTGACCAGGACGCGCTCGGAAAGCAGGGCCAGCTCGTGGCTCAGCAGAACGGCGCCGACATCGTGGCCAAGCCGCTGGCCGGGGGTGATGTCGCGGTGCTGCTCGCCAATACCTCATCCTCGCCGCAGCAGGTCGCCACTACCGCCAAGGCCGTTGGGCTGGGGCAGGCAGCCGCCTACGCCGTGCGTGACCTGTGGGCCGGCACCACTAGGGAGACGGCGGGGGTGATCACCGCCAGCGTGCCCGCGCAGGGCGCCGTGCTGCTGCGGGTATCGCCGCTGAGCGGCCTGACGGCGCCCCTTTACGCGCCGCTCACGAGCGTCTCGGTCAGCCCTCACGTACCCCCGGCCTACCCTGGGTCACAGTTCGAGATCGTCCAGCCCGGGCAGACCGTTCCGGTCGCGGCCACGGTCATCAACGACGGCCTGCAGCCGGTCACTGCCGTGTCCCTGTCCCTGGCCGGACCCACCGGCTGGGATACCGGCGCCCCCGTGTCGGCTCCCGCGCTGCCGACCGGGCGCCAACTCGACGGGACCTGGCAGGTGACAGTCCCGCCGGGCACCGCTCCGGGCGACTACGCGCTCACCGCGACGGCGAGCTACCGCTGGGGCGGCATCCGGAAAGGCAGCGACAGCGGCCAGGCCGTTATCCAGGTTGTCGTGCCGCCGGCCGGCGCCCCCACCCTGGACCAGCTCTCCTGGCTGTCCGCGGTTAACGGTTTCGGCCCCATCGGGATCAACAAGAACTACTACGGCGGCCCGCTGTCAATCCATGGCACGGTCTACTCTCATGGATTGTGGGTGAACTCCGTCGCCACGCTCTATTACTACCTGGGCGGCAATTGCACCACGTTCACCACGGACCTGGGCCTGGACGACTCCGACAAGGGCGCCGGCGCTGTGGATTACAAGTTCTACGCCGACGGAAACCAGATCTATGACAGCGGCGTGGTGACCAACTCCACACCCACGGTCCACGCCAGCGTGAACGTCAGCGGGGCCAAGATCCTCGAGCTTTACGTCGGTGAGGGCAACGGCACGATCAACTATGGCAACGCCGACTTCGGCACGCCGCGGCTGAGCTGCGCGAGTTAACGAAGGTCCTCATCCCAGGTCCGCTGGCCGCGGACAGGTACCAGATGCGAACGCGCCTGTGCCTGTCCGCGGCCTTCTCAGCGCTGGCCCCCCAGTAGGCGCCGTCCCATCGTCACAGCAGATAGTTTCAGCGCGGGGTGAGGACGTCGAACTCGTTGCCCTCCGGGTCGGCCAGGCACGTCCATGGCACGTCACCCTGGCCGACGTCCATATCGGTGGCGCCGAGAGCCCGCAGCCGGGCCACCTCCGCCGCCTGATCGTCACCGGGGTAGGGCCGCAGGTCGAGATGGACGCGGTTCTTCACGGTCTTCACGCCGGGCGTGCGAAGGAACTGGAGATACGGCCCGACACCCTTGGCGGAGCGCAGCACCGCGTGATCGCCGGTCACCTCGTGCAGGGTCCAGTCCATCGCCTCGTCCCAGAACCGGGCCATGGCCCGCGGGTCCACGCAGTCAACCGTCACCGCGGCCACCGGCCCGGTGTCCCGGCCGCCCGGCCATGGCGCCAGCACGCAGAACTCGTTGCCCTCCGGGTCGGCCAGGACCGTCCATGAGACGTCGCCCTGGCCCACGTCGGCGGGCGTCGCGCCGAGATCGCACAGGCGCGCGACCAGTTCCGCCTGATGGGCCGCGGACGTGGTGGCGAGGTCGAGGTGCACGCGGTTCTTCACCGTCTTGGGTTCCGGGACGGCAATGACGTCGATGCAGACGGCGACGGGATCGGGATAGACGAAGCCCACGGGTTCGACGTTGGTCACGCCGGGTTCCTCGCTGGAAACACCCCAGCCGAGCGCCTCCGCCCAGAACCGGCCGACCGCGGCGTCATCCCGGGCATCCATCGCAATCTGAACAAGCCGCAGCGTCATGCTGTCAACCCTATGCTAAGGCAGCTTAATGTAATGAACGGTCGGAAGGGACCCCCAGCTCGCGACATTCTTATCCGGAGTCGAATGCGCGTTAGGGCCAGCCGTGCTGAGGACAGGCTCACTGTGACACCGCGACACTCGCCGTGCTCGCGGGCGGCGTGGCACTGTTCACGTACATCCAGCAGAACTTCAAATTCTCGGGTGTCTTCTACGGTTTCACTGCGGCCGCCGCTGTCCTTCTGATCGCCAGCTTCTTCGTGGGCGGCAGAGGCGCCGCCAAAACGGCAAATGAACTTGCAAAGGGAACGTGGAAGACAAGCACGAAAATCGAGGCCTTCAACTGGCAGGCCATTCTTACACTGGCCGGCCCGCTTGCCCTGATAATCGCGACGATGCCACGACGACCGCCAGTTCCGCATGGCCGTGAGACCGGAACATCGCCTGGGCTGTCCGCGTGAGCGCCCGGCGCCTGCCCTTGCGGCTGGCTGGTGGCTGCCATTGTGTGTCTCCTCCTGATTTGGGAACGTCTGGGTGCTTGCTCCGGGACAGGCGGGTTCCCGGCGCCGGCTGTCGTTATCGCCGGCTGGCCGCGGCCAGGCCCCCGGTCTGCGCCCGCCGGTACCAGGCGCCAGCCGCGGGATGAGCAAACCGGCGGCTCCGGCCGCGGGTTGTCGTGAACCCGGGTGCCGTCAGTCTGTGCCTGTCGCTGCGGGAACCCGCGTTCGTACTGGGATCAGGATGCGGGGGCGCTGGCGTCGTCGGCTAGGCGTACCAGGTTGCGGCCGTCGGCCTTAGCTCGGTAGAGGGCAAGGTCGGCGGCGGCGATGAGCTCATCCAGGTCGCGGCGGGATGTGCTGAGAGCGGCGACTCCGATCGAGACAGTGACCTGGAGCGGCAGCTGGATACCGCTGGCGGTCCTGGCGAGGAAGGTGATCTGGCTGAGCTTGGCGCGCAGCCGTTCGGTGACCGTGCCGGCATCGGTGATGGCGGTATCCGGCAGGAGGACGGCGAATTCCTCGCCGCCGAACCTGCCGACGATGTCGTAGTCGCGGAGCAGGGCGCGGGTGGCGGCCGCGAGGGCGGCCAGCGCCGCGTCCCCGGCGAGGTGCCCGTAGGTGTCGTTGACCTGCTTGAAGTGATCAATATCGATCATGGCCAGGCACAGCGGCGCGCCGGCGCGCGCCGCTCGGGTGACTTCAGTGTGGGCTTCGCGCTGCCAGGCGGCGGCATTGAGCAGGCCGGTCTTGCCGTCGATGCGGGCCTGGTCGACCAGCTGGGCGTGACGGAACGAGCGCTGCAGCAAGATCACGAACGGTAGCGCGAACGTGATCATTAGCGCGACGTGGGCGACCGCGAACGCGACGATTACCGACAGGCACAGCTCCGTGACGTCGTTGTAGAGCACCTCGCGGCCCCACGCGAGCTGGCGCACGCTGGCGGCCGGTTCCGAGCCCTTGATCGCCGCCACGACCAGGAACTTGTTGATCATGGTGCGCAGCGCCGCGCAGCAGGCCACGAGGAATGCCCACCGCAGCTGCGGGCTGGCCGGCCCGGACAGGCTCGCCGCGAACGGGCCGACTGCGGCATGGAAGGCCAGCGACGCGGCAGCCAGGGACAGGCCGATCGCCGCGGCGGTGAACACCCGGCGGTGCATCAGGGCGCGGCGGACCCGCAACTGGCTGAGCACCAGCACAGGGACCGGCGCGGCCAGCCCGTACAGCGGGGGCAGCACGATGGCGGCGGGCAGGTACCAGACCGCGTGCAGGTCTTTGACGAGCCCGGCCGGCTCACCGGAGCGCCGGGTCAGCTCCACCGTGATGATGCCGAACCCGAGCAGGGTGGCGTACGCCGTCAGATCACCGGGCCGCAGATGCAGGCTCGCCGCCGCAGCTGCGAGCACAGCCGCATAGCAGGCGATCACTGCGGTCACCAGCAGCCTCAGCCGCCGCGTCAGCTGCCAGACAGCCCATCGCGCGGCCGGCCATTGCCAGGCTCGGATGGCGGCTTCCTGCGTCACTTGCGGTTCCCGGCCTTCCGGTGGGACGATCTAGTCGATGACTCAATGTAAGCGTATGATTATGGATTGTTACGACCGGAAGGCGGGAATGTCAACCCTTCCCGCCCGTAATGGGCGAAAACGGAACATCCAGCTACAGAACGAGCAGCCGAGGAGGCCGGAAATGCGCGCAGACGGATGGGGATGACCTCACGATGACGGCGGGAGGAAGCGATGATCGCCGCGGCGGCGATGGCTCGGCATGGTCGGGACCTGCGGCCCGACGCCACAAGCTGTCACGTGTCCGGAACGGAGCATAATTGGACGTATCAATCAGCTTTGGGAGATTGCCATGCGTGTTGCCGGGAGCCGGGCCCGTCGTCTGTCGGTATGCGCGGCCGTAACGTTCGCGGTGTCCGCGATCGCCGGTGTCGTGGGGAACCGGGTGACGAGCCGGGTAACTCCAGCGTTTGTCGTGTTCGCTCTGCTGATGGTAGCTGGAATGGGGTTGAGTTACTGGCTAGACCGCCACGCGGACTCAGCATGCGGCTCGACAGAGAGTAGTGCCGACGGGGAGAGCGCGCGGGTCACCACTGTGGGCATTGTGCGGCAGAACATCATCGCTGCGGGACCGGGCTCGGTTGCGTCGGGGGCGCTGGGCGGGGATGTATTCAACCATGGGGAGCCCACGCAGGCCGGTCCGCATCGGTAAGCACGATCAGATCCCTGCGGATGAGGAGCAGAAGCGGCCGTCATGACCAGGGCGGAACAGCCTGAACCGCGGATCGCGCAGCACGTGACCGCTGTCAGCGGCTTCGCGTACGGGGTCATTGGCGCGGACTTGCACGTGTTCGCCGACCGGGGTCCGGTCTACCTGCTGCGGTCGTACCGTCCGCATCCGAAGCCGGGTATCGCCTGGCTGCTGGAGCAGCCCAGCCGGATGCTCAATGCCCGGTACGCCGTCGTCGGCTTCACTGGACGCGACCAGGAGCTGGAAAGCCTGGCGAGCTGGCGGGACGCCGGCGGATCCCGGCTGTCGGCCAGGTGGCTGCATGCCCCCGGCGGCCAGGGCAAGACCCGGCTCGCCGACGCATTCGCCCGGCAGAGCGCCGCAGCCAACTGGAAGGTAATCACCGCTGCCCATGGTCCCGGATCCGTGCTGGATCCTCCGGGCAGTCAGGATCTGCGCCTTCAGGATGCCGCGGGGGTGCTGCTGGTCGTCGACTACGCCGACAGATGGCCGGCCTCCCACCTTGCATGGCTGTTCAGCAACGCCCTGCTGTACCGGGAGGTTCCGGCCCGGCTGCTGCTGGTCGCCCGCACCGCGTATGCGTGGCCTGCGGTGCGGGCCGGACTGGATAACCATCAGGCTGATACCGATGACCAGCTCCTGGCGCCGCTGCCGGATGAACCAGGCGGACGGCTGCGCATGTTCACCGTCGCCCGCAGTGCGTTCGGCAGCCACTACGGAATCGCCGACCCGAGCGGGATCTCGCCTCCCGGTTCACTCGATCACCCGGAGTTCGGCCTCACGCTGGCCGTGCACATGGCAGCCCTGGTCGCGGTCGACGCCGCCGCGCGAAACGACCGAGCACCGGCGGAAATGGCAGGCCTCACCACATACCTGCTGGACCGTGAGAGTGCGCACTGGAGGCGGCTGCACGAGAACCGGAAGGAGGGACTGGAGTTTGACACCCCGCCCAGCGTGATGGCACGCGCGGTCTTCACCGCCGCGCTCACCGGTGCCGTCAACCACCAAGAAGGATCTAACCTCCTGAGCAGACTCAACCTAGGCGTTCCCGCCAGCCGCATCCTGTCCGATCACAGTGTCTGCTACCCACCCGCCGACCCCGGCGCGAGCACGGTCCTCGAACCGCTTTACCCAGACAGGCTCGCCGAAGACTTCCTCGCCCTCGCCCTGCCCGGCCACGATCTCAACGACCACCCGCCCGACCCGTGGAGTGCCGCCGCTCCCGTCACCCTCCTGACACCGGCCGCCGCCCAGGCGCCGCCATACACGCCCCGTGCCGTCACCTTCCTCGCCGCTGCGACGGCCCGCTGGCCGCATGTCGGCAGCCGGCACCTGTACCCGCTGCTGCGCCGCGACCCCGAGCTGGCCATGCGGGCCGGCAGCGCCGCGCTGACCGCGCTAGCCGAACTGCCCACCGCGCCGGTGGCGCTGCTTGAGGCCATCGCGGCGCACTTCCCCGACGGCCGTCATACCGACCTTGACGCCGGGATCGCCGCGGTCACGCGGCGGCTCGCCGATCAGCACCTCGCCACAACCCGGGACCCACTCGACAAGGTAGGTGTTCTCGACAACCTGGCGATGCGCCTGTCGCATGCGGGGCTAGATCAAGAAGCCGTCGACGCCGCCCAGGATAGCGTGCGTTACTGGCGGGGCCTCGCTCAGGCCGACGCGACCGCGCATGAACCTGACCTCGCAAGGGCGCTCGTTAACCTCGGCGTCCATCTGCGGAGAGCGGGATGGCGGGACCGCGCTGTGGCGCTGGCCCAAGAGGCGGTCGATATCTTCCGGCGGCTGGCCGCGGCCAATCCAGAGACATATGCGCCTCATCGAGCCGGAGCGTTGAGCCTTCTGGGCACCTGCCTGCACGAAACCGGGCGGCGAGAGGAGGGCATCCTGGCCGCTGAGGAGGCGGTCGCCGCGTACCGGCGGCTGGCCAAGGCCGACCCGGTCACCTACGAGCACAGCCTCGGCTCAGCGCTGGACAGCCTAGGCGCCTTTCTCCGGCAAGCCGGACGGTCGGATGAGGCCATCCGGGCTGCCGAGGAGGACGTCGCGATCCGCCGTCGGCTCGCCATGGCTAACCCAGCCGAGTATGAGCCGGACCTGGCGGGTGCGCTAAACAACCTCGGCAACCAGTTGATAGGCGAGGCGCGTAACGCGGAGGCGCTGCGGGCCGCTGAGGAGGCGGTTGCGATTGACCGGCGGTTGGCTGGTGCCAACCCGGTCGCATACGAGCCGGACCTTGTCGCCGCGCTGAATACATATGGCAGATGCCTGCGGCAGGCGGGACAGCGCGATCAGGCACTGGCACCGACAGAGGAAGCGGTGCAGATCCTGCGCAGACTGGTACCGGAAAACCCGGCCCTGCACGAGCCCACGCTCGCCATAGCGCTAGACAACCTCAGCGGCTGCCTGGCCGAGACAGAGAATGGCCGACGCAAAGGCGAGGCCGTGGCGCCTGCCGAGGAAGCCACCGGAATATGCCGGCGGCTGGCCGCCGCCAATCCGGCCGCATACGAGCCGGAACTCGCCCGGATCATCTACAACCTCGGTACCCGGCTGTTTCTGGTCGGCCGGTGGAACGAGGCCGTGACTTCCGCCGAAGAGGCGGTCTCTATGGGCAGGCGGCTGGCACAAGCCAATCCGGCGGCACATGAACCCGGCCTCGCTGCGGAACTCGGCAGTCTCGGCATGGTGCTCCCGATGGTAGGGCGCAGAGACGAAGGCCTGGCCGCCCTCGCGGAATCCATCGGCATACATCGGCGGCTGGCTGCGACCAGCCCGGCGGTATACCAGGCAGACCTCGCTAGAACACTGGTCATCCAGGCGAGCGCATACGCGGCCGTGCCGGCGGACACGGCACGCTCGCGGGCAGCCATCACGGAGGCGATCGGCATCTTCAGCCGGCTGACGGACCGGCAGCCTGAAACATTCCGCGCTTACCTCGACGAAGCCCATCGGGTCCGCCGCAACCTGGGCATACCAGAAGAGAGTCAGCGCGGTGCCGACATCCAAGCCGAGGCCACGCTGTCATTCGAGCAGGCCATCTTCGGCACGGTTGTTTCGCTCCATCTGCCCAGCGTCTCCCGGACAGTAACTACCCGGCTACGGGCGAGCGTTCACGATGGGCAACGGATCCGGTTCCGGGGACAAGGATCTCCCGGCCCCGGCGACGGACCGCCAGGCGATCTGTACGTGACGATACGCGTTCAGCCGCACAAGGTGTTCAGCCGCGATGGCGACAACCTGATCATCACCGTCCCGCTCTCCCGCGCTGAGGCAGCTGACGGTGCCGACGTCCAAGTCCCGCTCGCTGACGGACGGCCCATTACGCTACGCATCCCCCGGGAAACCCCCGACGGCCGGATATTCCGGGTAGCCTCCCAAGGCGTCCGCCGGCCCGACAGCACGAGAGGCGACCTTCTCGTATCAACAAAGATAACGAAGGACGCCGACGTAGCTGCCTTGCGAGCCGCTCTTATCAACCATTCAGCCCCCGGCCGGACGTAGGCCGCGCGCTTACCGGGTGTTGCCGAACGCGCGGGCGAGGAAGTCGCGGGCGGCGGCGAACGAGAGGGTGTCGGCCTGCTCGTGGTAGGCGATGCCAGGGGTCGCGCCGGGCTTGGCATCGGTGTGGGTGAAGCCGTGCTGGGCACCGCCGTACATGTTCAGCTGCCAGTCCGCGCCGGCGGCGTTCATCTCCTCGGCGAACGCGGTGACGTCGGCGAGCGGGACGTGCGGGTCCATAGCGCCGTGGCACACGAGCAGCCGCGCCCGCACCTGGCCGGGCCCGGCGTGGACGCGGGCGGCCAGGCTGCCGTGGATGCTCACCGCCGCTGCGATCGGTGCACCGGACCGGGCGAGCTGGAGCGCGACCAGGCCGCCGAAGCAGAACCCGACGACCGCCATCCGCTCGCCGGTGGCCTGGACCCGGGACAGAAGATCCAGGCCGGCTCGTGCCCGGCGGACCAGGCGGTCAGGGTCATCGCGCATCTGGGTGAGGAGCGCGATGATCTGCTCCCGCGGCCCGCCAGCGATGTCGCGGCCGAGCATGTCGCACGCGAGCACGACGTAGCCGAGCTCCGCGTAGCGGCGGGCTTGCTGCCTGGCGTGATCATCGAGTCCGGCGCCGCCGTGCACGAGCATGACACCCGCCCGGCACCCGCTTGGCTCGGCGGTGCCGACAAAGAACTCACCGGCGAGCTCGGTATCGCCGTCCGCGTAAGACTGAGGCTTGGTGTTAATCACAAGCCGCACTCTAACTGATTGCCACCAGTCTATCACAAAATGATAAATTCCGGAAGTCCGGCCAGGTCTCAGTCAGGTTCCGAAGCACTGCCCTCCGGGAGCTTGCCGATCCGCCGGTCAGGCAAGCGTGGCGGCGTGCCCAGCGTGCGGCACAGGGGAATGCGGTCCGGTTTCCCTCTGCGGGAGGTTGTGTGCTCGTCCCGCCAGGTCTCCGCGGTGCTTCCGGCGCGTTCGGTGCCCGTGACACACTCGTGCCTGTGCCGTTGGATGGTCTGCCAGACTGGCTGCCGGCTTGGTGCGTGGATCACCTGGGTAGCGAGCCCGCCGGCGTGCTGTTCCAGCTGCACCAGGTCTCGATGGTGTTCGGACTCCGGTTGGCCGGCGGTTCGGAGGTCGTGGTCAAGGCCCGCGCTGATGATGGCCGGGCCGTATCGTGTGTCGCGGTGCAGGCCAGGATGGCTGAGCGCGGGTTTCCGTGTGCCCGGCCCCTCACGCCAGTGGCCGGTGCCGGTTCGCTGGCGGTGCATGCCGAGGAATTCCGGCCCGGTGGCGAAGTGCTGCAAGGAGACTCACCGGAGGTAGCCGCGCAATGCGCGGAGGTGTTCGCCTGGCTGATGGCCGAACTGGCTGACGTGAGCGTCGCGCCACCGCTGCCGAATCCGCCGTGGGTGCGCTGGGACCACACAGATTCCGGCGTGTGGCCGGCGATCGACTACCTCGGCAACCGCGACCAGATCGCCGTGTCCGACTGCCTCATGGACACCGCCGTGCGGGCCCGCGGGCGGCTGCTGGCCGCCAGCCTGCCGTGCGTGCTGGGCCACGCCGACTTTGAGGCGCAGAACCTGCGCTGGCACGGCCAGCAGGTGTGGGCGGTGCACGACTGGGACAGCCTGGCATGGCAGCCGGAGGCGGCGCTGGCGGGAGCGGCGAGTGGAGCGTTCGCCAGTGCCGGGCCGCCCGCGCTGGCGCCTGTCGAAAGCTCCGAGGCGTTCCTGAGGGCATATCAGGACATCCGAGGGCGCATGTTCACTGCCGTGGAGCAGGAAATCGCGTGGGCGGCCAGCTTGTGGATGGCCGCGTATAACGTGTGGGAGGGGCTGGGCGGTACCCTGTCCAGCAATGCACTCCGGGCACAAGCAGCCGAACGCCTCCGCCGGGCCAATGCCTGACACAGCATTAACTGAGCCCGCTCGGCTCAGAATGTGGCGATCGGGTTGACCGGGCTGCCGGACGTGCCGGCGAAGCGGACCGGCGCGACTGCGAGGTGGAAGTCCCACTGGCCGAGCCCGGCCGCCGTCGTCGCGCACACCTCCAGGTCGCAGTTGTCGAGCAGCCACAGACCCATCGCGACGAGGCTCACGGCGTGAACCGGCATCAGCACGTCGTCGTACCCCGACGGCTGAACGTCTTGGGGGGTGTCGGCGCCGATCAGCGCGACCTGCCGTTCATGCAGCCACGGCAGGCAGGATGCGTGCCAGCCGGCCTGCGTGAAACCGCTGGCCGCACCGGCCTCGTGCCGGACACGGCCGTAACCGGTCCGCAGCAGTACCGCATCGCCGGATCGCACCCGCACACCCTGGCGACGCTCGGCCTCCTCCAGATCGCCGGGAAACACGCCCTCCCCCGGTTCCAGCCACGGCACATCGCGGACCCGCGCAATGTCCAGCAGGACGCCACGCGTGATGATCCCGTTCGCCGCCGCCGTGACGGCCGCCCACGCCGATCCCGTTGCGGCGCCGACCAGCGAGTGCGGCCGCCCGTTGTACATCGTGCCATCCCAGAAGATGTGGCACGGCGAGTCGACGTGGGTGATGGTGTTGCCGTGGAACATGATGCCGAGCCGTTCGTTAGAAAAGCCCCAGCTCCGGTCGTTGCGGAATCCGGGCACCGGCATGTTCTCGGCACCAGGCATGTCGGCGGCGCACGGGCACGTCGTCGTCGACCGCTCCATCTCCTCCGGTACGGCAACCTCCCACGCGCACGACACGCTCCTGCCATGACGCACGGTCCGCGCCGCCGCCAGCCGGACATCGTCGCTGATGTAGTTCAGGGTGCCGAGCTCGTCGTCGTCGCCCCACCGCCCCCAGTTCGACAGCGTGCTGAAGTAGCCGAGCACGTCGTCCTGTGCGGGCACCGGCCGCCCTGCCGTCATCCCAGCATCAACTCCTCCGGCCACCCGGTTCGAGGCATCGCAGGCAGGGTATCCCGCCCCCTCCTCGATCTGCCAAGGCCCGCCGGAATCGCCGGCCCGCTACACGACACCCCGCAAGCAAGCGAAGCATCTAGCCCCGTGCCGACGTACGTCGCGTGGCCGGCACCAACCCGTTCCAGCCCGCGGCGCGGTCTCGGCCAAGACCGCCGACGTGGCCGGCTGGTGCGCTGACCGCCGCCAGCGCCGGGTCGTGCCGCAAGATGGCCTCGTGCAGCGGGTCACCTCGGCTGAGGGCTCTTCAGCGGCCGCCCAGTGTGGCGGGGCCGTGTTCTGGTCCTGGCAGGCATGGTGCTCCCTCTCGTTCACCCGGGGGAGCTAGACCGCTTTTATAGCGATGAAGCTAGCGGTCTAGCGCCGAGATGCTTGACAAGAAGGCACGCCTGAAGGCGATGGCGCGTACCCCTGAGCGATCTGGAACCGGTACGCTAGCTGGGGTTCCGCCGTCCACAAGACCGACGGGACGCCAGGGCGCATAGCTCAGTGGTAGAGCACTCGCCTTACAAGCGAGAAGCCACAGGTTCGAACCCTGTTGCGCCCACCAGCCAGAACCTCCACCTGGAACGTATAGCTAGCTGCGCTCGGCGATCAACATCCCGGAAAACAGACGGCCCGATCCATGGGCGCCCGGGAGCGGACGGGCACTTCGAAGTGCCAGGTGAGCGTGGCCCCGGGCCAACGTCCGCGCGGAGACGGCTTGTGCGGGATTTCACAAGCCGCCTCCGCGGGAACGCGTTCACATGCCGCGAGTCCGCACGCTGGCCGTCAGCAGGGCTTGGCGCGCTGCCGGACGGAGCGTCATGGCGGGTCGCACGCGCTGGCTGCTATCTTCGCGATGAATCGCTGTACCGCGCGCGGAGTTGGCAGTACGTGGATATCGGCGTCTCCCGCGTGCATGGCTATGGCCTTGTGTCGATGGTGAGGATGGCCGCGGCGCTGGCGAGGATGGCGAACGGGGCGAGAGCGGCGAGGCGGTCAGTAAGCTGGGCACCGCTAGCGACGGTGGGGAGCATCATCACCAAGCAGGCCCCGGACTTTGACTCCCGCAACTACGGCTACAGCAAGCTGAGCGACTTGATCGCCGCCACCACTCCGTTCGACCTGGACTGGCGGAACACCTCCGGCGGAAATCCAACGTCGTCTATGCGCGCGACAAACGCTACAAGCCAAGGCTCAAAGATCATTCCGAATGAACGGCGGTGGTGGCTCCCCCCGGCCAGCAGCGACGCCAGCGTTGTGCAGTACACCTGGCCTGGCGGCCACTCCTGCACGCCGACGCGCCCCCCGTCGAGATAGATACCGGACGCCGCCGCCCGACTCCGAAAAATCCCGCGAACCATGTACACATCTCCAAAAGGGCGTGTCTGCGACATGTCGGCGCCCTCGACTGCACTAGGCTTTCCTGGCTGGGCGGCGGAAATCCTCGCTATCGTCACATAGCAGGCATCGTAGGCCGCCGCCTTGGGAAGAAAAGAGCTTTCTGGAAGACTGGAAGAAAAGGCGCTTCGGAAACCGGCGCCCAATCCTCCACAAGGCCGTTAATTTCCACGTCGCTGGGTCGCGCTGGGCCGGCGGCATCCCCTGGAGTTCACCGGCCCGGGTTGAGTTGGGGAGAGATAGCGTGGCCTTCGTGGCGGTGAACGCGGAGCAGGCCGAGGACTGGAACGGGGCCAGCGGGCGGGAGTTCATCGAGCAGCGCGAGCGGCATGAGCGGATGCTGGGCCGACTGAGGGCGCGTTTGCTCGCCGCCGCGCGGATCCAGGACGGGGAGACCATCCTGGACGTCGGGTGCGGCTGCGGTGATACGACCATCCCTGCTGCCCGCGCCACCCGCGGCGGGCACGCTCTGGGCGCCGACTTCTCCCGGATCCAGGTGGCCGAGGCGCGTCGGCTCGCCGCCTGTGCTGGCGTCACTAATGCCAGGTTCGAGGTCGCCGACGCGCAGGTGCACCCGTTCCAGGCCGGTGCCTTTGACGTGGTGCTGAGCAGCCTGGGCGTGATGTTCTTCGATGACCCGGCGGCGGCGTTCGCCAACCTGAGGAAGGCATTGCGGCGCGGCGGCAGGCTGGCGTTCCTCTGCTGGCGCGCCCGCGAGGAGAACCCCGCCTTTATCATCGGGTTCGCCGAGGCCGCAGTGGTATTCGGCCTGCGCGAGCCGCCCGGGCCGTCGGCTGCTTTCTCTCTCGCCGATACCGGCCGGACAGGCGCGTTGCTTAGCGGCGCGGGGTTCGGCGGCATCGAGTTCGGGAAGGCGGACGAGCCGATGCTCATCGGCCGCGACGTCGACGACGTGCTCGAGTACGAGCGCACCTCTCCGACCGCCACTGAGATCCTGGCCGGGCTCAGCCCGGCACAAGCCGCCGAGCTGACCGGACAGGTCCGGGACCGCCTGGTGGCATACGCATCGCCAGATGGCGTGACCATACCCGGCGCGGCCTGGCTGGTCACCGCGCACGCTGTATGAACCGCCCCTTCCGCTGAACTGCGGTGCCTGCCAGCTATACGCGCCCGCCAGCACGAACGCCTTTAAGGACGGCCCTGGGTGCGCGATCCGGGCGAGCGGCTCGTCTCTAGAAACAGTCCCGGGTTAGGGAGTCGCCGCCTCGTCCGCAATCCGTGTGACCACGCCCGTACCGACAGTACGTCCATACCAGAGCCTGAACGTCGAGCCAGGCGTCGCGTAGACCGCTGCCTCATCCGCCCAGAACCGGATCACCACCGGCACCTGATCCTTTCCGGGCGCCAGCGCTGATCCGTCAGCGGCATCTATAACGGCACCGAGCCATTCTTCTACACCCGACCTATCCAGCGAGGGAAAGACCAGGATAGGGGAATGGGTACCGGAAGGCATAGGCGCGAGAAGCCCGCCCGACTCGGTCGTAGTCAGGCCAATCTGCGCCTCCACGGCTGGCTTACCTCTGATCACGGCAATGGTCCGTGCTCGATCGAGCTGTACCCGGACCGCTCCGTACCGACATCGAGGACGAGGTCACCGCGTTCACCAGCAACGGGCCGTTCATGCACCGCGAGGACTTCACCAGCAGATCAATTAACACGGCGCCAGTGGCGGCTCCCCGATGGGCGCCCTCGACTGTGCCGCCGCAGTCACCACCCTGACCAGCGGAGGCTTCCTCGCTCCGACGGGAACTGCGATGAAGGTCGGTAACCGTAGACGCTCGGCCGCGGCCGAGCGAACGCGCCTGGTTCGCCCCGATCTAGCCAGCACAGCCAAAATCCTTTCATCAGTCACTTCGCCCGCCGCGCGCAACTGCAGCCATGTCGACCAGGAATCGAGATTTTTGTCCACATTTCCGACGCCATACCGGCCATCGGAAAGTGAGTCCAGAATTCCCAGTTCCCTCGACCGAAGCACCGCAAAGTCACGCCCCTTCCCGTCGGCTAGCGCACTGACAACGGCGTTCCGCATTTCCGGCGGAACGCGCTCCAGCAGCTGGACCGCAGCCGCCGATGCCATAGGTTGATCCGGCTCGCTCGCTATCGCCGACAGCAAGTCACCCCACGCCTGAGGCATTTCTACCGCACGTCGGTAAATTCTCCACCGCTCGTGACCGTTCGATAGGTCACCGGCCCGCTCCCCGACGCGAGCAGCCAGTCGTTCGCTGAAATCCCAGTTCGTCATCCCATCATCCGCATGCATTATTTCGATACCAAGCCATATACTTGCCTATCGCCTTCCTAATCGTTCCAAGGTTCTCATCAATCACCTTCTGCTGAGCCGGGGTGAGCGTCACATTTGGATCAAGCGGCTTTCCATTCTGGCCGATCTGGATCCCGCCACCCCCTATCCCTGGGCCGAGTAGATGACCATGGGCAGGGCCATGATCATTTGAATAAATTTGGAATCGATATGGGCCGTCCCTGAACACCGTCCCGACAGGGCTATCATCATTATGAACCAGCAGCGCCGCGTACGCAGGGACCAGCGCGAATCCCGCGCGAGGTTCCGCAATCACGTAGAAGTCGTGGTCGCCGTCTCCTGGGATGGTGAGGTCCCACATCCATCCGGCATGCTGGGTGGGGATGTATCCGCCATCGGCGGTTGCGATGGTGCCGAGGGGGGTGCGGAGGCTGTCGCCTTCGCGGAGTCTGGCTGCGGGAACCCACTTGTTCAGTGAAGCGTCCCAGAACAGGTGGTCGCTGGTAGTGCTGATGACCGCGGTCTTATCCCCCGATTTAACACGGAGGTCGTATAGGTCGGCATCGTGGTGGACCAAGACGGCCGCTACGGGCTCGGCTTGGGTCTTGCCGGTCTTAACATTCGTGGCCAGAACCTTGTCACCGGGTTTGAGGGCGCTGATCGGGACAGCCTGACCAGAAGCAAGCAGCACCTTGGTGGCGGCGGTGAACGACTGCCCGCCGCAGCCGGGACCGGCCAGCTTTTCCATGCACTGCGGGCTAAGAGCGGTCATGCATGCCAGCCCCAGCCCAAGACCGGACACTTCAATATCCCCTAGCCCGTTTATCAACCCGCCGACCGTGGCCGCGCCGCTGGATATCAAGCCGCCTATGGTGCTGGCACCGGCACCGATCAGAGACAAGACCGAGCGTCCGGGACCCTTCTTCCGGACCGGGTTGGGCTTGGAAGGCTTGTGGTGATCATGGACCTTGCGGGTGAAGGGCGGTGCGGTGGAGGTGCACGATCCGGTGGGGGTTGGGCAGAAGTTCCGGTTGGGTGGCGGGATGTAGCCGCGGGGCGGGGGCGGCGGGTCGTTGTTCTTCTGGCAGATAGCGGGATCTTCGGTGCAGGTGCGGTCCTTGCCGTAGCACTGCGGGTTGTCCGGGCTGCCGGTACAGGTCATCCCGGTGGGGTCGGAGTCGGTGGCGGGGTTGCCGTGAGCGTAGGCGTAGGGGTTGAGGTCCTGCGGGTCGTCTGGGTTCAGGAGCGGGTCCGGGGTGATGAATGACCCGGTGGCCGGCTGATATTCGCGGGCGCCGAGGTCGGTCAGGCCGGTGGCTTTGTCGGCGGCGCCGCCGACAAAGCCCTTCTCCCCGGTGGGGAAGCTGGACGGTGCGGTGCCGCGGGGGTTGCCGTAGGGGTCGAAGTAGCGGCGGGTGGCGTCGAGGGTGGCGGAGTCGATCGCGACCGAGTCGGTGCCTTGCTGGTCACCGGCGAGGTAGGCGACGCTGCTGGCTCCGGTGCGGGTGGCCACGGTGGTATCGCCGAGGCTGTAGTAGCGGGTGCCGGTGACAGCACCCGTGGCCGTGTTGAGGGACAGTTCCTCGTCGGCCAGGTAGAGGGTGGTGGCGCCGGGATCGGCGGTGAGGAGCAGGGTGCCGTCGCCGTCGTAGACGTAGGAGGTGCTGCTGCCGGTCCCGCCCTTGGGGGTGATCGTGTCCTGGGCGAGTTGCCCGGCGTCGTTCCACGTGAGCGCCTGGCTCTGGGAGGAGCCGGAGACCGTCGTCAGATTCCCGGCGGGGTCGTACCCGTAGCTGGTGCCGGCCGTGCCCGACGCCGTGGTGACCGCTTGCCCGGTGACGGCGTGCGGCTGTGCGGCCCCGGCCGCGGGGTAGGTGAGCGAGGTGGTGGTGACGGCGCCGCTGCTGGTGGTGGCGGTGATCCCGGTCAGGTTCCCGATGGGGTTGTAGGTGTAGCTGTTCCAGTAGGGCGCGGCGCCGCCCTCAGCCGAGGCGGACGGCGTGGACGCGCAGCCGGTGCTGCCTTGTGCCCAGGCCTGCGCTAGGCGCCCGAGGTAGTCGTATTGGAAGCACTGCACGTCAGCTGCCGTGGCATCTGCGGACGGGGTGTCGGCCTCCGATGTCACGTTGCCGAAGTTGTCGTAGCTGTAATGCAGGTCATCGACACTGGTCTGGGCGGTGCCGGTTCGCGTGTTCTGCTCGGTCAGCCGGCCGGTCTGGGAATCGTAGGAGTCGGTGATGTAGGCAGGCCCGGAGGAGCTGCCCATGCTGTACTGCAGCGGCTGGTCCAGGTTGGTATAGGACAGCGAGTTCACGTAGCTGCCGGTGCCGGTGAGCGAATCCGGTTTTCCGGCACTGTTGTAGCCGATGCTGACGGTCTCGGCGGGCAGGCCGCCGGCCGCGGAATCGGTGTAGGAGGTTAGCTGCCCGTCCGGGGCGTAAGTGTCGGAGGTCGAATAGATTCCGGCCAGAGCGCCTTGTACGGACGGGATGGTGGTCTGCGTCCCGGACGAGAGCCCGTTGGAGTTGTAGCCGGTGACCTGCTCGGTGTACGAGGCGCCATCGGAGTAGGAGGTGGAGGAGGTCAGCTTGCCCTTGGCCAGGGTGTCGTAGATCCACGACGCCAGCTGATTGGCCGCGGACTCGAGCGCACCGCCGGTGGTGTCGTATTCGGCGGTCTTGCGTCCGTCGAGGTCGTAGATGTAGGAGATGGTCTTGCCGCGAGCGTCGGTGACCGAGATGAGCTGCCCGGCGTTGTCGTAGGTGCTAGTGGACTTGCCCGCATCGGGGTCAGTCTGGGTGAGCTGGTTACCGAGCAGGTCGTAGGTGTAGGACCAGGTGTTGTTCCCGGCGTCGGTGATCGTGGCCAGCTTCTGCGCCGGAGTGTAGGTGTAGGCGGTCTTGTCGTAATCCGCGGCCGGATCGGCGGGGCTGGCGGGCACACCGGTGTGGTACTGGTAAATGGCCGCAGTCAGGCCCCGGCCGTCGGTGAACGTCGTCGTGCTGGTGCCGCCGGAAGGCGGGACTACGGTGACGTAGTTACCGCCATAGACCGTGTCGGTTTCCCAGGTCTCGGTGCCGAGCGCGTAGGCGACCTGCTTGACGACACGCCCGTCGCCGTCATAGACGTAACCCGTCTGGGACGGCACCGAGGTAGACGCGGCCGCCACCAGCGTTCCGGTGGGGGCGCCGCTGACGTAGTAGGGGTCGGAGGTCAGCGCCTTCCACCCGTCGGAGTTGAAGCTGACGTCGCTGACGTCGGTCCCGCCGCTAGCGGTTTCCTGCTGGGTTTCCCGGACCTGGCCGAAGGAATCGGCGATGGTGTCGGTGGTCAGGTAGCCGCCGCCAGGTTGCTCGGCCTGCTCGGCAGTCACTGACGGGGCCGTGTTGCTGACGGTGTAGCTGTACTTGTCTGTGGCAGGGCCAGATGCCGGATTCCCCGCGGTCCATGCGGCGGTTTCCCTGCCGAGCGCGTCATAGGTCTTGGCGGTCTGGTAGCTGGCAGGATCGGTGACGGTAAGAGGCAGGTCCCGGGCCGGGTCGAAGGTCGTGGTGGTGGCCAGCCCGGCGGGGTCGGCGACCTGGACTGAAGTGGGCTCGGCTCCGGTGGCGGGGGTGTAGGCGGTGGTGGTGGTCCGGTTGTCGGCGTCGGCGGAAGTCAGGACCCGGCCGTATTCGTCGTAGGTGCCGGCCTGGACGGTGGCGTAGGTGTACTGGAGGCCGTTGAGTACGTTGTAGGTGACGGCTGTGGCCTTCTGTGTCTTGATGACATCCCCGGTACTGTCGTACCCGTATAGGGTGTCCGAGACCACTGCCGACGGGTTGGTTCTCGGTGTGCCGCACGGGCCCGCGAATACCTCCGCCGATGTCTTCTCATTGAGCACCCAGTTGGTCGTGTCGGTGTTGTAGCTGGTGGCCGTACACGTCGCCTGGCTGGGGTCGGAGGTGTCCGGGACATCGGATTCGCCGGTGACCCGGCCGTAGGAGTCGTAGGTGTAGCTGACGGTGGACTCGCGAGTCCCGCCGCCGGCCAGCGTGGTGTAGGTGTCGGTACCGGCTTCCTCGGCCATGAAGGCGGGGAACCCAGCGGTGCTGGTGGCGGTGGTGGTGCCCGCGGGGAGGTGGACGGTGTCGGTGATCTGTGCACCGGTCCCGGTCCCGTCGTAGACGATCGACTCCAGCAGCATCCCGGCGAACCCGTCGTCGTCGGTGACCGTGTCGCCGCGGCTGGAGGTGATCGTCACACTGTTGTCGCAGTGAGTGAATGCGGCGCAGGCGCCGTCGCCGGACATGCCCTGCAGGTAGGTGTCGACTTGCTCGGTGACCGGATCGGGCGGGGTACCGACCTGGGTGGTGACAGTGCGGTAGCCGCGCCACCCGTCATAGGTGGGAGTCAGCGACAGCGAGACTGTATCGTCGTCGCCGTGCCACGCGGCCCCGGCGTAGGTGTAGCTGGTGACGACGGGCGGGTCGCCGCCAGTGGTGTCGTTGTCGGTGATCGTGCTGACGGCATACAGGTTGAACCAGTCCGTGACCTGGGTGCTACTGCCCGGCGGGGCCCAGTAATCCGGGTAGCACGCCGTGGTATTCGCATCCGGTGCTGGGAAGTTCCCGGCCGCGCAGGAGGGATCCTGCGCGGAGTAGGCGACGGCGGTAACCTCGCCGGCCGGGTTGGTGATGGCTGCGAGCCGGAACCGGGTGATCTTCGAGTACCCGGCCGAGGTGTCGGCGGCAGTCTCGACCCGGTTCGGCATCGGGACACCAGCGAACGACGTGGGCGGCAGCGTGATCGGGGTAGCGCCGTCCTGGCCGGTCTGAGTGATAGACGAGAGCCACAACGACGGTGAAGTCGTGGAGTCCCCCGTTGCCGGGTAGGTGTCCGCAAGGGTCCACGAGTCCACGTTCCGCAGCGATCCTCCGACCAGCGACTGGGTACTTATCCCGGTCAGCACATCGTCGGACCAGAACGTCGGCGACGTCACCGCGCATGCCGCGCCGGAGGAGCAGGCCAGGTCATCGGGGGCATCCTGGCGGGAGGTCGCGACGGTGAAGTTCACCTGAGCGGCGGGGGTCTGGGAATAGATGTTCCCGCCCCGCAGCCCGTACTCGATCCTGGCCAGCGCCCCACCCTGGATGTACTGTCCGGTGCCGGTCGTGCCGTTGTTCTCAGCGTAGTAGTTGGTCTCGGTGTTATAGAAGTAGGCGATCGCGTTGCTGTGCTGGTCTACAACGTAGTCCAGGTTCCACCGCCAGGGACCCGTCCCGAACACACCTTGACCGAGCGCGGTGGTAGTCGGCACTGTCCACACGCTGTCCGTGGCCTGATCACCGCTGGCGTAGCCGGGCAGCTGGTTCATCCCGAAGTAGTACTGCGTGCCATCCGGCTCGATCAGTTCCCAGTCACCGCTGTTCTCGGTGATCTTGGCGCCGCTGTCAGCCTCGGCGTGATACAGGCCAGGAGTGTTCGGGTCCGCCACCAAGGTCGTGTTCGTCCCGTTCATCGACAGCGTCAGCGCCGGGGCCTGCGTCGAGCACAGGTCAGGGGTGTTGCGGCAGCGGGCATAGTCCGCCTCGATGAACCCCGGCGAGTAATCCCACCCGTCCCCGGCCCAGGACGCCTCGTTGTTCGTCGACGAGGTGAGCCCGTCGGTCAGCTGGGAATCGTAATCCAGCGCCACCGTCGGCTCCAGGCCGCCCGGCACCGGCGGCACCTGGACCGGATAAGAGTGAGCATAAGCACCTGACGACCCGCCGCTCACCCAATCCTTCTGCTCCGACATCGGCTGCGCCGCGTAGTTTCCGGCCGAACCCGACGGTGACGCGGTGGCGGCCAGGACCACCGCGGAGCCGCTCGCCGCGAGATCTGAGGTGAGCAGGATCGAGCCTGGCCGGCCGAGTGCCGCCGTAGCCTGAGTTCCGGGCAGCTTCACGTCGGCACCGACTCGGCTGGTCCGCAGGTCGTCCGCTGCCCCGGACGGGAGCGGGACCTCCTTACGGCAGGCCGGGAGCTGAGGGGTGGTCAGCGCGCAAGCCGGGAGCTGGATCAGTCGCAGCCGGGCGGCGTAGTCTCCACCGTAGGCGTGCGCGAACGAGGCGTAATCCAGGCTCACATGCACACGCCCGGCGGCATCTCCCACGTCGCCGCGGGCGATGCTGAATACCACACCGTGCACTCCCAGCGCGGACGCGGCCGCGTGCGGCGCCATACTCACGTCCACGCGGGACGGTCGCGGCACACGCGCCGACGTGACCACTCCCCCATCCGGCGGCCCGACCCAGACCGGGAGCGCCCCCGCGCGACTCAGCCCCGAAGAAGCGACTACCGCTACCCCGCTGCCCGCGGCAGGCCATGAGGCCGGCTGCCGACGCGACGGGCGCATGGCCGGGATCTTCACCGTCCGGTCCGGTACCGGATGCACCGCCACCGGGGCGCCCGCCGATGAGGACGGCGGCGCACCCCACCCAGTGACCAGCGCCACCCCGGTGATCAGCCCCGCCACCAGCAACAACGCCGAGACCACGGCACCGGGTCCCAGCCGCCGCATCCGGGCCAGGCGACTCCTATCCGTCCCGCTACCAGCCATCACTGCTCACCGCCGCCTATGAGAGAACGACGTCAGCTCGGGGGGCGTCACATAGCGTGCTGTATTCATGAGTGCACCACTTTCCTCGGCCACGACCGTTGGTTTCCTGTGCCGGACGGCAATATGATCAGTTAGGCCGGGATGTTCTTTATCCAGCTGCTCACCAGCGCTTGGCGGCCGCTACGGATCTGTGTTACGCGAATGCACAGTTTCATGATGATGCGGCCTTCCTGCGGGGAGTGCGAATATCTAAAGTCATCAGGCCTGTTTAAGCTCATGACCACCCCCAAAGACAGTAGGTCGCAACGCTGTCCTCGGAACAGGAAATATGACCGGCAAGATAACCGGAAATATCACCAGAAATGCGGCCACCGACCGGATAGCCCTGGCTGCCGCGCAAGTTCAGCTAATTGCCCTGAACAGGGCGGAAGCGAAGAGGAACCCAGCGCAGGACATCCGACGCCACATGTCCCCGCTTAGCAGCTCACAGGGGGACGATTCCGGCGCGTTGCGATCAATGGCCGGTGCTTGGTGAGATGGTGGGGTGGGGCGTGATGGTGATGGTTTCGGGGTCTTGCTGCGTGACCGCCGACGGGCGGCCGGGCTGTCCCAGGAGGAACTCGCGGAGCAGTCCGGGCTGAGTGCCCGGACGGTCAGGAACCTGGAAGCCGGCCGCGTGAGGTGGCCGCACCCCAGTTCGGTGCAGCGTCTTGCGGACACCCTGGGCCTGAGCGGCGGTGAGCGCGAGGGGTTCATCGCCCGCGCTGACCGGCGGCTGGCCGGCGCGAGCAACGGAACATCCCGGCGGGCACCGGCAGGTACGCCAGTGCCTCGCCAGCTTCCCGCCGCGGCGCAGCACTTCACCGGCCGACACGCCGAACTCGGCCTGCTGACTGGTCTCCTGGATGAGCCCAGCCAGGAGACAAGCCAGGCGCCCCCCACTAGAGGCACGGTGGTGATCTCCGCGATCGGAGGGATGGGCGGGATCGGCAAGACCGCGCTGGCGCTGCACTGGGCGCATCAGGTAGCGGACAGGTTCCCCGACGGCCAGCTGTATGTGAACCTGCGCGGGTTCGGCCCGTCCGGTGAGCCGGTGTCCGCGCACGCCGCGGTGCGGAACTTCCTGGACGGCCTTGGGATTCCCGCGGATCGGTTCCCGCGCGACCCGCAGGCGCAGGCCGCGCTGTACCGCAGCCTGCTGGCCGACAAGAAGATGCTGATCGTGCTGGACAACGCCCGCGACGAGCAGCAGGTACGGCCGCTGCTGCCGGCCAGCCCGGGCAGCCTGGTCCTGGTCACCAGCCGCAACCAGCTGACCGGGCTGGCCGCCGCCGACGACGCCCGGCTGCTCAGCCTCGACGTCCTCTCGCGCGACGAGGCCGTCCAGCTACTCAGCGCCCGGCTCGGCACGAGCCGGGCCAGCGCTGAATCCGGCGCGGTCGGCGAGATCACCGATCTATGCGCCCGCCTGCCGCTGGCCCTGTCGATTGCCGCGGCCCGCGCCGCCGCACGCCCTGGCTTCCCGCTGACCGCCCTGGCCGCCGAGCTACGCGGCACCCCCGCCCGGCTGGACGCACTCGATACCGGCGACCCGTCCGCCAGCGTGCGCGCGGTCTTCTCTTGGTCCTACCAGCAGCTCAGCGCCGGGGCTGCCCGGATGTTCCGGCTGCTGGGCCTGCACCCCGGCCCCGACATATCCGTCCCAGCCGCCGCAAGCCTGGCTGGCCTCACCGAACCGGAAACGCGGCGCATGCTGCGCGAGCTCACCCGCGACTGCCTGATCACCGAGCACGTGCCCGGCCGGTACGCTCTCCATGACCTGCTCCGCGCCTATGCCGCCGCCCAGGCGCGTGATCTCGACAGCGAATCGAGCCGTGCCGCCGCCACCGGCCGCTTCCTCGGCCACTACCTGCACACCGCGCACACGGCAGTCCTTCTGCTGTACCCGCCGCATGAGCCGGTCAGCCTCGCCCCGACGGAGCCTGGCACCGCTCCGGAGCGGCTCGCCGATCACCGGCAGGCAATGGCCTGGTTCGAGGCCGAGCACCAGGTCCTACTTGCCGCCATCACCCTCGCCGACGCCACCGGATACGACGTCCATGCCTGGCAGATCCCCTGGGCCATGACCATTTACCTCCAGCGGCGCGGCCACTGGCACGAACGGGTCGCTGTCCAGCACACGGCCCTAGCGGCCGCCACCCGCCTGGACGACATCGCCGGGCAGGCCATATCCAGCCGCCTCCTGGGGAATGCCAGCAGGCTGGTGGGCGATTACCAGCAGGCCCGCGCTCACTTTGAGCACTGCCTTGAGCTGTACCGGCAGCTCGGCGACCGCCTCGGCGAGGCCAAGGTGCATCATAATCTCGCCCGGCTGGGCGAACACGAAGGGCGCTACGCCGATGCCCTCGGTCACGACGAGCAGGCCCTCCGCCTGTACCAGGTCATCGGCCACAAGCCTGGAGAAGCTAGTGCCCTTAACAACACCGGCTGGTACAGCGCCCTCCTCGGCGACTACGACCAGGCTCGCGTACTCTGCCAGCGAGCACTCGCTCTTGCCGTTGAACTCGACGGCCATCTTGAGATCCAGGCAAATGCCTGGGACAGCCTGGGCTACACCGAACATCACCAGGGCAACTTCGCCGAAGCCGCGGCCTGCTACCAGCACGCGCTGAAGCTGTTCCGGGAATCCGGCGACCGCTATCTTCAAGCGGACACCCTCACCCACCTCGGCGACACCCTGCACGCCGCCGGCGAGATGCCCCAAGCCCGGCAGGCCTGGAACCAAGCCCTGTCCATCTTCGACGAGCTAGGCCACCTCTCCGCTGGCAAAGTCCGCGGCAAGCTCGCCAGCCTGGACCGCTAGGATTCACCCCTGGTGCGAGGCACCCGGCCGGCCAGGAGCCTGATGTGCTCGGGACCGATGCCGCAGCATCCGCCGATGAGCTGAGCGCCGCGATCCACCCAGGTGATGGCCTCCTGGAGGTACTCCCCCGGGCCCAGCCCGTCGAAGATCCACTCCGGCGCCGCCCAGTCGCCGGATTCGGCATAGACCCCGATGGGCCCGGCGAACCGGGCTCTGATGATGTCGATCGCCTCCGGGACGACGTCGGGCTTGGCGTGCATCACGGTGACGGCGGCCAGTGCCGGGTCAACCAGCTTGCTCACGAGGTCGGCGAAACTGTCCCCGTCCCCCAGTGCGGGATCGGCGCCGAGTGTGCCGTCGTCCAGCCGCACCGCGGCGACACCGAGCCAGACCGGCAGCCCGGTCTCGGCCGCCGCCGTCACCGCGGCGCGGCCGTAGCCGGGGGCCTCCATCAGCTCCAGGGCGATCAGGTCGACGCCCGCCTCCGCCAGCAGCCCGGCCTGCTCGCGGAAATCGGCCAGGCTCGGGAAGGCGGGGCCGGCCTCGTTCCGGCCGTGCATGGCTATCGGGCAGAACGGTGACATGGAGCCGGCCACCGCGATCGCGCGTCCGCCGGCCGCGGCCTCGCGGGCCCGTAGCGCCGCCGCGACGGCATTGCGGTTGGCGTCGGCGACGCGGCCGCCCAGGCCCGCGGGCTCCAGCGCGGCCCGGCTGGCCGCGAACGTGTTCGCGATGATCACCTCGGCGCCGGCCCGGATGTAGGCCTCGTGCACGCGCTGCACCGCGTCGGGCTGCTCCAGGTTCGCGCGGCCGCTCCACGCCACGTCGTCCATCGGCACGCCCTCGGCCTGCAGCTGGGTCCCGGTCCCGCCGTCGATGACAACCACATCACCGCCGGCCAGCCGCCCGGCGATCTCCTCAGCCACGCTCATTTGCCGCACTCCTTCAAATCGCCCCGGTGCGGCATATTACAACCTTTATAACGAACGGCGTCATTATCACCTCCGCAACCCCGCACCCCGACCGGTGCCGGCGGCCACAGTGGGCTCCCGGTCACCGCGTACGGGGTGGGGGTGATCGGCGGAGGTCTACGGAGTGCACAGGACCCGGGATTGGACCGTGCCCCTCAGCCACCTGAACGTCCAGGAGTTCGGAACGGTGGTGCTGGGGGCGCTGAGAATTTCGCTGTCGACGTTGGCGCCGTAGCCGTTTATCACCGGAGTGGCGGTGTAGCCGGCGCCGGCCAGCACGGTCCCGGCTGGGCAGGTCGCGCGCGAAGTGCCGCCCGGCGCCGAGACCGGTCCCGCGACGACCACGGGTGGCGTGGACGAGGTCGTGACGCACATGGCGTATGCCCGGAGGGTGCCCTTGAGCAGCTTGGCCCCCCACGTGTTGGGGATTATGGTGCTGGGTGTGTTGGCTGTCAGGGCATCGGCGGCATCACCGATGCCGGTTCTGGCGAAGGTCACGGAGTTATAGCCGCCGCCGGCGAGCTGGGTGCCCGCCGGGCAGGTCGCGTAGGTGTCGCCGCCCGGTGCCGAGACTGGTCCCTCGACGACGACGGGGGGCTGCTGCGCCACCTGCGCCTTTGCTGGTGCGGGGGCCGCCGAGCCGGTCAGCAGTGCGGTGCCGACTGCTGCCGTGACGATCGCGGTGGCGGCTGGGATGACGTACAGGTATTTGCGGGACATGGAAAATCCCCCTCTCATGTGGTGGAACAGGTGCTACCGGTGGATTGGGCGCTGCGAGCGCGAGAAAGGTAGCGGTAGATACAAATTGTGACCTTGCTGATACCGTACGTCACCTAATTGGCTCGGCGCAAGGCTTGGATTTTATTTTATATTCGAGCTGTCGCCATATTGGCGAAGGCACTCTAATTGCAGCTTTCAAGCGTATAATTTTAACGTTGAGACTTATATCGGACTCGCTACCCTGCGCGTATCATCGCATATGACCGTTATGTGACGGCGGCTGCCGTGGGCGACGCGGAAGAAAAGAGCTTCGCGGAAGATAGGGCGCCGGTTTCCGGCACCTTTTCTTCCAGTGGGCTCCTTTCTTCCGCGAATGGCCGGCCCAAGGTGCCCGCTATGTGCCCGTTCAGCCGGTGAGGTCCTGGACGATCTGGCCGCCGCGGGTGGTGATCGTGCGCTGGTAGAGCGCGCCGCCGGTATCCGCGGTGATCGTGCCGGTCGTCTCGCCGTTGGTGATCGTCGGAACGGAGTTGTCCTCTTCGAGTGCGCCGTACCCGATGATGCTCTCCGACAGGTTTGTCCGGTACCAGCCCTGTGTGGCATCGTCGGTGAGCTGCTGGTTCACCGAGGCGGGCAGGAAGAAGTCGGCCCCGCTGGAGTCGGTCAGGAAGCCGTTCGGCGCGTCGACCGTGTAGCTGGACTGGTCGGTGCGAGTCACCTGCACGCCGGGACCGCTTATCGCCTCCGACGCGGACGCGGTGGTCTCCTGGTGTGCCCACTGGTAGCAGGGGCCCGAGCACGACGGGTTGATAAACGACTGGTCATTGCCGAACTGGAGCCGCTGGGTCAGCGTGTCGGTCCAGGTACGCCCGCCCTGCGTCACGGTGCCCGAGATCGCGTAGGACGCGCTGGCCGACTCGCTGGTCACCGGCTGACTGGAGTTTCCCAGCGCGTCCGACGTCGAGACCGACGACGCGGTCGGGAACGACAGCGAATCAGAAGTCACGGCTCCCGACACCGCCGGACCGCCCGACGTGAGCAGCAGCGCGCCGCCCGCGAGCCAGAACCCGGTGTTGTTCACCACGGTGAGGCCGATCGTGTGCGGGCCGGAGGCGCTCAGCAGCCCGGCGAACGGAGTGAGATCCAGCCGGTAGGACGGGATGTCCATCGTGTGGATGCCGGTCAGCGGCCGCCAGATCAGCGGGTTCACCCCGCCGGTGTAGACGTAGGGGTACGGCCACACGACACCGGCGGGCTTGCCGTCGACGGATATCTCGATCTCGCGGAAGGCCGGTGTCAGGCCCCACCAGAACTCGTCGTTGATCTGTCCCACCGCGTACAGGTCCAGCGTGGCGGTGGTGATGTCATCGGGCAGGGTCACCGTCCCCGACACGGTCTGCCCCGTGTTGACGGTGTTGAAGTCTGTGGTGCCGCCAGGCGGGACAATCGGGACCACCTGGGTGGGTACCTCCGGTATGGTCGCCGGCGACGACGGCCCGGTCTCGTAGATGGCGTCGCCGGCCAGGGCCGGTGAGGCGAGGCTCGCTGCCCGGGCGGGCGCGAAGCCGCCGCCGGCCGGGTAGAACAGCAGTCTGGCCGTGATCACCGGGATACCGGTGTCGACGCTGGACAGGAAGTTGTCCACGAAGGTGGAGAACGTCTGCGTGCCGCGCAGGATCGGGAGGTAGCCGGTGATGTCCTTCTGCACGTGCCAGGTGATTCCCGCCGCGGTCGGCTCGGGCGTCACGCCGAGGAAGACCTGCGTTGCCCCGTCGTAGACGTCGAGCAGCCGGTCGAACTGCCTGCCCTGCTCGCTGCCGGTGACGTCGAGCACCACCTTGGCCCACGGCCCGGACGGCAGGGCGACCGTCGCGGTGGCCGGCGGCGGCGCGTTCCCGAACGACGCGTGGTCCGCGATCGTGACCGCTACCGGCCGGGTCCGCGGCACCTTGACCGGCGGGTCGAGCGTGACCGGGTCAGCCGTGGTGGTGAACTCCCCGGGCGGTGACGCCGCCGGGACGGCGCTGGATTTTCCGCCGGTGACCACGGACTTCGAGGCTGCCGCGCCGGTCGCGGGCGGCGGCACACGACGGGGGTGGGCGTTACCGGAAGACGCCGCGAAAGCCGTGGCACCGCCGCCGAGTAGCGCGATCGCCGCCGCGGACACGGCCAGCCACTTCCGGGCATACCGAACACGACGCATCAGCATCTCCCGTCGGCAAATGATGTATTTCGTTGGGAGTGTACGGCTACGCCGAGGTGCTGGCGAGTGTTACCACCGCCGTTCATGAATAAAGATCGTTGAATTTAGATGTCGAGTGCCGCGTCTCGCAGCACGTCGAGGCCGACCGATCCGATGTCGAGCACCCGGCGGTGAAAGGACTTGAGGTCGAACGCCGCGCCTTCGGCGGCACGGGCCTGGTCGCGCAGCCGCAGCCAGAGCCGCTCACCGATCTTGTACGAGGGCGCCTGCCCGGGCCAGCCGAGGTAGCGGTCGAGCTCGTAGCGCCGGATTCCTTCGGACGTGCGGGAGTGCGCGTCGCCGCCACGGGGTCAAGCGCGGCGTTGTCGTCGAGGTACGCCTCAGCGATCCTGTCGATCGCGGTCCACACGCGTCCGGACGTCATCGGGTCGGTCTGCGGTTCAGGAGCAGCCGGGACGGGCGGCCAGGGGTGTGCCAGAGCCGGTTGGTCGCGGTCACGCCTTCGGTCTCGGAGATCATGTCACCGCCGGTGCCGAGATTGACATCGTATTTCGGGAAGGCCGAGGACGCGATCTCCAGACGGAGCCGGTGCCCGGCGGGCAACCGCACGCAGGTGTCCCACATCGGGATCCGCACCTGGTACACCTCGCCCGGCGTGACGGGTTGTTCCTGGCCGAATCCGTTCCGGTACCGCAGCCTGACCATTCCGTCACACAACCGCTGCGCGAAGCTCCCGGGGTGCAGATCGATGAGCTTGGCCATGATGTCGGTGTCGGCGGCCGACGTGCTGACGTGCGCGATCACGCTCACCGGCCCGATGATCTCCAGCGGTTCCACCAGCGGATCACTGGTGAACACGAGCACGTCGCCGCGGCTTTCGATGCCGTGATAATCGTCTGGTCCGCCGATCTGCGCGCTGCTCGCGTCGGTGATGAAAGGCACGGGGCGGTCCGGATCATGGGTCCACTCATCTGGCGGCTCCTCGGCATCGGTCGGCGACGGCACCAGGCGGCCGTCGCCGAACCGGCTGTTGGCATGCCCGCCGCTGGACAGGTAGTAGGTGGCCGACGGGGCGTCGGACGGCGGCCAGGTATCCGCGTCACGCCACTGGTTCGCGCCCATGACGAAGATCCGTACCGGCGCCGGCCGCGGCTCCGGCCTGACGCCCTTGACGTGCTCGTCGAGGAAGGCCAGGACGGTGGCGTCCAGGTCGATCAGCGCGTCCGGGCCGAAGTCGATCTCCCCGACGGTCCGCGAGGTGTTCACGTTGTGGCCCCACGGCCCCATCAGCAGCCGCTGCCCCGGGCGCCCGGCGGCGACCATGGCGGCGAAATTGGCGGGGGTACCGATCTCCTCGTCGTCGTACCAGCCCGAGATGTGCATGACGGGCACCTCGACCTCGCCGATGCGGTGCTGATAGCGGACGGATTCCCACCAGTCATCCAGGGTGCGGTGCCGCAATTCGGCACGCCAGTTGGGCGAGACGAAACCAGCCGCCTCGTCCATCGTCAGCAACGGCCGGTGCCGGTACACGGTCATCCAGTCGGTATTGTCGCGGTACTGCGGCATCCGGCCGTCGGTGAGCCGGTGCCAGTTGATGTGCATCGGGGTGGGCAGCCCGGTGGGGATCTCCGCGAAGGGGTCGCTGGGCGTGACCAGGCACACCATGGCGCGCAGGGCGGGGGGCCGCTCGAGCGCCGTCAGCCACTGGATGCGTCCCGGATAGCTGGCCCCGTACGTGGCGACATCGCCGGTGCACCACTCCTGCCCGGCGGCCCACGCGATGACCTCCGCGCCGTCCGGGCCATCGTTGCGGTAGGGCTCGAAGACCCCATCGGAATCACCGCGGCCACGGACATCCACGAGTACAGCGGCGTATCCGCCGCGGGCGAAAACGGCGGCGCGTTCTGACTGGCGCTCACCGGTCTTGCCGTATGGCGTGCGCACCACGACGGCCGGCGCGGGCAGCGACCCGGGCAGGGCCAGATCCGCCGACAGCATGATCCCGTCCGACAGCGGAATCCGGACGTTGAACTTACGGACGACACCACTACTTCCGGGCACAATCTGGATGGTAGCGGTCCCCCTCCCCCGCCGGCCCGCCGAGCACCACCGCGCCTTCGTCGGTCAGTCGGCTACCTGTTTTGTGCCTTCTAGGGTGATTTGAGCACCTAGAAATATGATACATGGCGCATCACGTATTACAGATCCACGAAGCATAAATAGGGATAATAAGGGCTCAATTGCCTTTCGGTGTATATGACGAATAAGGTGTGAAAGTGGTAAACGGGATAAATGAGGCCACCGGGGCATTTGCTGCCGTAATCCGCGACGTTAAAGATCTCTAGCGATCCTCGGCTATTTGGGACGTTCGCGCAGGATAATCAAGGAATTTCCCTGCGACATGTTGTGCTGAACTTGAGAAACATATAGTCTTTTGCTGACGGTACCGAGTTTCCTAATCCGCAGGCGGCGCTGAGAAGCAGCACTCCTGTTGTCTTTCCGCCGTAGCGGGTTACCGAGCCACATAGGAGGCAGAAGATGGCCAACACTACGCCTGCCGAGAACAAAGAGATCGTCAGGCGCTTCTTCGATCAGGTCGTCAACGAACGCAACGTCAGCGCGCTCCAGGATTTTCTCTCGCCTGACGCGGTGGCGCGTTCAGGGGAGAAGACGTTTGACGACATCGTGCAGGAGGTGCGGAGCGCCGCACCCGATCCGGGGACCGGTGAGAGGCTCCTGCCGAAGGCCGCCGCCGAGCGTGGTGGCCGCCCCGAACTGGCCGCCTGGGTGGACGCCACCATGCACATACTCGAGGCTTTCCCGGATCTCCGGGTAAATATTGAGTTGATGGTGGCGGAAGGCGACACCGTGGTGGTGCGGTGGACGGCTCGTCCCACGCAGCGCGGTGAGTTCCTGGGAACGCCTGCCACCGGCCGCGAGGTGCCGATGACAGTCGTCGATATCCTCACAATCGAGAACGGCAAGATCGCATCCGTCACATCGCAGCCGGACGGTGCCGGTGTCCTGCACGCACTCGGCCAGCTTCCGGACACGCCGATCACGCGGGCGCTCGCCCGAACGTAACCAGGACGGCAAGCGGACCCAGCTGGTTGATGCGGGCTGGGTCCGCTCCGCGATGTCGCCCGATCCACGGCCCGTTCGCGTGCTCACGGTGCCGGCGGCATGCCGGTCTGGTATCCATCCGCCGACGCGATGTCGCCGGGCTTATCCGGCGTCCGGTCGGCGATCAGCTTAGCCAGCCGTGACAGGGAATCCTCCAGGTCCCGCGTGGTCACCACGTCGGCCAGCGCGAGGCGGACGGCGGCGAGCTCACGGGCGAGGAACTCGGTGTCGGCCTGGGTCCGCGCCGCCACCTCACGGTCGCGTTCGATGCTCGCGCGGTCCCGGTCGTCCTGCCGGTTCTGGGCGAGCAGAATCAGCGGCGCCGCATAGGCGGCCTGAGTGGAGAAAGCGAGGTTGAGCAGGATAAACGGGTAGGGATCCCAGTGCCTGACGAGGCCGATGGTGTTGAGCGCGATCCATCCGACCACCAGCACCGTCTGAGCGACCAGGAAACGCCCGGTGCCGAGGAACCGGGCGATCGCCTCCGAGAACCGCCCGAAGGCGTCGGCGTCATACCGCGCGCCCATCCCCGGTGAGCCGCGCGGAACGGACAGGTCGGTCGGTTCTACGAGCCTGCGAGAGGAAAACCGTGACATCCTAACCTCCCGGCCTCCGCCAGTCCGCTGGCAGCAGATGATCGAGCACGTCGTCTACGGTGACCGCCCCAAGCAGCCGACCGTCTTCGTCACAGACCGCCACGCTGATCAGGTTATAGGCGGCGAGCCTGGCGGCAAGCTCCTGCCTGGGCAGGTCGGGGCGGACAAAGACGCACGCCTCGACGCACTCACCCACCTCGGTGGCGGGCGGCCTGCGCAGCAGCCGCTGGAACCCCACGCTGCCGAGGTACCGGCCGGTTGGCGTGGTCATGGGCGGCTCACACACGTACGCCTGCACGGCCGAGGGAACCGGCAGGTCCGGGTTCCCGATGCGGGCGAGCACCTCGGCGACTCGCGTGTCCGGCGTGACGATGAGGGGCTGCGAGGTCATCAGGCCGCCAGCGGTGGTCGCGTCGTAGCGCAGCAGCCTCCGCAGGTCCGCGGCCGGGATGGACTCCATCGCGGTCAGCAGCCGTTCGCGCTGCTCGGCCGGCATCTCCGCGAGCAGGTCGGCGGCGTCGTCGGGCTGCATCTCCTCAACCACGTCGGCGCTGCGCTCGAGCCCGAGGCCAGCCAGCAAGCGGAGCTGGTCCTGCTCCGGCATCTCCTCCAGGAGGTCGGCCAGCACTTCGTCGTCGAGGGCGTCCGCGATCTGGCTGCGCCGGCTGGACGGCATGCCTTTCACCGCCGCCGCGAGGTCGGCCGGCTCCAGCTCTCGCAAGGTGGCGAGCTGCTCGCCCAGCGGCCCGGCGCGGAAGAGTTCGGGGTACTTGTCCCAGGGCACGATCGTCGGGCTCCCGCGGAGCAAGCGCGGGCCCTGCGTGACGGCGACCGCGCTGACTTCCCAGTCGCCCCGTCGCTGCTCGCGCTGGACGATGGCGACATCGACGACTGTCCCGTCCTGGGTGTGCCGGCCGTACAGCTCGGACGCCAGGATCACGTCGATCCGCCGGGTGAAGCGCTCCAGGTCGACGGCGCCGCCGCGCAGGTGCGCGCCATCAACGGAGATCGCGGCGATCTGACCGAGGTTGACGAAGATGCGGCGCCGTGGCAACGTCACGACCAGTCCCAGCGCGCGGGGCGGGTCGTTTCCGGCGGCGGCCAGGATCACGACATCCCGGACCCGGCCGATAATGAGCCCTTCGCCGTCCAGCAGCGGACGGCCCTTCAGCCGGGACGTGAATACCTGATGGTCGGTCATGATACGGTGACCTCCTCCCCTGCCAGCTGACCGAGATAAATCATTATCGTTGCCGGCCCGGACTGCTGCCGCCGCACCTGGCGGCGTTCTGCCGCCGCCAGGTGCGGAGCGGGGAGGTTCGGAGGTCAGCGCCGGGTGATCTTCCCCGCGGCGTTGAACCAGATGAGCTGGCGGAAGAGCTTCACCGTCTGAGTGCAGGGGGTGGGGTGGATCTCGTTGACTGTGAGGGTCGCGTCGAAGGTGCCAGTTATTCCCCGGTAAACGCCGGTCCCCGAGCCGGGCACGATCGGGACGCTGTCACGGACGCTCACGTAGTCCGAGCAGGTGCTGGGGATGGTCGCCGGACCAAGAGCCTTGGTGAACTTCGTGTCGATGTCCGCGATGTTGAGCCGGAACGTGCCGCGCGACAGGCTCAGCAAGAGCTCGCCGCCATGCACAGTAGGGACCGTGCTGCCCGGTCCCACCTGCTCGGCTGGCCCGTGGTCGCCGGCGACAGGGCCGGAAACGACGGACGTGAACACGGGAGCGTCGCTGTCGACGCTGTAGACGGTGACATGCGTCAGGACAGGCGGGGCAGCGGGCCTGGCCGGACCCGCCTTGGCGGTTCCGGTACCGCCGGCCGTCGATGCGCCGGCCGTCGATGCGCCGGCCGTCGATGCGCCGGCCGTCGATGCGCTGGCGGTCGCGGCGGCCACCGCTGCCGTGCCGCCCGCGAGCGTGAGTCCCCCCGCGACAGCGGCGGCGATTGCGTAGCGAGTGTTGTTCATGTCCAAAACGCTATGGTGATGCGGGTTCCCGCGGCAGCGCGCCACCACCCGACTTCAGTTGGGTGCTACCACCCATAACGAAATCCGCAGGAGGCTCCCGGCCAGTCCGCGGGTCGATTTCACGCCTTCCCGCCGCCAGTTGCCCTGAATGTCCGGTAAGCCGCTAATGGGATTTGGATTAAGGCGGAACATCCGTGCTCGACGGAAATTTAGTGTACGAATTCGTACACTAAATTTCCGTGCTGCACGAAATTTCCACGCTATAGGGAGGCGAAGGGCAATGGCCTGATCTGGCCTGCATCCGAGCCGATGGCGCCGGTGACCCGGCCTCCTTAGCTGAGCTGGCGGAGCAGGGTGGCCGTATCCGAGCAGATCCATTCTTCGGCGATGAGCCCGTCGGCGATGCGGTAGAACTCGTGGCTGATGTACTCGATGGTCCGGCCGGTCGCGGCGAAGCCAAGGAACTCACCGGAGTGGGTGCCGCGCAAACGCACCCTGACGGCAACCTTGTCCTGTGCGGCGAAGATGTCCTCGATGTGCGCGCGAATGTCGGGGAAAGCGTGCTTCAATATCCCGAAGTTCTGCCGCCACATCTCACGCCCGCGCTGAGGCTCGGGCAGTTCGGCCAGGTTGATGACGAAGTCCGGGGTCATGAGGGCTGTGCACAGGTCGGCGTCGCCGAGGTTGAACGCCTCGGCCGCGGCGCGCACCAGCTCGATGTTAGCGGCGGGCGAGGTGATCTCCGAAGTCATGAGGTGGTCTCCCGTTCATCTTCAGCGCGTGACTGTTTCATCAGGCCGACGGCGCGGCGGATCGCGGCCGCCTGGGCCGGGGCGAAGTCCGCGTAGAAGGCAGCGGCGAAACCCCCAGCGGCTTCCTCAAAGTCGCCATCGGGGAGCCGGATCGCCTGCCGCGCCGCCTCGGGGATGGCCGCGACGATGGCCTGGGCCGTCAGCTCGACCCGGGGGTCGTCCGCGGCCGAGTCGGCCAGCTCGTCGAGGCGCGCATAAACCGCGTAGGCCCTTTCCACGGCCCCCGGCGTGGAACCCAGCGTCCGCGTTAGCGCGTCGAGCCAGCCGCCCTCGGCCGCGGACGCGGTCTCCAGCAGGGCCAGCAGATCGCGATCCTTCGCCGCCATCGCCGACTCCGGCCCGGGCTGCCCGGCGGCGACATGGGCCATGCGGTCGAACAGCCCGGCCAGCTCGGGGGAGACAAGCGCCTGCTCGCTGCCACCCGCCTCGGCCTGCCGCAGCAGCTGGGCCAGCCGGCCCCGGCGCCGGTGCAGGTCCGCTTCCTGGTGGGCCAGGTCGGCGTCGAGCTCGCGGAGGATCTCGACGAGGTCCCGGCTGGCGTCGCCTGCCAGCGCGTCGCGCACCTCGTCCAGGCTCAGGCCCAGCTCGGTGAGGCGCCGGACGCGGGCCAGCCCGACGGCGTCCCGCAGCGAGTACTCACGGTAGCCGTTCGCCTTGCGCGCGGGCTCGGGCAGCAAGCCGATGCGGTGGTAGTGCCGGAGGGCGCGGGTGCTGATGCCGACGAGGCTGGCGAGTTCTCCGATCCGCATGCCTTCAGGAAACACCTTGACGCCACGACAAGGTCAAACGATCTTTATGACAAACGGCTGTGGCGCACCCTCAGGAACCCTTCCTCCCGCCGCGGCCCGCGCGCGAGGAGGCGCCATGGGCGGGCAATACGATTTCGTCATCGTCGGCGGCGGCTCGGCGGGCTGCGCGCTCGCGAACCGGCTCAGCGCGGACCCGGCCAACCAGGTGCTGCTGCTGGAGGCGGGGCGGCCGGACTACCCGTGGGATGTGTTCATCCATATGCCGGCCGCGCTGACCTATCCGATCGGGAGCAGGCTGTACGACTGGAAGTACGAGTCAGAGCCGGAACCGTTCATGAACGGACGGAAGATCTACCACGCGCGCGGCAAGGTGCTGGGCGGCTCGAGCAGCATCAACGGGATGATCTTCCAGCGCGGCAACCCCCTGGACTACGAGCGCTGGGCCGCCGACCCGGACATGCGGACCTGGGACTACGCGCACTGCCTGCCGTACTTCAAGAAGATGGAGACCTGCCTGGCGGGCGGCGGGAAGTGGCGCGGGCATGAGGGCCCGCTCGTGCTGGAACGCGGGCCCGCGACCAGCCCGCTGTTCCGGGCTTTCTTCGAGGCGGTGCAGCAGGCCGGGTACCAGCTCACCGACGACGTCAACGGCTACCGGCAGGAAGGGTTCGCGCCGTTCGACCGCAACGTGCACCGCGGCAGGAGGCTGAGCGCGGCCCGGGCATACCTGCACCCGGTCATGGGCAGGCCGAACCTGACGGTACGGACCCGCGCGTTCGTTACCGGGGTCATGTTCTCGGGAAACCGGGCGATCGGAGTTGAATACCAGCAAGCGGGGCAGGCAAGGCGCGCGCTCGGCAGCGAGGTGATCCTGTCCGGCGGCGCGATCAACACCCCGCAACTGCTCCAGCTGTCCGGAGTCGGCCCCGCGGATCACCTGACCAGCCTGGGCCTGAGCGTGGTCGCCGATCTGCCCGGCGTGGGCCAGAACCTGCAAGATCACCTGGAGGTGTACATCCAGTACGGGTGCAAGCTGCCCGTCTCGGTCCAGCCGGCCCTGAAGATGCGCAACCGCCCGCGGATCGGTGCCAGCTGGCTGTTCTTCCGCAAGGGCCCCGGTTCGACCAACCACTTCGAGGGCGGCGGCTTCGCGCGCAGCAACGAAGACGTGGCCTATCCCAACCTGATGTTCCACTTCCTGCCGATCGCCATCCGGTACGACGGCTCCGTCCCGGCGGGCGGTCATGGTTACCAGGTCCACATCGGCCCGATGTACTCCGATGCCCGGGGGTCGGTCAGGATCAAGTCCGCCGACCCCCGCGTCCACCCGGCGCTGCGGTTCAACTACCTGTCCACCGACCAGGACCGCAGGGAGTGGGTCGAGGCGATCCACGTCGCCAGGCACATCTTGAACCAGAAAGCCTTCGACCCCTACAACAGCGGCGAACTGTCCCCCGGGACCAGCGTCCGCAGCGACGAGCAGATCCTGGAGTGGGTCGCCAAGGACGCCGAGACCGCCCTGCATCCCTCGTGCACCTGCCGGATGGGCGCCGCCAGCGCCCCCGGCTCGGTCGTGGACCCAGCCAGCATGCGGGTGCATGGCCTGGACGGCCTGCGCGTGGTCGACGCCTCCGCGATGCCGTACATCACCAACGGCAACATCTACGCGCCGGTGATGATGATGGCCGAGAAGGCGGCCGACCTGATCCTGGGGAACACCCCGCTATCGCCCGAACCGCTGGAGTTCTACCGCCATCACCAGCAGAGCGGGACTGATCGTGGAGGTGCGGCCACCGCCGTTCGGGATAAATAAGGTTTTAACCGAAGTAGTGGCCCTTGTCCAGGTCCTCTATCAGCCCGGGCTGGACCGGCCGCCACCCGAGCAGTTCGCGGGTCAGCTCGGCCGACGCCGGCTGGTCGATCGCGAGGATCTGGCCCAGCCAGCCGAAATCCTCGGCCGGAACCGAAGCCGTGGGTACGTTCAGGTGGCGGCCGATCACCGCGGCGATGTCGCGGATCGGAACGCCCTCGTCGCCGACCGCGTGCAGCCTCGATCCCGCCGGCGCCCGCTCCACCGCCAGGCGGAACAGGTGCGCGGCGTCCAGTACGTGCACGGCGGGCCAGCGGCTGGACCCGTCGCCGACATAGCCGGAGACGCCCTTGTCGCGGGCGAAGCCGACCAGGCGGGCGATGAAGCCGTGACGATCGCCGTCGCCGTGCACCGTCCGGGGCAGCCCCACGACCGACGAACGGACTCCGCGTGCCGCCAGGTCGATGGTCGCATGGGCGTTCGCGAGCCTGGCCGCCACGGGTGAGCCGGACGCGGACTCGTCGCGCTCGCTCGCCACGTGCCCAGGCACCGCGGCCGTCCCGGAGGCAATGACCAGGGGCTTGCCGGAGCCCTCGAGCGCGGCGCCCATCGTCTCGATGGCGCGCCGGTCGGCGCCTACCGACGCCGCGAAGTCGGTGAAGTCGTGGATGAACGCGAGGTGGATGACGCCGTCGGAGCCGGCCGCTCCGGCGCGCAAGGTGTCCAGGTCGGCCAGGTCGCCGCGGAGCACCTCGGCTCCCGCGGCGGCGACGGCTTCCGCCGACTGGCCGGAACGGGCGAGCCCGATGACCTGGTGACCCGCGCCGATGAGCTCGGGGACGACGGCCGAGCCGATCCAGCCGGAGGCACCGGTGACGAATACGCGCATGAGAACCCTCCAGATTCGCATCGCTTGGTTGATGTCAGTGACTGTCATGAGACTAGCACGTGAGGTCAGTCACTGTCATCACGTATCATCGTGCCATGGGTCGATGGGAGCCGGACGCGCGCGGCCGGCTGGCGAAGGCGGCCATGGCGCTCTATGCCGAGCAAGGCTTCGAGCGGACCACGGTCGCGGAGATCGCCGCCCGCGCCGGACTGACCGAGCGCACGTTCTTCCGGCACTTCGCCGACAAGCGCGAGGTCCTGTTCTCCGGCATGGACATGATGCGCGATCTCCTGGTGCGTGCCGTCGCGGACGCCCCGGCCTCGGCGACGGCGATGGACGCGGCCGGCGCGGCGCTGGCGGCGGCGAGTTCCGTGATCCAGGAAAACCCGGAACGGGCCAGGCTGCGCGATGCCATCGTGTCCGGGAACGCGGAACTACGGGAGCGCGAACTGATCAAGCTCGCGGCCTTCGCCACGGCCGTGGCCGGCGCACTGCGCGATCGGGGTGTTCCCGAGCCCGCCGCGAGCCTGGCCGCCGAGACGGCGGTGGCCGTGTTCAAGGTCGCCTTCGCGCGCTGGGTCAGCGACCCGGGTCAGCGCGACCTCCTAGGCATCTTCCGCGACCTGATGGGCGAACTCAGAGGCGTCCTCCCAGACGACGCCCCCGTCTAACCGTGCCCATCAGCCCCGGTCTCGCCTGCGGCCGCGTTTGCTCCGGCCGCGTTTGCTCCGGCCGCGTTTGCTCCGGCACCCCGGCACCCCGGCGCCCAGCACCCAGCGCCCGGCGCCCAGCGCCCAGCGCTTCTTGCGCCCAGCGCTTCTTGCTGTTATCATCTCCGGCCCTCGCGGACATCGTATCCAGTCAATTGCAGGTGCCAAATTAGCTGTGTTTGCGGCATTTCGGCCATGCCGCCTTCGCTTAAGATGCACCAGCATAGCCTGGCGAATTACGCACATCATCATATACCGGCCACGGAGGCTAGTTATCTTGTGGAAGATAAATGCCCTGCGGAAGAAAAGGCGCCGGAAACCGGCACCCAACCTTCCACAAGGCTCCAATCTTCCGTGTCGTCCAGCGCCAGCGCAGATCTGGTGGCTACTGAGCTGAAAGGCTGGGGTCTGTCTCCCGTTGGAGGCATGTGTCCAGCTGCGGATCGACATCGCGGTTCCGCGGTGTTGCCGGATTTGAACTGAATGCCCAGTAAGTCCCGAACGGGATTTGGATTAAGACGGAACATCCGTGCTGCGCGGAAATAAAATGTACGAATACGGCGGGTAAATCTCCGCGCAGCACGAAATTTCCGCGCTGTTGGAGGTGCAGGGCGGGCACCGCGTGGAGGAAGGGTCGCCGCATGAAGGAAAGGCCATCAACCCGGCCGGGGGCGCGGCGCAGACCTCCGTGCTTCAACTTCTGTAATTAACGACTTGCGGCGTCGGACGGTAGCGCGTGAATTAGCCACCAAGGTCCAGCGCAGTCCCCATAATGGCCATATCATGGCAAAACCGCCAGCCGCTCACGAAGTATGCCGCGTATCGATTAACGTTCTCTGGCACGCCACGTGAGGAACCGTCCCCCTGGAGGGACGGTTCCTGAACCGGCCGCGGCCGCGCGGGCCGACCCGCGGCCGCGCGGGCCCGACCCGCGCCCGCGGGCCGACCCCGCGGACGCAAAACCGCCGGCCGCTCGCCCGCAGACGACTCCTACGGATAACTCGTGATATCGACCGGAGTCGTGTTGGACGGCGTAGCTCCTCCCGTTGAGTTGACCACGTGCTCGATCACTCCGACGCCGCCGAGCGACACCGTGAGCAGGTCGTGGAAATGGATCCCGGACCCCGTGGGCGACTCGAACGCATGGTCCGCCACCACCGAATTGTTGACGTTGAAGTAGCAGTAGCTGCCCATTCCGTATGCCTGGTGCGACGTCACGCCTGGACCCACCTCGTAAGAGGCGAACCCGTTGACCGGCCCGTTCATCCACGCCGCCTGGTTCGGCGGGTCATACGGCATCTCGTTCTGGAAGAAGATGGTCTCGCCGCCGTTGCCGAACCACTGCACCTCATAGTTCTGGTAGTGCTCGACGAACAGGCCGGTCGCGAGCACATTATTGCCGTTTACAACCACGCCATGCTGAGCGGTGTTGACCGTCCAGCCGACCGTTCCGCCGTTGCCGTGGTCGGCCCGCCACGCCCAGATGTCGTCGATCAGCGTGTTGCTGGAGTTCACGATCAGGCTGTTGGTGGCCTTGCCCGCGATGTCGCCGCCGATCCGGAAGAATGTGTCCTGCACCGAGGCCGGGTTGCTGGCGTGGCTGGCCGACGAGCCCGCCGGGCCGATGGTCAGCAGGGCGTTGGAGTTGGTCGTGCCGGCGTCGAACAGCAGACCGTCGATCCGGACTCCGTCAACGTCAGCGACATGCATGGTGTCCACGCCGCCGACGGGGATCAGCGTCGGCATGCCGACGCCGAGCACCACGGTGTCGGGGTTGGTGACGTTGAGCGTCTGGTCGATGTTGTAGACACCCGGGGTGAAGAACAGGTTGCAGCCTTGCGCCAGCGCCGCGTTGATCTGCGCCGCGGTGTCGGACGGCGTGGCCACGAAGAACTGGCTCATCGGCACCGATGTGCCCGGCGTCGGGCCGTTCGCCCAGCTCGGGCCCGACGATCCCGTCCGCAGCGAAGGCAGGAAGACGTGGTAGCCGCCGGAGGAGTCCACGTAGAGGTACGGCACGTCCCGCGATACGGGCGTGGTGGCCAGCGTCGTCTCCGGCGGGTTGGGGAAGGTCTGCGCTGGCGCGCCGTTCACGCCGGAGAACACCATGTTCCACACCCCGCCGCTCCAGCTGCCGAAGTTGCTGTCGCGTGAGTACCACTGCTGCTGCGACACGCTGGAGACCTGGCCGGAGACCTTGGTGTCCGCGATGTAGCCGCCGCTGGCATAGCCGTAGCTGGCCGGGTACAGCTCAAGGCCGCCGTGCACGTCCATCCTCCGGAACGGTCCCGCCTGGGCCACGGCCCAGCGGTCGTTCCCCGCGGACGGGTTGATCGCCATGTTCTCCGCCGACCGCCAGAAGTTCTGCGTGGCGTTGCCCGTGCCGTCGAACGCGTCCACGGTGACGTCACCGTTGATGGTGACGTCGTCCGGATTCTGGCCCAGGCCCTGGATGGATGTGTAGTAGCCGATGTTGGCTTCCACGCTGTACGTGCCCGGCTTGAACAGCAGGGCGTAGCGCTGGGTGCCGAACTGGTTGACCTTCTGGGTGTTGAAGACGTTGTTCAGCGTGGTCTGGATGCTGGAGTTGCCCTGGCTGGGGTCGAAGATGTACACGTTCGGGCCGAAGTCCGGCGTGTTCGACCCGCCGGTGCAGCCGCCGCCTCCGCTGCTGGTGGTGGTGTAGACCTGGAATTCCCACAGGGAGTAGCCCCACTGGGTGCCGCGGGCGGTGCCGTACATGCGGATGTAGCGGCCGGTGCCCGATACGCTCAGCGTCTGGGTGCCGCCGGTGCCGGTGGTGGTGGAGAAGATCGTGGTCCAGGCCGACCCGTCCGGCGAGGTCTGGATCTGGAAGGCCTTGCCGTAGGCTGTTTCCCAGTCGAGGGTGACCTGGCAGACCGGCTGGACCGAGCCCAGGTCGACCTCCAGCCACTGCGGGTCGGAGAACTGGCTGGACCACCGCGTGCCCAGGTTCCCGTCCACCGCATTGGCGGCCGGGAACGACGCACTCTCCAGCGACGAGGCTGTCGCCGGCCGGCCCTGGGCGATATCCGTCGTCCCGCAGGTGGCGGCAGCGGCCCTCGGCGCCGCGGCGCCGGCCGCGGCACCGGCCGCGGTGCCGACCCCGGCACCCGCCACGAGTCCGGTGAATACCAGGGCGGCGCTGGCGAACAGAGTGGTGATCACCCGCCTCGCAGGCCGGGCGGATCTGACACGTCGCGGTCGTGGACGCTCTTGCTGGGTCGGCATGCTGTCCTCCAAGGGAGCCGTGCTGGCTGGCACAACTTAATACAGGACTTATTTCATGATTTAACTTAACTAGCAGAAAACACCCGGTCAAGGGTCGAGATGCAGGCTTCCTGGCGCTACCTTGGTAGTTAACGATTCATAAAAACGGCCGTGCTGGCTCCGCGGTCCACCAGCCGGGCGCACCTGACCTCTGAAGTAGCCTTGTTACAAGTTTTGAATTTAGGGGGACCACTCTGGAGCACAAGCGAGCCACGGTCCGGGATCTGCGCCGGGAGAACCGGGCCGCGGTCCTGTGGTCGTTGTATTTCAGCCGGCCGCTCAGCCGTCACGAGCTGAGCGTCGCGACCGGCCTCAGCCCCGCCTCGGTGACGAACGTGATCCGCGAGCTGCGTGATGAGGGCATCGTGATCGAGGCCGGATCCGTGGACTCCGACGGCGGCAGGCCGCGGGTCATGCTGGACATAAACGCCGAACACGGCTACGTCATCGGCGCCGATGTCGGCGAAACCCGCGTGCGGGTGGAGCTGTTCGACCTGACAATGACCGAGCGGGCGAAGGCGGAGTATCCGCTGAACCCGGCCAGCCACGACGTAGACGTCGTGGTGAGCCTGATACTTTCCGGCCTGAACGCCGTGCTGACCGACAGCGCCATCGATCCCGCGGCGGTCCTCGGCGTCGGCATCGGCGTACCGGGCATTGTCGAGCAGGGGCCCGAAGTGCTGTTCCACGGTCAGACCTACGGCTGGGAGGCGGTACCGCTCGAGCGGCTGCTGCGGAACGGCACCGATCTGCCAATGCGCTTCGAGAACTGCGCGAAGACCATGGGCCAGGCCGAGCTGTGGTTCGGCGCCGGCCGGGGCACGCGGAACGCCGTCGTGGCGCTGATCGGATCCGGAGTGGGCGCGTCGCTGATCTCCGGCGGCACCACGTACCAGGGCGCCACATCCAGCGCGGCGGAGTGGGGACACACGGTCATAGTGGCTGACGGCAGGAAGTGCCGCTGCGGGTCGGCCGGGTGCCTGGAGGCATACGTGGGCGCGGAGGCGATCCTCGAGCGTTATGGCCGGTCTACCGCGGGCCTCGACGAGGAATCGGCGCTGGCCGCGCTGATCGACGCCGCCGGCACCTCGGCGCTCGCCGCCGCGATACTGGAGGAAACCGCCGGCTACCTGGGCGCGGGCATCGCCAACCTGATCAACTTGTTCAACCCGGAGCGGGTCATCATCGGCGGCTGGGCGGGCTTGCTGCTGGGCCGCCGGCTGCTGCCGGCGATCCGCGAATCCGCCCGTAAGCACTCATTGCGTCATCCCTTCGCCGCGACCTCGATAGAGCTGGGCCAGCTCGGGCCGGACGCGGTCACGCTCGGCGCGGCGACACTGCCTGTCGAGCACTTCGTCAACGGAGCGCCACGCTAAAGATTGCATGGAACGTACTGCCGTGCGTCCACTGAGCCAGGTACTCCCCCACCACTCCTTGCCGCTCAGCTGGCATACACCTGGAATTCCCAGAGGGAGTAGCCCCACTGGGTGCCGCGGGCGGTGCCGTACATCCGGATGTAGCGGCCGCTGCCGGTGATGCTGAGGGTCTGGGTGCCGCCGGTGCCGGTGGTGGTGGAGAAGACCGGGGTCCAGGTGGTGT
>Ga0213881_10000149_pt1 | contig 57024 bp, 49 predicted proteins | sample BarmaccoBMER_R08_FD_160104 | JGI IMG/M metagenome (GOLD analysis project Ga0213881, IMG submission 160104) | Barbacenia macrantha exposed rock microbial communities from rupestrian grasslands, the National Park of Serra do Cipo, Brazil - ER_R08 ...
GCTGACCGTCGTGTCGCTCGGGTTCTTCATGACATTGCTCGACCTGACCATCGTCAACATCGCTATCCCGAACATGATTACCAAGTTGCACGCCTCGCTGGATGACGTGCTGTGGGTGCTGAACGCGTACGCGCTGGTGCTCGCGGTGCTGGTGATCACGGCGGGGCGCCTTGGTGACCTGTTCGGGCCGCGGACGATGTTCGCCGCCGGGGTCGCGTTGTTCACCGTCGCGTCCGCGGCGTGCGGGTTCGCTCCCGGGCCGGGCTGGCTGATCGCTTTCCGTGCGGTGCAGGGTCTGGGCGCCGCGATGCTCATGCCGCAGACCCTGGCCATGATCACGATGGTGTTCCCGGCCGACCGGCGCGGGGCCGCGTTCGGGGTCTGGGGCGCGGTGGCGGGGGCGGCCACCATCGCCGGGCCGACACTCGGCGGCCTGCTGGTCACCGCGTTCGACTGGCGGTGGATCTTCTTCGTCAACCTGCCGATCGGCGTCATCGTGCTGGCGGCCGCCTTTATGCTCATCCCCGACCTGCGCCCGGGCCGCAGCCACCGGCTAGATATCCGTGGCGTCACGCTGGCCAGCCTGGCCCTGCTGGCCATCTGCTACGCGCTCGTCGAGGGGCAACGATACAACTGGGGGAAGATCAGCGGATTCATCTCCATCCCGCTGGTCGGAGCCGTCGGCGTGGTGCTGCTGGCGCTGTTCATCGTCGATCAGGCGGTACGGCAAAGGGGCGAGAACGAACCGCTGATCCCGTTCGAGCTGTTCCGCAGCCGCAACTACACGCTGATGAACTGGGTGTCATGCACGCTGTCCATCGGCATGCTGGGCATCTTCCTGCCGCTGACCATCTACCTGCAGTCCGCGCTCGGCTACTCGGCCCTGAAGGCCGGGCTGACGCTGATGCCGGCCTCGCTGGTGATGATCTTCCTGGCCCCCGGGGTCGGCAAGCTGACCGACAAGATCGGCGGCAAGTACATCCTGATGAGCGGGCTTTCGCTGTTCGCCATCGGCATGGGCTGGGTCGTGCTGGTGGCTGATCCCCATTCGGCCTGGTATGACTTCCTCGCGCCGCTGATCGTGGCCGGCATCGGCATGGGCGGTACGTTCGCTCCGCTCACCACCACCGCGATGCGCGAGATCCAGCCGCGGCTCGCCGGAGCGGCATCCGGCGTGCTGAACACCACCCGGCAGGTCGGATCCGTGATCGGCACCGCCGCGGTCGGCGCGCTGCTGCAGAACCGGCTGGTCGCCTCGCTCACCAGCGAGGCCACCACGCGCGCCGCCGCCCTGCCGCCATCGGCGCGCGGGCCGTTCGTCAACGGGTTCCGGCAGGCCGCCTCCAGCGGTCTGATCGGCGGTTCCGGCTCCCCGGCGGCCAAGCTCCCGCCGGGTACCCCGCCGAGCCTGGCCGCCGAGCTTCAGCGCCTGGGCGCGGAGGTGTTCAGCATCGGATACGTGCACGCGATGCGGTGGACCATGCTCATGCCGATCATCGTGCTCGGGCTGGCTGTCCTGTCCTGCTTCGGCATCAGGCGGGTGACGGCGGGGAGGCCCCCGGCCGCCGCACCGCCCGCTGCCGAAGCCAAGCCAGAGCCAGAGTTCCGATAACGCCTGTAGCTCAGGCGACTGGTGCGACCAGTTCGCCGGGCTCGTCCGGCTCGCCGGGCCAGAGCGCGCCCAGTCCATCGGGCGCCGGCTCGTAGGGGAACCTGGGCGCGAAGACGGGCTCCAGATCGGTGAGCCAGGTTGCCTTCGGATCGAAGCGGGCGAAGAACGGCGTGCCGACCAGCTTGGGGTCACGGGACTGGATCATCCGGAGCACGAACACCTTGAGGCCGGCGATGGTCGTGATGCCGTCCACGCACACCTTGCCGGGCGTGGCCGACATGGACGGACCACGGACCGTCCGGCACAGGCCGGATACCCGCTGGTAGGCGTCACGGAAGATCTCGTACGCGCGGGCCAGCGGCACGGCGAAGTAGTCCTGCGGCCCGGTGTCCCGCTCGACGAACATGTAGTACGGGATCATGCCCATCCGGACCTGGGACCGCCACATCGTCCGCCACGTCTCCGGATCGTCGTTGATCGATCTGATCAGCGGCGCCTGCGTGCGGATGATCCCGCCGGACTGGGTGATCCGCTGGACGGCCCGGGCGAGGATGTCGGGCTCGAGCTCGCGCGGATGAGAGAAGTGCGCCATCACCGCGAGCGTCTTGCCGGCCGCGACGACCTGCTCGAACAGGCGCAGGGTCGCGTCCGCGTCCGGATCGGTGACATACCGCTGCGGCCAGTAGGACAGCGACTTGGTGCCGATCCTGATCGACTCGATGTGATCCAGCCGCGGGTCGGTGATCAGCGGCTCGATGTAGCGCCGCAGCACCGCCTCACCCATGATCATCGGGTCGCCGCCGGTGAGCAGGACGTTGGTGACCTCTTCATGCTCGGCCAGGTATTCCACCAGCGTGGTGATGTCGTCGGTGGCCATCTTCAGGGCCGGCTCGTCGACGAACTGCGCCCAGCGGAAGCAGTAGGTGCAGTAGGCGTGGCAGGTCTGTCCCTGCCGGGGGAAGAACAGCACGGTCTCGGGGTACTTGTGCTGGAGTCCGGCCAGCGGCCTGCCGCGCAGGCTGGGCGCGTTCAGCAGCAACTGGCCGGCCGGGTGCGGGTTCAGCCGCATCCGCACCTCGTGCGCCACCTGGTTGATCTGCTCCTTGCTCGCGCCGGTCTCGATGAGGTGGCTGAGCCGGCCGACGTCCTCGGCGGGCAGCATGTCCGGCTGCGGGAACACCAGCCGGTAGATCGGATCGTCCGGCACGGCATGCCAGTCGATGAGGTTATCGACCACGTACGCGTTGGTCCGGAAGGGCAGCACCGTGGCCACCGCACGGACCGCGAGCCGGTCAGCCGGTGACAGACCTGCCCTGGTGATGAGCGTGTCGAGGTGTTTCGCCGAGTAGGCGTGGAACCCGCGGCCACTGGTCGCACCGGTCGCGACCTGCGAGACGACTTGCTGAATCTGCCTCACGCGCCTTCTCCCTCCGTTCGGCGTGCCTGCCGACGCTCACGCACGGCTAACACACGCGAAAAATAGCCCAAGACACCCGCTCCCCAGCGGTCCCCGTACCTGGCCGCGTCAGCGCCATGAGGTCAGTGCCATGATGGTCAGTGCCATGAAGGTCAGTGACGCGAAGGCCAGAACTGCTTCCTAGCAATAAATAACGTTCCAGGCGGTCCGGTTGGTTCCCTGCTCGTTCGTCGTGGTCGTAGCGATGTCGGCTCCCATCAAGCCAGCCGCCCAGCGGCTTTCTCTGACGAGAGAAATACCATGAACAGGCCTGTTTATTCGGCCAGAACGGATGAATTTTTCCCTCAGGTACTTCGCACTGCGATCGTTCTATTTTGTAAGATTCTGGGCGTATACTGCCGGCTCTCCAGTCCGGTCTGTACCAGGCGGGCGCCCGCCCCACGGCATAATGGGCACCCACGCCGACTGCGCGGAGGACCAGCGAAGACGATGGCAAGCTACCTCGTCATGACCCCTTGGGCGGCGGTGACTGGTGGGCGGCGATGACGCGCTGAGCGTGGTTGCCGCACTAACACCCGCGACCACGCCTGTGGTGGCCGTAGACGCGTTCGGCGGGGATCACGCGCCCGCGGAGATCGTGACCGGCGCGCTGACCGCGCAGCGGGAGCACGGCATCCCGGTGCTGCTGACCGGCCCGGCGCCCCGGCTGCGGTCGGTCGTCGCGAACCTGGGCGCCACCGGGGAGCTGCGCATCGTGCCGGCCGAAGACAACATCGCGATGGACGAGGGTGCCCTGGCCAGCCTGCGCCGGCCGCGGTCCGGCGTGGCGGTGGCCTGTCAGCTGGTCCGGCGCGGCGACGCGGCCGCGGTCGTCTCGGCCGGCTCGACGGGCGGCGTGGTGGCGACCGCACGGCTCCGGCTGCGGTCGCTGCCCGGGGTGCTACGGCCCGGGCTGGCCGTGGTGCTGCCGACCAGCCCCAACCGGACCGTGCTCATCGACGTGGGCGCCACGGCCGATCCCAAGCCGGAGATGCTCGTCCAGTTCGGCCAGCTGGGGGTGGCGTACGCCCAGCTCGCGCTCGGCGTCGCCGCGCCGAAGGTGGGGCTGCTGACCATCGGCGCCGAGCCCGGCAAGGGCAACAAGCTGACCAGGCGCGCGCACGAGCTGCTCGCGGCCGATCAGCCGCATGGCGCGCTGCCGCTCAACTTCGCCGGCAACGTCGAGGGCGGGGACCTGCTGGCCGGCGAGCTGGATGTGATCGTGAGCGACGGATTCACCGGGAACGTGGCGCTGAAGACGCTGGAGGGATCGATACGGTTTGCCTTCGGTGAAGTGCGCGGCGCGGTGACGGCGACACGGGCGGCGCGGGTCGGCGCCTTCCTGCAGCGAAACGGGCTGCGTGAGCTGCGGCGCCGCCTGGACGCGGAGAGCTACGGCGGCGCGGCACTGCTCGGCCTGGGCGGGACGGTGGTGATCGCCCACGGCGCCAGCAAGGCTCCCGCCATCACCGCGGCGTGCCGGCTCGCCGCCGACCTGGCCCTCGGGCAGATCACCGAGAAGATCAACGAGCGGCTGCCGGTCGCGCGTGACCGCCACCGTATTTTCCGGGGGGTATAAACCAACCCCCCGGACCCCCCGGGCCCGCGACGCTTCTCGCCGTTGGTGTCGCCCGGCCGGGAGACCCTTCGGGCCTCCGCGGCCGGGCGACCCGCGAAGCTCGCTCCGCTCGCCGCGGGTGCCACTGTGGTCGACGGGCTGACCGCGAAGCTCGCTTCGCTCGCCGCGGGGTGCCACTGTGGTCGACGGACTGCTGCTGTGCCGATATCAAAACTTGCTGGCGGGCGTCGATAGCATGGTCTTATGGCCGATCCACAGCTGGTTCTCGCGGAGCGCGTTAGCGACGCCATCGTCGCGGCTTTTGGCGCGGGTTTCCGTGATGCCGACCCGCTGGTCCGGCCTTCGTCGTTCGCCGACTTCCAGGCCAACGTCGCGCTGCCGCTGGCCAGGCGGCTCGGCCGGCCGTCGCGTGAGGTGGCCGCCGCGGTCGCGGAGCGGCTCTCGGTGGCCGACATGTCCGCGCCGCCCGAGGTCAGCGGGCCCGGGTTCATCAACTTCACGTTGCGCGATGACTGGATCGCTGGGCAGGCGACATCCCTGCGGTCAGACGACCGGCTCGGGGTGGCGGGCACCGCGGATCCGCTCACCGTGATCGTCGACTACTCCTCGCCGAACATCGCGAAGGAGATGCATGTCGGACACCTGCGCACCACCATCGTCGGCGATGCGATCGTGCGCGTCCTGGAGTTCATCGGTCACCGGGTCATCAGGGACAATCACGTCGGCGACTGGGGCACGCAGTTCGGGATGCTGATCGAGCATCTGCAGGATGCCGGCGAGTCCTCGGCCGAGGCGGACCTGCTGCGCACCGACCCGAACACGTTCTACGCCGACGCGCGGCGCAAGTTCGACACCGACCCCGGGTTCGCCGAGCGCTCACGGGCCCGGATCGTGCTGTTGCAGGGCGGCGATCCGGACACCATGGCGATCTGGCGTGAACTGATGGATCTGTCCAAGGCCTACCTGCGCCGGATGTATGACCTGCTGCGGGTCACGCTGACCGACGACGACATCCGCGGCGAGAGCTTCTACAACGAAATGCTCCCCGACGTCGTCCACGAACTCGTGGCCAAAGGCCTCGCGGTGGACAGCGACGGCGCACTGTGCGTGTTCCCCGACGGGTTCACCGGCCGGGACGGCAGCCCGCTCCCGCTGATCATCCGGAAGCGGGACGGCGGATACAACTACGCGACCACGGACCTGGCCACGATCCGCTACCGGGTGGACAAGCTCAGCTGCGACCGGGCGATCTACGTGGTCGGCTCGGATCAGACGCTGCACTTCCAGATGGTGTTCGCGGTGGCGCGGGCGGCGGGGTGGATTCCTCCCGGCGCGTCGTTCGAGCACGTGCCGATCGGCATGGTGCAGGGGCCCGACGGCGGCCGGCTGCGCACCAGGGAGGGCGACACGCCGGCGCTCAGCGGCCTGCTCGACGCGGCGGTGCGGCGGGCCCGGGCCATCCTGGAAGAGCAGGGCGCTTCGGAGCGGTTCGATGAGACGGAACTGGCGGCGATCGCCGAGGCGGTCGGCATCGGCGCGGTCAAGTACGCGGACCTGTCCACCGCGCACAACAGCTCCTACATCTTCGACCTGGACCGGATGATCAGCTTCCGCGGTAACACCGGTCCCTACTTGCAGTACGCCGCTGTCCGTATCCGGTCGATTTTTAGGAAATATGGGCAGAACGTCGGTGGTATCACCTCCCCGATCGCCGTGACAGCACCGGCAGAGCGCGCGCTGGCGCTGCGCCTGCTCGGGTTCGGCGCGGCCGTTTCGGCGGTGGCGGAGACGTGTGAGCCGCATGGCCTGTCCGGCTACCTGTTCGACGTGGCCAGCCTGTTCACCACGTTCTTCGAGGAGTGCCCGGTCCTGAAGGCGCCGTCGGAGGAGTTGCGGGAGTCCCGGCTGGCGCTGTGCGCGCTCACGCTGGGTGTACTGACCCGGGGCCTCGAGCTGCTGGGCGTCCCGGTTCCCGAGCAGATGTAGTCCGCCGAAATCCGGCCGTAATGCCTGGCAGGACAACCGTGCGCGGCTGAGCGCGTACAGATGTGAGCCAGCGAACGTAGCGCTTACGTGCACCCTGATCCGCTATCGATCGCCGCGATCTACGGGCAATCTGACAGCCATGGATACGAACGGGTCGTCTTCCTGCTACTCCCAGCGGGGCACCCACCATCAGTCGTACCGGGACACGCGAAGCGGGCGCGGCGTCCACGTAAGGAGGATTCCATGATGGGCCGCGATCGGCGTAACGGTCGGGCGAACCTCAAGACGCGCGTCAGCATCGCTGCCGCAGTCGTACTGGGCGGTGGCGCGATTGGTGTGGCGGCGGTAGCCGCCACCAGTCACGGACCGAACTCAGCAGCGTCGGCCGGGTATGTCACCCGCACCTCCTGGGGCTACACCAACCCAGGGACTCAGCTCGTTAACGCTGTGAACAACTTCCGGAGCTTCAACCCGTACTACAGCTACGGCCAGCTCTCCGGCTTCTCGACGCAGTACATGCAGACCACGCGGCACGGCAAGACGTTCGCCGAGCAGCGCGGGATCGTGGTGCTGGCCACGAAGCAGTTCATCATCCTGCAGTCGGCGCAAAACGGGCACCTGAGCCTGTGGCTGACCTCAGGCAACACCCACATCCTCAACGTGTCCAACACGGTAATGGGCACCAATGCGATGACCGGGAACTGGAACGCCACTTCGGCGGCCATGTTCCAGAACACCATGGTCCCGGCGACCAACGTCCTGGCGGGCAGCACCCAGGTCGCGCAGCAGATGGTGGCGCCCACCCCCGCCACGCAAACGGTCAAGGTCGTCGTGGCCGGCACCAACCTCACGGTGACGGTTACGGTCACGCAGAACACGGCCACGGTCCAGCAGACCGCCCTCACCTCGTGGGGCACCCTCCCGGCCTGGCACCCCATGACCTGGACCCAGAGCCCGTTTACGACCGGGTTCATGACCGGCCTCAAGCGCGGTGACCTGGCCCTGATCGCCGGCTTCCGGGCACATGGTGTGCTGCACGCGCAGATCGTCCTGTTCGCCCCGCTGACCAGCGGGATGCTCGGCGGCACCAGCACTGGTACTGGTACCGGTACCGGGACTGGCACCGGGACGACCGGTACCGGGACTGGCACGGCTACGTCGCCCGTGGGCAGCTCGGGCACGCACTACTGATCGACCAGATCGCTTAGATATCCCTGCACACAGCCGGTGCACCCGCCTCACCGCGGGTGCACCGGCCCACGTCGTTGCGAGAGGTTATGGCAGAGATTCCCCTGGAGCGCGAGACGCTCCGTAGCGGTGACCTCGTCCTGGACGAGTCGAGCTGGACCGTGCACCGCGCGGGTAAGTCAGTGGAGCTGTCACCGACTGAGTTCCGCCTGCTCGCCTACCTGATGCGGCATCAGGGCCGGGTGCTCAGCCGGACCCAGCTGCTGCACGATGTCTGGGGAGGCGACTACACCGGACAGGCCCAGATTGTCGAGACCTATGTCAGTTACCTGCGCCGGAAACTCCACCGGTTCGGCCCGCCGGTGATTCACACCCGCCGCGGTGCCGGGTATACGTTGATGTGTTTATTTGGGGCATACAGACCAACCCCCAGACCCCCCGGCCTGCGACTGTGTTTATCCCGGGGGGTAGAAACCAACCCCCCGGACCCCCCGGCCTGCGACGCTTCCGCCGCAGTGTCGCCTGGCCGGAGGACCCTTCGGGCCCTCGCAGCCAGGCGACCCGCGAAGCTCGCTGGCGCTCGCCGCGGGGCTACCCATCGCCGTGGGCTCGCCGCGGAGCTGCCCATCGCGGTGGGCTTGCCGCGGGGCCATCCATCGCGGTGGGCTTGCCGCGGAGCCACCCCATCGCGGTGGGCTCGCCGCGGGGCTACCCATCGCGGTGGGCTTGCCGCGGAGCTGCCCATCGCGGTGAGTTCGCCGCGTCTGCCGCTGTAGTCACTCTGGCGCCGTGCTCACCTTGCGATCCGCGGAGGTCGCTTGCTGGTGCGGTTGATTCGGGCCTTGTGGTTACTTTGGTGCACTGGAGTGCACCAAAGTAACCGCAGAGCCAAAAATAACCACGATAACTGTCCGGTATGTCGGTTTCTCGCGTGACGGCTAGCCGCTCGATGGTCGCGCTAGACACGCTCGATTATGGTGGCGTTGGCTTGGCCGCCGCCTTCGCACATGGTCTGGAGGCCGAACCGGGTGTTGGTGCGCTCCAGTTCGTGCAGGAGCTTGGTCATCAAGATGGCGCCGGTGGCGCCCAGGGGATGACCGAGGGCGATGGCTCCGCCGTTGGGGTTCGTCCGGTCCAGCGACGCGCCGGTCTCCTCTGACCAGGCGAGCACCACCGGCGCGAAAGCCTCGTTCACCTCGAACACATCGATATCCTCCACGGTCAGCCCGGCCTGGCCGAGCACCTTGCGGGTCGCGCCGATCGGACCGGTCAGCATCAGCACCGGGTCGTCGCCGATCACGGTCAGGCTGTGGATCCTGGCCCGCGGGGTGAGCCCGTAGCGGCTCAGCGCCTGTTCCGACACGATGAGCACCGCGGCTGCCCCGTCGGATATCTGCGACGAAGTGGCCGCCGTGATCTCCCATCCTTCGCGCAGCGGCGCCAGCCCGGCCATCTTCTCCAGCGACGTGTCGCGTCGCGGGCCCTCGTCGGTGGATACGCCGTTCAGCGGCAGGATCTCCCGCTCGAACCTGCCCTCATCGATGGCGCGCACCGCGCGCGCGTGGCTCTCCAGCGCGAACTCCTCGAGCTGAGGGCGCTTGATACCCCACCGCTCGCAGATCAGCTGCGCGCCGCGGAACTGGGAGATCTCCTGGTCGCCGTAGCGTTCTTTCCATCCGGTGCCGAACGGCGCCGGCATGCCCGCCTGTACGGGCAGGGTCACGCTCGACCCCATGACGACGATGCTCATGGACTCGACGCCCGCCGCCACCACCACGTCCTGAGTTCCGGAAAGCACCGCTTGTGCGGCGAAATGTACGGCCTGCTGGGACGAGCCGCACTGCCGGTCGATGGTCACGCCCGGTACGCCCTCCGGCAGCCCGGCCGACAGCCACGCGTTCCTGGCGATATCGAACGTCTGCGGGCCGATCTGGGAGACACAGCCCATGATCACGTCTTCCACCGCGGCCGCATCGATTCCCGTCCGCTCCACCAGCCCGCGCAGCGCGTGAGCAGCCAGATCCACCTGGTGGACAGCGGAAAGAGCCCCGTTGCGCCTGCCGATCGCGGTGCGTACCGCCCCGGCGATAAACGCGTCAGCCATCGCGACCTCCTGACGCTGCATTATTCTCTAGGTAGAGCACTATCGTTCACCGTACCCGGTACGGACATATCGGGTACAGGAGGCAGGTCATGAGCGGTCTTATCCTGCTGGTGTTCATCGCGGTTATCATCGCGTTCTTCTACACGCGCCTGCGCGGCAAGATGAAGCTGCCCGTCGCGGGCAAGCACTGGAAGACCGCGATCATCCTGATCGTCCTCGTGCTCCTGATCAGCTGGGCGGCAACCCACAACGGGGGCAAGTAGCGACAACTGCCTTCGGTCCGCGGCGAGCGAAGCGAGTTCCGCGACCGCCCGGTGACCACAGTGGCAAACGCGGCGAGCGAAGCGAGCTTCGCGGTCGCCCCGGCCGCGGGGGCCCGAAGGGCCTCCCGGCCGGGCGACACTAACGGCGAGACGCGTCGCAGGCCGGGGGGTCCGGGGGGTTGGTTTTCACCCCCCGGAATAAACTGAGCGGCATCTCGAACCAGACTGCCTTGCCCTCAGGCGTCGGACGGGAGCCCCACCTGGTGGCCAGCTGCTCGACCAGATACAGGCCGCGCCCGCCCTCGTCGGTCTCCCCGGCCGTACGGATACGGGGCAGTCGCAGGTCGGGATCGAATACCTCCACCCACACCGAGCTGACGCCGCGCCGCAACCGGACGGCGAACTCCTTGGCCGGGGTGCCGCCGTCCGCCTGGCCACCCCTGGCTGTCGGGTCGCCGTCCCAGGAGACCCCGGAGTGCCCCGGCGGATCGGGCAGCCCGCCGGTATGTGGCGGCGGGGACGCGCTGATCACCGGCAGCGGGCCCGTGCCCACCGGCACCGGCAGCGGTATGGATTCCAGGTCGAGGTCGAACCGGCGCCCCGGGCTGGGCGTGATCGAGGCGTGCAGTACCGCGTTGGTCACCACCTCGGACACGAGCAGGCAGGCGAGTTCGGTCTGTTCCGTCGCCATCCCCCAGGACCGGAACGTCTGCGCGGCCAACCGCCTGGCCTCGGACACCATGATCGGCTCGGCGGGGAACACCTGCTCAGTCGAGGCGAGTTCGGACGGCGACGACTTCGCCACCAGGATGGCCATGTCGTCGTCGATATCCCCGGGCACCGCGTACTCGGCCGCCGTGGCCACCACGTCCGGGTCACCGCTGGCAGCGGCGGCCCTGACGGCGTGCCGCAGCATCTCGGTGGCCTCTTCCTCGGAGTAGTGACCGGAACCGTCCGCCCTGGTCCGCCGGTCGGTCAGACCGTCGGTGTAGAAGACCAGGACCGCGCCCGGCGGAACGATGATCGTCTCTTCCTTGTAGGTGGGCAAGCCGCGGATGCCCCGGCCGCGAACGCCGAGCAGGACGCCCTTGTACCGGAATTCGAGCTGCCTGGCTTCGCCGTCGCTGACCAGGATGGGGCCATCGTGCCCGGCGTTGGCGAAGGTCAGCTCGCGCGACCAGGCGTCATAGATCATGTAGATGCAGCTCGCCGTCGGCGGGTCGCTGCCCGCGCGGCCCGCTCCGGGGGGCGCAAGCGTCCGGCACCACTCGTCGAGCTTGCGCATGATGTCGGCCGGCGCCTTCTCGTCCTGGGCGAACGCGCGGAGTGCCGCGCGGAGCTGGCCCATGATCGCCGCGGCTCGCGCGCCACGGCCTTCCACGTCACCGATGACGATGCCAACCCGGCCGGCGGCCAGCGGGATGATGTCGTACCAGTCGCCGCCCACCTGGGTCTGGATGCCCTGGCCCTGTGTCTCCAGCGGCTTGGCCGGGACGTACCGGCACGCCACTTCCAGCCCGTCGAGTTCCGGAATCGCCTGCGGCAGCAGGCTCTTCTGGAACGCCAGCGCGGTCTGCCGTTCGGTTTCGAACAGCATCGCGTTGTCGATCGCGATAGCGACACGACTGGCGATGGCGCCGATAAGGTCACGATCGGGGGTGTCGTAGTTGCGTTCGCTGCGATCGGTCAGCCTGGACAGCGCCAGGCTCATCACGCCGAGCACCACGCCCCTGGCGTACAGCGGGGCGGCTATGACCGAGGTCAGCCCGGCCTCATCGGCGGCGGCCATGGATTCCTCGCTGGGCGCCGGATAGTGTTCGTCCTCCAGGTCGGTGACGATGACCGGGTCGAGGCGCGCCATCGCCTGCTGGCAGAAATGGCCTTCCGGGTAGTAGATCTGCTCGCCGACCTGCGCCCAGGTCCCAGGCGGCGGGGTCCAGTCGCTGGCGTGCCGCTGCACCCGGCGGACGAGCGCGTCGCCCTGGTACAGATCGATGAAGCAGTGGTCGGCGAACTGCGGCACGAGCATCTCGGCCACGTGGCGCAGCGTCGCGCCGATCTCCAGTGAGCCCGACAGCCGCTCGCCGATCCGTTCCAGCAAGGCGAGCCGGTCCTCTTCGCTGCGCCCGGCCCGCTGGCTCACCTCGCGGGCCAGGATGACCATGCCGTCGATGTCGCCGGCCGGATGCCGGAGCGGCACGGCCAGTGCCCGCAGCAGCGCATGTGTCCCGTCGGGCCGCTTGCTCTCGAACGTGCCCTCCCATGACCTTCCCCGCAGCACGAGCGCGGACAGCTCCTCCACCTGCCGCAGGTCGCCGTCGGCGACCAGGCCGAGGGAAGACAATGGCTGGCCAGCCAGCTCGGACGCCTCCGCGGGGACACGGAACAGCCGGGCCGCGTATTCGTTCATGTACAGGAGGTTGCCGAGCCGGTCCGCGACGATTACCGCTATGTCCGCCATGCTGAGGACCATGTTCGCGGGCAGATACGCGTCGAAGGCCGCTTCGTCCCAGCTACCCCACGCCGTCATGCGCGCGCTCCATGGGGGACACGAATACGTGCGACGCGATGTGGCCGGACAGTTCCATCGGTGATGACGGGTCTGGAATCGATTCCATCGAGCTGTTGTCCACCGGCTTATCCGCGGTCACCCGGACACCATGCTCGCCCGCCATGAGTATCACCTCGCGTCCGGGTTGTATCCCGGCGCGCCGCAGTTTAAGCATCAAAACCAGGTCACTTTGTATCTGCTCGCTGATCCGCTGAACGACCACTCGCGCCGGCCGCGATGTGGCGGCCGCGGTCATCGTCTCTGCAACCTCACTAGTGGCTTCGAGCACCCGCTGCCTCACCTGTTCCGGCAGCCCGAGCTCGAGCAGGCCGGGAATGATGTTCCCGTGCGGGCACACCACCGGATAGTCGAGGAGCTCGAGCACCCGGCGCTCCACGCCTTCGGAGATCACATGCTCCCAGCGGCACGCCTCTATGTGCACTTCCTCCCAGGGCAGCTTTATGACACCGACGAGGAGGCATTCGGCCAGACGGTGCTTGCGCATCACCCGGGTGGCGAGCGTCCGGCCGGCCTCGCTGAGCGCGAGCTGCCTGTCGTTCTCGACGTGCAGCAGCCCGTCCCGTTCCATCCGCGCCACCGTCTGGCTGACGGTCGGCCCGCTTTGCGCAAGCCGCTCGGCGATCCGGGCGCGCAGCGGGACGATGCCCTCTTCCTCCAGCTCAAAGACCGTGCGGAGATACATCTCCGTCGTGTCAATGAGGCCCTGCGCTGTCAACTCCTCATCCCTCCTGCAAATGATGTTATGCCAGGGGATCTGGAGGATGGCCGTCGCCGCAGGCCACCCGGGCTCAGGGCGACAGTCGCTCGATGATCCAGCGTGCGCCGTCGCCGCCCGCGCCGTCGCGCCGGTAGCGAAGCCGGTCATGCAGCCGGTACTGACGGCCCTGCCAGAACTCGGCCGTTTCCGGCTCCAGCACATACCCGCGCCAGAAGTCCGGCATCGGCACCTCCGCTCCTTCCGGCCAGCGGCGTTCCAGTTCGGCCGCCCGGTCGTCAAGCTGCTTGCGCGACTCGAGCACCGTGGACTGCCTGCTGGCCCACGCGCTGAGCTGCGAGCCATGCGGCCGGGACCGGAAGTACGCCTCGCTGTCCGCCTGCGACATCATCGTGACCGTGCCCTCAACAGTTACCTGGCGGTGCAGCCCATACCAGGGAAAGACCACGCACGCCCGCGGGTTGCCGGCCAGGTCCTGGCCCTTGCGTGAGGTCCGGTTGGTGTAGAAGGTGAGTCCCTCGCGGCCGTGCGCCTTGAGCAGCACTGTCCTGGCCCGCGGGCGGCCTTCGGCGGATATCGTGGCGAGCACCATCGCGGTCGGCTCGGGCAGCACCTCGGCCGCCTCCGCCATCCACCTGGCGAACTGCTCCATTGGCTCGTCAGCCATCATGTCTGGGGACAATCCGCCCAGATCGCGTTCACTGTCCGTCATGTGCGCATGGTAATGATCCTCACATGCGTTTCGGACGTAACCACCGGGAACAGGACGGTTGAATGAAGGTGCAGGTCCAGATCAGGACAACAGATCACTGCCCCGGTACCCCGTAGGGGAGGAACACGATGTCGGACTTCAAGCCAGGACTAGAGGGCGTTGTCGCCTTCGAAACCGAAATCGCCGAGCCGGACAAAGAAGGCGGCGCGCTACGGTACCGGGGCGTCGACATCGAGGAACTCGTCGGCCATGTCTCCTACGGGCATGTCTGGGGCCTGCTGGTGGATGACGCGTTCGCGCCCGGCCTGCCGCCGGCCGAGCCCTATCCCATTCCCGTGCATTCCGGCGATATCAGGGTCGACGTGCAGAGCGCGCTCGCCATGCTGGCGCCCGCCTGGGGACTGCGGCCGCTGCTGGACATCACCGATGAGCAGGCCCGGGAGGATCTGGCCCGCGCCTCCGTCATGGCCTTGTCGTTCGTGGCCCAGTCCGCCCGGGGTATCGGATTGCCCATGGTTCCGCAGCGGCGGGTGGACCAGGCGGCCACGATAACCGAGCGGTTCATGATCCGCTGGCGCGGCGAGCCGGATCCGCTGCATGTGAAGGCGGTGGACGCCTACTGGACGTCGGCGGCCGAGCATGGCATGAACGCCTCGACCTTTACCGCCCGGGTCATCGCCTCGACCGGCGCGGACGTGGCCGCCGCGCTGTCCGGGGCGGTGGGCGCGATGTCCGGCCCGCTGCACGGGGGCGCGCCCGCGCGTGTCCTGCACATGATCGAGGAGGTGGAGCGGGGCGGCGACGCCCGGGCCTATGTCACCTCGGTGCTGGACCGCGGCGAGCGGCTGATGGGTTTCGGCCACCGGGTGTACCGGGCCGAGGACCCGCGCGCCCGGGTGCTCCGGCGAACCGCGAAGGAACTCGGCGCGCCCCGGTATGAGGTGGCGCTGGCGCTGGAGGAGGCCGCGCTGAGCGAACTGCGGGCCCGGCGCCCGGACCGGGTGCTGGAGACCAACGTGGAGTTCTGGGCGGCGATAGTGCTGGACTTCGCCGAAGTGCCGCCGCACATGTTCACCTCGATGTTCACCTGCGCCCGTACGGCCGGCTGGGCGGCGCACATCCTGGAGCAGAAGCGCACCGGCAGGCTGGTCCGGCCCGCCGCCCGCTACGTCGGCCCGGCCTCCCGCTCGGTCCGCGACGTCAATGGCGCGGCCCAAGCTGTTCTGTAAGCGTCCCGGCATTTTCATAGATAGGCTGCATGAGTGGGCACTCTAGTGATCCCCGCCCAGCTCAAACCCGCGGACGGAAGGTTCGGCAGCGGTCCGAGCAAGGTGCGAGAGGAACAGCTGACCATGCTCGCCGGCTCAGGCCGTGCGTATCTGGGCACGTCCCACCGGCAGGCACCGGTCAAGTCCCTCGTGCACCGCGTCCGGGCCGGGCTGACCGAACTGTTCGGCCTGCCCGGCGACTACACGGTTGCGCTGGGCAACGGAGGGACGAGCGCGTTCTGGGACGCGGCGGCGTTCGGGCTCATCCGTGACCACTCCCAGCATCTGAGCTTCGGCGAGTTCTCGGCCAAGTTCGCTGGCGTCGCGGAACGAGCCCCGTGGCTGTCCAAGCCCACAGTGGTGGAATCTGTACCCGGTACGCACCCGGTGCCCCGGGCGGAGCAGTCGGCCGACGTGTACGCGCTGACCCACAACGAGACGTCCACCGGGGTGGCCATGCCGATCGCCCGGGTCGCGGGCGCAGCCCCGGATTCGCTGGTGATCGTGGACGCGACCAGCGGGTCCGGCGGCCTTCCGGTCCGTGCCAGCGAATTCGACGTGTACTACTTCGCGCCGCAGAAGAGCTTCGGATCCGACGGCGGGCTCTGGCTGGCGCTCATGTCCCCGGCCGCGGTGGACCGGATCATGGACATCGCCGCCAGCGGCCGGTACATACCTGACTTCCTGTCGCTGCGGATCGCGCTGGAGAACTCGGCCAAGGACCAGACCTACAACACGCCCGCCGTAGCGACGCTGTTCCTGCTGGCTGAGCAGATCGAGTGGATGCTCGCCCAGGGCGGCCTGTCCTGGACGACGGGCCGGACCGCGCGTTCGTCCGCCATCTTGTACAGCTGGGCCGAGCAGAGCGAGTATGTGACGCCATTCGTCACCGACCCGGCCCAGCGGTCCCAGGTGGTGGGCACGATCGACGTCAGCCCGCACGCTGGTAGCCTGTCCGCCGACGAGATAGCGGCTACGCTGCGCGCGAACGGGATCCTGGACACGGAGTCGTACCGCAAACTGGGCCGCAACCAGCTTCGCATCGCCATGTTCCCCGCAATCGATCCGGCCGACGTAGAGGCTCTTACGACATGCATCGACTACGTCGCGCAGCGCCTCGGCGGCCGCTGATGCGCGCGGCGGGTCCCACGTGAGACAATGGTCACATGCAGCGACCGATCAGCGAACAGGGGGCCTTGCCGCCCGCGGCTTTAGTCCATCCCGCGGTGCCCAAGGGTGAGGTCATGCGACTCTTCGTCGCCATCGCACCTCCACCGGAGGTTCTCGATGAGCTTGACGCGCTGGCAGCACCGTGGCGGGCGGCGCGGGAGGATCTGCGCTGGACCAGCCGGGAAGCATGGCATGTGACGCTCGCCTTCCTCGGCGAGGTGGAGGAAGCCACACTGGTCAAGCTGCTGCCCAGGCTGGAGAGGGCGGCGAAGCGCCACCACGACATCAGACTGGCCTTTTCCGGGGCCGGCGCCTTCCCCGCCGCTCAGCGGGCCAACGTGCTGTGGAGCGGCCTGTCCGGTGACCGCAGGGCGCTCGGCAACCTGGCCGCCTCGGTTGCCGCCGGAGCCGGCCGGGCGGGTGCCCAGCCACCCGACAAGGGGCGGCGCTTCCAGCCTCACCTGACGCTGGCCCGCTGCCGGCTACCCGCGGACGTCACCGCGATCGTGGGCGCGTTCGCCGGTTACCAGGGGCAAGCCTGGGTCGCCGATCGGATCCACCTGGTCCGCAGTCGCCTGGGCGCGGTCACCCAGCCTCGGTACACGACGGTGGAGTCGTGGCCGCTTCGCGGTCCGGAGTCCGCCCCGTTAGCTGACGAAGCGGTTTGGTCAGCCAGGGGGTCTGGGGGATCGGCATCCCCCAGATAAGCCAGGGGGTCTGGGGGATCGGCATCCCCCAGATAAAGCAGACTGGCTGAGCTTCTCCAGGATGGGAACCGCCGCCCGTAGGGTTGCCCGCTCCTCGGCGGTCAGTTCCGCCAGCCGCCGCGCCAGCCACGCGTCCTTGCGCCGCCGGACCCGCTGTACCAGCGCACGTCCCTCCTCGGTCACCGTCAGGATGGCCTGACGGCGATCGGTCGGGTGCGGCGACCGGAGCACCAGATGGCGCTCCTCCAGCACCGCGATGACCCGGGTCATCGAAGGCGGCTGGACCTTCTCGTGCTCGGCGAGCTCACCCGGCGTCATAGCCTGGTGCTTTTCCAGCGCGGACAGTGCCGCCAGCTGCGTTTCCGACAACACCGCCTCGGTCATCCCCGAGGAGGTCCGCTGGGCACGCAGCCGCCGCGCGAGCCTGCTCACCGAGATCCTGAGCGCGGTGGCGAGTCCTGCGTCGGTCCTGGTCTTCGTCATTGTCATCGGCATGAACCTCAATCGCCCGCCCGCTACAGAAGGCGGAAGCGTGCCATAAGTACACCACATCACGGAACCCATTCGAGTCCCACGTAACCTTGATCTCGTGACGGAAGACCGCCCGGCGCCGCCGCCACCGCTTGAGGCGAACGATCAGCTGGTCACCGGCGTCATCACCGCGGGGTGGGCGGTCGCCCTCATCGTGCTGCTGATCGTCCGCAGCGACCTACCGCCGGGCAGCCGATGGTGGATCTGGACGTGCGCCGCCGGGTTCGCCATGGGTCTGTTCGGCATGTGGTACGTCCCCCGCCTGAAGCGCTCCCGCGCCCGCGCCGCCCAACGCCGCCCGAGCCAATCCCCTGATTAACTGGCCGCTGGTTAGCCGGCGCCGCGGGACAGGGGCTCGAAGACGGTCTCCTCGACCGAGACTCCGGGCACGTCCATCAGGTCGTAGCCGAACTCGTCGATGACCGGCCCGACCGTGCGAGCGGTCACGTCGACCGCCACTGCTTCGGAGTGCGCCCCACAGCCGTGGTCCGCGGATACCACCCGCCCGTCGTCCGGCGCGTACTCGTTCGCGCAGGCGCCGAACAACTGACCGAGCTCGCCGGTCAACGGCAGGTAGAAGCCGCAGCTCGCGCACTGCGCCGGGGCCGCGTGCGCCAGCGGCGACCGCGGGCCGTGATCGCTGGCGTACCAGCGCGCCGCCGCCGTTTCCCGTCCGATCGCGGACAGAATCCGCGACTGACCGGGCCGCGAGTCGGCATCGTCAATCCAGTCGGTGACCGCGTTGTCTCCCTCGACCGCGACGCGCGCCACCAGGCGCTCGTCGTCGGGCGCGGCCGGCATGAGATCGCCCACGCCCAGGTCGCCTGGGCGCAGCCGGTCCTGCCAGGGCACCCAGGCGGGCGCCAGCAACGCACCGGAGCCGGGCAGCAGGACGGTCTCGTCCACCGTGACCACCTTGGAGCGCGGTGCTCGCGCCACGGTGACCGCCCACTGCCACCCGGTGTAGGCCAGGTCCAGGCACTCGAACAGGTGACTCACAACCCGTTCGCTCTCCGCGAAAACACCTACGTGACAACCGACGCTGGCTGCGCCCGCGACCTCTTCCGCCGCGGCGCGGGCCAGATCGACAGCCTCGGCGCAGGCCTGATCAGGTTCCTTGCGGGTGCTCACAATCACCAATTCTCGCTCATCGCCGATGTCATGGGTCGCCCTAGTGGCGGCAACCAAGAATACTGGGAACATGCGGATGGGCGATGCGTTGCGCCGGATGGGGGACGCGGCCGACGCCACTGGGTCGGCCGTCAGGACCGGCGCACGGGCCAGCGCATCCGCGACCCGGAGGACGGGCGGTTTCATTCACCGGCTGACGAGCGCCTCCGGCGCAGGCCGCACCGGGTTGTCAACGCTCATCGAGCTGACCTCTCTGGGGGGTGCGGCGGACGCCTTCGTCACGGTGGCGCTGGCCGGGACCATCTTCTTCAGTGGATCCGTGGATCAGGCCCGCGGCCGGGTGGTGCTGTTCCTCATCGTCACCATGGCCCCGTTCGCGGTGCTCGCGCCGTTCATCGGCCCGTTCCTCGATCGCATGCAGACCGGCCGCAAGTACGTGCTGGCCGGCACGCTGATGGCGCGCGGTCTGCTGTGCTGGGGCATGTCCGCGGCGGTGAACAACCCCGTCACGCTGCTTCCGGCCGCGTTCGGCATCCTGGTGCTGCAGAAGGCCTACGGCGTGGTCAAGGCATCGGTCACGCCGCGGCTGCTGCCGCCGGAGATCACCCTGGTGTCGGCCAACTCCAGGTCGGGGCTGTTCGCGCTGGCCGGCTCGACGGCCGCCGCCGGGGTCGCCGCGATCGTCCAGGTATCCGGCGGACCGGCGTGGGTGCTGCGCGTGGGGACCCTCGTCTATCTCGCCGCCATGCTGATGGCGCTTCGCCTCCCGGACCGGATCGACGTGCCTGTTCCGGCCAGGGGGGACGCCCCCCCGGCGGCAGCGGCCGGTACCCTGCCGATGGATGCGCCCGCGCTGCCGCCCGGCGTGAGCCAGTCCCAGAATGGTCAGGCGCGTGACCGGGGACGGTGGCGGACACTGACCAACGTCGGGCCGGTTGTCGCGGAGGCCATGGCGGTCAACGCCGTGCTTCGCGCGTTCTCCGGGTACATCCTGTTCCTGCTCGCGTTCCTGCTGCGCAGCCTGCATTTCGGCGCGCCACACCACGAGCCGTCAAACAACTTCAAGCTGGCCGCGCTGGCGTTCGGCCTGTCGGCGGGCAGCCTGGCCGCCATGGGGATCGGATCCCTGTTCAAGTCCCGGGCGCCCCAGTTCACCATGTTCGCCATGCTGGCCATCGCCCCCATCGTCGCCGCCGGGACCGCCTGGTTCTTCGGGCTGTGGGCCGCGGTAGCGGTCGAGTTCGCCGCGATCTTCTGCGCCAGCCTGGCCAAGCTGGGACAGGACTCGATCGTGCAGCGTGAGATCGGCGAGGAGATCCGGTCCTCCACGTTCTCGGTCTCCGAAACACTCAACCAGGTGGCCAACGTGGCCGGTGGCCTGGCCGGCGTGCTGGTTTCCATGCTGAACAACGGGCAGGCCGCCCTGGCCATAGCCGCCGCCAGCCTGACCGTCGCGTTCGTCATGCTGATATCGCGCCGCCGCAGGCGCATCCTCGCCACCCGCACACGTGAGCGGGTGAGCGCGGGTACACCGTTAGGGCGCGCGGAGCGCCTCGGCGGGCGACAGCCGCGCCGCCCGGGCGGCGGGATACAGGCCGGCCAGGGCGCCGACGCCGATCGCCACCCCGACTCCGGCCGCCACCGCGCCGACCGGAACCACCACTGACTGACGGCTGGCGAGCGCGTATCCGGCGGTCACCGCCGAGCCGAGCAGCACACCGGCCGCCCCGCCCAGCACGGCGAGCAGCAAAGACTCGGTGAGAAACTGCAGGCCGACATGCCGCCGGGCGGCGCCGAGCGCCCGGCGCAGCCCGATCTCCGATCGGCGCTCGAGTACGGAGATCACCATGATGTTCCCGATTCCGACGCCACCGACGAGGACCGCGACCGCGCCCAAGGCGAGGAACAGCCCGGTGAACGCCGTCCGCGCCGCGGCGCGGGCGGCGAGAATGCTCGACGGCCTGCTGACCTGCACGGCCTCCGGCTGGGCTGGGTTGGCGGTGAACGGCAGCACGCTGGCCACCGACTGTACCTGGTCGGGCAGCGCGCGCAGATATACCTCGGTGGGGTGGCCGCCCAGCCCGAGCAGCGAGTTGGCCACCGGGAAGCCGACCAGGGCCGCCTCGTCGATCTCCGGTGCCAGCGGAACGGGCCGGAGGATGCCGATGACCGTGAAGTACTGGCCGTCCAGGTTCACCTGGGTGCCTGGCGGCACCTGGTCGATACCAAGGGTCTGCGCGGCAACCCAGCCGAGCACCGCCGCCGGGTATGCCGCGGTCGCCGCGGACAGGAACTCCCCCCGGGCGAGGCTGGCGCCGAGCGTGGAAAGCAGACCTGGCTGCGCGGCCAGTACGGAGATGCCGCCGCCCTCGATGGCCGGCACCGCGGCGGTCCGGCGGACCGTCGCCCCGGACACGTAGCCCACCGCGGTGACCGACTCGACGGGCGGGATATGCCCGATCATCGACTCCGCCGTCACCGGCAGCGGGGACGGGCTCCCGTCGAAGTCGTGTCCGGCCGTCACGGTGAGCAGGTTCCCTTCGGTGCCGAGCTGGCTGAGCAGGTTCGCCTTGGACGACGCGGAAACGCCGAGCACCGCCACGGCGGCCGCGATCCCGAGCGCGATGCCGAGCGCCGACAGCGCGGCGCGTAGCTTACGCGCGCGCAGTCCGAGCAGACCGCCCGTAACAACCGTGCCGCCCACGCCCCTACGGGCCGTACGGCTCACGACGGGCCTCCGTCGTCGGAGACGACGTGGCCGTCGCGCATGACGATGTGGCGGTCCATGGCCGCCGCGACGGCCTGGTCGTGCGTCACCACGACCACGGCCGTGCCATCCGCGGCGAGCTCGGCCAGCAGCGCGATTATCTCCGCACCGGCTGCCGAATCCAGGTTGCCGGTGGGCTCGTCGGCGAACACCAGGCCGGGCCGGCCGACCACCGCCCGGGCAATGGCCACCCGCTGGCGCTCGCCGCCTGACAGCTGCGGCGGCCGGTGCCGGAGCCGGTGACCAAGGCCCACCCGGTCCAGCGCCTCCACCGCCGCGGCCCGCCGGTCCCGGGCCGGCACGCCCTGATAGGCCAGTCCGAGCGCCACGTTCTGCACCGCGTCCATATGATCGATGAGATGGAACGCCTGGAACACGAAGCCGATCCGGTGCGCACGGACCGCGGACAGCTCGGCGTCGGACAGCGTCGACACCTCCTCGCCGGAGATCTTGACGCTGCCGCTGCTCGGCCGTTCGAGCGTACCCGCGACGTGCAGCAAGGTGGACTTGCCTGAGCCTGACGGACCAAGCACCACCGCCCGTTCGCCGGAATGGATCCTAAGCGCGACAGCGGCGAGCGCGATCACCGGCGGCGAGCCCGGGTAGGTCTTACAGGCGTGGCTTATCTCGAGCACCGGGGTCATGATGACGGCACCTCCACCGGCGTGCCGGGTGCCAGGCCAGCCCCGCTGACCTCCACCAGACTGCTGGAGAACAGGCCGGTCCGCACGGCGACCAGATGGCGGATGGCGCCGTCGACCACCTCCACCGCGTAACCTCCGCCGGCCAGGGCCACCAGCGCGTTGATGGGAACAGCCAGCACGGCGCGGGCCTGCGCGGTGACGATGTTGACGGTGACCGGCGCCTGGTCCAGGTTCCCGGCGGCCGTGGGATGGGTCAGCCGGACGGTCATCTGCACGGTGGCGGTGACCTGGCCGGACGCCGAGCCGCCGCCCGATCCCGGTGATGAGCCGTCGGATGGACCGCCGGAGCCCCCGCTGCCCGACGTCGCCACCGAAGACACCGAGGTCACCAGCCCTGGCGTGGTGGTGACACCATCCGGCATGGTCACCGTGACCTGGTCACCGGACTTGACCAGGTATTCCTGGGTCACCGGCAGTGCGGCGGTGACCACTGGCACGGTGGAGGTCGCGGTGAGCACCGGTGCGCCCGGCTGCGGGGCCGCGCCGAGGTTCGGCGTCACCGCGGTTACCCGCAGCGACCCGGGCGCGTAGGCGATCTGGCCCAGTGGGACGGTACCGGTCACCGGGAGCCCTTCGGCGGTCTGCCAGAGCTCGACGGCGTAGGCGGTCGAGCCGGTGTAGTAGTCGCTGACCGTCAGCCCCGCGCCGTAGCCGAGTGCGATCAGGTTGGCGTCGAGCTGCCTTATGTCCGCCCCTGGGGTGACCCCGGGGGACAGCGCCCGCCACTCCGGCCTCGAGCCGTAGAACAGCGGGACCGGCGCGCCGTCCACCTCGTACAGCTTCTGCCCACGGCGGACGCTCGCACCAGGCTGCGGCAGCCAGGTGTAGGCGGTCCCTTGAGTCTCGTTGACCAGCGTGCTGGAGCCGAGGTAGCTCAGGGATCCGTTGACCTGGGAGGTGTTCGTCAGGTCCGTCCTGACGATCTGGGCGGTGCTGACCGGCACCGAACTGGTCGCGGCCGCCGGGTGCGTATCCCGGAGCCTGGGCACGCCCAGGATGATCCCCGTGGTCACGCCCGCCACGACCAGCGGGGTGGCCACCAGCCCGGCCCGCTTGCGCCAGCGGCGCCGGGGACCGCGCGGATCAGCCGTCGCCGCCTCGGTCGTAACTGTCTCAGGCGTAACTGTCTCAGCCATCACTGCCGAGATTCCCGAGCGTGGAGGCGGTGATCTCCGCGTCCAGCAGCGACCGGCACGCCTGCGCGGCGTGCTGCCATATGGGACTCGCCTTGCCGCCGGCCGGCATCTCTGTCATCGTGTAGCCGAACCCATGTCCCGGCGTGTATTCGGTTTGCGACGTCGGGTCCTGCACGTCGGGCATGCCGTGAGCTCGCATGCATTCGGCAGACCGGACACCGGCCCGCACAAGCTCCGGCGGGGCGGGCGGCTCGGCGTCCGGGACGAGGGCCGCCTGCGTCAGCAGCGTTCGGCAGGCATTATGGACCGCCTCGGCCGTCGACTGCGGCGCGTTCTCGATGCTGCGGCTGTCGGTGTATACCGCGCCACTGGGGGTGAGCACCGGGTCCTGGTAAGCCGGGATGCCGTGCTGCCGGATACACTGCGCCGCGGCGTGCAGGACGGCGGCCCGGCTGCCGCCGCCATTGTCGTGGGCCGCCCCGGCGGCGTTCGCGCTCTGGGTGAGGCTGGGCACGGCCGACGTGGCGGTGCCGGCGCCCCCGCAGCCGGCCGCCAGCAGCGCGGCGGAAGCCGCGACCGCCGTTGTAACGAATCGCTTCATGGTGATCTCCTCGCGTCGATAGGACAGTCCTACGCCGCGAGGGATGACACCGGCCCAACACGCCGGCGGCTCTCTCGCCCGCCATCGGCTGCCGTGGGGCCAGTCAAGCCCGGCCGGCCGCGCGGTCGCCCAGTTCAGGCCGCGCCTCGGACCTGCCTGGCGCACCCGCGGCTGCCGCGCTGTTATGTCCTTGTCATGCCGGCTGGGGCACCATGGGAACGTGCGTGTCCTGGTGGTGGAAGATCAGAAGGTGCTGGCCGACCGGATAGCGGAAGGTCTGCGCGACCAGGGCATGGCCGTGGACGTGGCGTACGATGGGCCCGCGGCGATGGAGATCACCGCGTTCACCAGTTACGACGTGATCGTGCTCGACCGTGACCTCCCCCGGGTGCACGGCGACGCCGTATGCACCCAGCTGGTGAGCGGCCCCGCCACCGCGCGCATCCTGATGCTGACCGCGGCCGCCGCGGTGGACGACCGGGTGGACGGCCTCAACCTGGGAGCCGATGACTACCTGGGCAAGCCGTTCGCGTTCGCCGAGTTGGTCGCGCGGATCAACTCGCTGGCCCGGCGCAGCCCGGCCCAGCCACCGGTGGTACGCCGGGGAGACCTGGCCGTCGACCGGGTACGGCGCCGGGTCAGCCGGGCGGAGCGCGCCGTGGCGCTGACCCGCAAGGAGTTCGGCGTGCTGGAGGTGCTGCTCACCGCCGACGGCGGGGTGGTCAGCGCCGAGGAACTGCTGGAACGGGTATGGGACGCCAACACCGATCCGTTCAGCAACACAGTGTCGGTCACGGTATCCCGGCTGCGCCGCAAGCTCGGCAGCCCGGCGCTGATCGAGACTGTCATCGGCAGCGGGTACCGGCTGTGCGGCTGATCCCGCGAGTCGTGGAGCGAGCCGCGAGCCGCCGTCCAGTGCGGCTACGGCTGACCCTCACCTACAGCGCCCTGTTCCTCCTGGCCGGCAGCGTGCTGCTCGGTGTCACCTACGGCCTGGTGGCGAACAGCCTGAGCGTGAATTCGGCCGCGGCGGCGAGCCTGAAGGCCAGCAAGTATGCGGTTCCCGCCTCCGGGGTGTGCTCGTCGAGCAAGGTTCCTGCCCAGCAGATGGCGAGATGCAAGCAGCAGGCGCAGGACTCCCTTCTGAAGGCGGCGGCGGCCAGCGCGGCCGCCGAGCAGGCGCAGACCCTCGACCACCTGCTGTACTACTCCCTGGGCGCGCTCGGCCTGACCGTGGTAACTTCCGCCTGGCTCGGCTGGATCGTCGCGGGCCGGGCGCTTCGGCCGGTGCACGCCATCACCGCGGCGGCCCGCCGGGCTTCGGAAGAGAACCTGACCGAGCGGATCGCGCTGACCGGCCCGGACGACGAGCTGAAGGAACTGGCTGACACTTTCGACGCGATGCTGGGACGTCTTGACGCCGCCTTCGCCAGCCAGCGGCGGTTCGTGGCGAACGCGTCACACGAGCTGCGGACTCCGCTCACCGTGATGCGAACCGCGATCGACGTCACGCTGGCCAAGCCCGGCCGGACACAAGACCAGCTCGAAGCAATGGCGGCCGAGGTCCGCGACGCGGTCGAGCACGCGGAGGTGCTCATCGAGGCACTGCTGACACTGGCCCGCAGCGACCGCGGTGTGCGGGGGCGGGAGCTGGCGGACCTCGCGGTCCTCGCCGAAGACGCGCTTGACGCGGCCTCCGCGGCCATCAAGGGCCGGCCGGTGGCGGTGGAGGCGAGACTGCGGCAGGGCAGCACCCTCGGCGACCCGGTGCTGATCTCGCGGCTGGTCACCAACCTGGTCGACAACGCGATCCGGCACAACGTCCCGGACGGCTGGATCCGGGTGGAGACAGGCACCCGCGGCGGCATGGCGTTCATCGACGTCGCCAACAGCGGAGACGTCATCCCCGCGGATTCGGTTCCGTCCCTGTTGGAGCCGTTTCAGCGGCTCTCGGACCGGGCCGGGTCGCCCGACGGCACGGGGCTGGGGCTGTCCATCGTGCGCTCGGTGGTGATCGCCCACCACGGTCAGATCAGCGTCAGGGAGCGCCAGGAAGGCGGATTGGAGATATCGGTCCTGCTTCCCGGGCGCGCCGGCTGAGCGGTCAGCCGTCAGGGTTCGATGTAGTCGGCGACGGTGCGGAGCAGTCCGGCGAGCTTTTTCGCCGCTTTGGCGTCCGGGTGCTTACCACGGCGGTAGGTGTTCGACTCGTCATCGAGCAGCTTGATCAGGTCCTCAATGATAACGACCATCTCGTCCGGCTTCTTGCGCGGCTGCTTCGGAGCGGCGGCCACAGTGGGTGGCGGCTCGAGCAGACGCACCTGGAGCGCCTGCACTCCCCGGCGGCCCTCGGCCACGCCGAACTCCACCCGCTGCCCCTGCCGCAGCGAGGTGGTTCCGGGGGGTAGCGCCGTCGAATGCACGAACACCTCGCCGCCGTCATCGCGGGCGAGAAAGCCGTACCCCTTGTCGGAGTCGTACCACTTGACCTTGCCGGTAGGCACGCAAGACCTCACGTCGGAAGAGAAATTTAATGCTCTGGCACCTCTAAGGCTATCGGTCCCGTCGACCGGAACGCAGCCCCGTATTCGCCCGACAGCGACATGGCCCGGCGGCGCTGGTCGCCGCGCACACCGGGCCACGTCGTCCGACCTCACACGTTCGGACGGTGCTGGGACGGGATCGCGTGCGAGGCCGGGGCCGGTGCGACCCTTTCCCATCCCAAGATCGCAACAGGGCTATACCCAGCAACTTTGTCGAATAACCACGGTGCGGAAAAGCGAAACGGCCCGGGAAACCCAGGCCGTTCGCTGAAATTGGTCTTCTGCTTTAGAAGTCCATGTCGCCGGCGCCGCCGGGAGCGGCGGGAGCCTTCTCCTTCTCCGGCTTCTCCGCGATGACCGCCTCGGTGGTGAGGAACAGTCCCGCGATCGAGGCCGCGTTCTGGAGTGCGGACCGGGTGACCTTCGCGGGGTCGATGATCCCGGCCTTGAACATGTCGACGTAGTCGCCGGTGGCCGCGTTCAGGCCCTCACCAGCCGGGAGGGTCTTCACCTTCTCGACCACCACGCCGCCTTCGAGGCCGGCGTTGACGGCGATCTGCTTGAGCGGCTCCTCCAGCGCACGGCGCACGATCTGAGCGCCGGTCGACTCGTCGCCGGGCAGTTCCAGCTTCTCGAAGGCACTCTTGCCGGCCTGCAGCAGCGCAACACCGCCGCCGGACACGACGCCCTCTTCCACCGCGGCCCTGGCGTTACGCACCGCGTCCTCGATGCGGTGCTTGCGCTCCTTGAGCTCGACCTCGGTGGCCGCGCCCGCCTTGATGACCGCGACACCGCCGGCCAGCCGGGCCAGCCGCTCCTGCAGCTTCTCCCGGTCGTAGTCGGAGTCGGTGTTCTCGATCTCGGTGCGGATCTGGTTGACCCGTCCCGCGATCTGGTCCGCGTCGCCGCCGCCGTCAACGATCGTGGTCTCGTCCTTGGTGACGACGACCTTGCGGGCCCGGCCGAGCACGTCGAGGTCGGCGTTCTCCAGCTTGAGGCCCACTTCCTCGCTGATGACCTGACCGCCAGCCAGGATCGCGATGTCGCCGAGCATGGCCTTGCGCCGGTCGCCGAAGCCGGGTGCCTTCACGGCCACCGACTTGAACAGCCCGCGCATCTTGTTCACGATCAGCGTGGCGAGCGCCTCGCCCTCCACGTCCTCGGCGATGATGACCAGCGGCTTGCTGGACTGCACAACCTTGTCCAGCAGCGGCAGCAGGTCCTTGTTGGCCGAGATCTTGGAGTTCACCACGAGAATGTAGGGGTCCTCGAGGACCGCCTCGAGGCGCTCCGGGTCGGTGACGAAGTACGGCGCGATGTAACCCTTGTCGAAGCGCATACCCTCGGTGAGCTCAAGCTCCAGGCCGAAGGTGTTCGACTCCTCGACAGTGATAACGCCTTCCTTGCCGACCTTGTCCATCGCCTCGGCGATCATCTCGCCGATCGCCGGGTCACCAGCCGAAATGGAGGCCGTGGACGCGATCTGCTCCTTGGTCTCCACCTCCTTGGCCAGCTTGGAGAGCTCCTCGCTCACCCGCTCGACCGCCGACTCGATGCCCCGCTTCAGCGACATCGGGTTCGCGCCCGCGGCGACATTACGCAGGCCCTCGCGCACCAGCGCCTGGGCCAGGACGGTGGCCGTCGTCGTGCCGTCACCGGCAACATCGTCGGTCTTCTTCGCTACTTCCTTGACCAGCTCCGCGCCGATCTTCTCCCACGGGTCCTCGAGCTCGATCTCCTTGGCGATGGACACGCCATCGTTGGTGATCGTGGGCGCGCCCCACTTCTTCTCGAGAACCACGTTCCGGCCCTTCGGGCCGAGAGTCACCTTCACGGCGTCGGCAAGCTGGTTCATACCGCGCTCGAGGCCGCGCCTGGCGTCCTCGTCAAACGCGATCATCTTCGCTGCCATAAGCTCCAGTCCTCCGTGGCGTATGTGCGGATCGATCCGACGCCCGCGACGGACGGCACCCCGCGCGGACAGTCCCTTCCTGCCGCGAGACGTGCCTCATCGCCCGATCCCGCCATCCGTACTAGCACTCTCAGCTGGAGAGTGCCAGGTTCATGTTTAGCACTCTCATGTGGAGAGTGCAAACTTTCCCGGAGGGCGGAAAGCAACTCCTGGAGTCGTCCGAGCTGTTGGGGTCGATGACCCACAGGCGACGTCCGGAGGCTGTCGGCAAAATTACTGACAGTGTGTGTAATGCTACGTTGTGGAGCACGAAATCGGTGGATTTGGGCGGGTGAAGCCCCGCTTTCGGAACTGATTGACTGATTGGCCGCTCAGCTGTACCACGGCGCGTGCTGGGGCCTGATGGGCTGCTGGGGATCGCGGTGGGGCGGGCCCGCCGCAGTCGCCGCGCTACGCGGAAGCGGATTGCATAAGTGATGAAGCGGACAGGCGGCTGGGCCGGCTGGCGCCAGCAAGCCGATCGGCGTCAATGGGCCGTCTACACCGTTCTGCACGGGCTCTGGAGAGAAATGCAGATGGCCCGGCCCCTCGCTGGGGCCGGGCCGTCCGGGTTAACCCGGTGGTCCGTCGCTCCGTCGCTCGGACGTGCGGCCGGAGCTTACAGCGGACCTAAGAGACCACGATCACCTTGTCGGCCTGCGCCCCGCGGTCACTTTGCGTGATCTCGAATTCGACCCTCTGCCCCTCTTCGAGGGTGCGGTAGCCATCCGCCTGGATAGCGGAAAAATGTACGAAGACGTCCTTGCCACCGTCCACGGCGATGAAGCCGTATCCCTTGTCCGGGTTGAACCACTTGACGGTGCCCTGAGCCATTCCCAACAACTCCCTAACTGCGCTCGGGCTTCGAGCCCCGCCCTTGCAACCGCGGAACCCGTAGATCGCCGGCGAACGGCAACAGGAGCGTACGCGAGGTACACACCCCGTCCCCGTCAGACGGCGACCGGATCTGACCTTACCGCGTACCGAGGGATTCTGACGCCACTTACCCCCCAATCACTCCATCTGGCCCATGATCGAGGTGGCGTTTATCGTCTCATGAGAGGGACACGGACCACGATTCAAGGGCGCCTCCGGCCACCGCCGGAATGACGGAAACCTCGGCCCCAGCGGGAATCGGCGTGTCCAATCCTTGAGCGAAGCGCACGTCTTCTGATCCCACGTACACATTCACGAACCGGCGCAGTTTACCGTCGGCATCCAGGAGCCGGCCGGCGATGCCGGGGTAGGCGGTGTCAAGGCTGGCGATTACATCACGAAGCGTGCCGCCATCCGCCGGGTCCACGGAAACCTCCGCCGCGCCGCCGGTGAAAGAGCGCAAGATGGTGGGCACCCGCACCGAGACGCTCATTTGTCCCTCCGCTGTGTTTCCTCCGCTGTGTTTCCCTCCGCTGTGTTTCCCTCCGCGCCAAGACCTCGCTGCGCTCGGTCGGCTTGGGTGCCACGGCGGGCTCGCCGCCCCTCCGGGACGGCAATCCGCCGCGGCGCTCGCTGCTGCTCGCTCTCACTGGGCCTCCACCGCGGTGCGGAAGGCGTCGACGGTCGGCTTGATCGCGTCGGGCACCTTCACCACGCCGCTCACCGCGTCCAGCGTCTTCAGGCCATCGCCCGAGTTGATGATGACGGTTTCCGCGTCCGGGTCGAGCTGGCCGGCGGCGAGCAGCTTGCGCAGCACGCCAAGCGTCACCCCGCCGGCCGTTTCGCCGAAGATGCCTTCGGACGATGCCAGCAGCCGCATCGAGTCGACGATCTCCTCGTCGCTGACGTCGGCGACCGCCCCGCCGGTCCGCCGCACCACGTCGAGCACATACGGGCCGTCCGCGGGATTGCCGATGGCCAGCGACTTGGCCACCGTGGATGGCCGGACCGGGCGGACCACGTCGTAACCGGCGGCGAACGCGGCGGATACCGGCGAGCAGCCCGACGCCTGTGCCCCGAACACCCGCCACGAAGAGTCCGGATCGACGAGCCCGAGCGATGAAAGCTCACCGAAACCCTTGTCCACCTTGACCAGCTGAGCGCCGGACGCGATCGGCACCACGACCTGCTCCGGCACCCGCCAGCCGAGCTGCTCGGCGATCTCGAAACCGAGCGTCTTGGAGCCCTCGGCGTAGTAGGGCCGCACGTTCACGTTGACGAACGCCCAGTCCTCGTGTTCGCCGGCCAGTTCGGACGCGAGCCGGTTGACGTCGTCGTAGGTGCCGTCGACGGTCACGAACGTGCCGCCGTAGACCGAGGTGAGCAGGATCTTCTGCAGCTCCAGGTCGGACGGCACCATGACGACCGAGCGGATGCCCGCCCGCGCCGCGGCGGCGGCGACCGCGTTGGCCAGGTTCCCGGTCGACGGGCAGGCCAGCACGGTGAAGCCCATCTCGGTGGCGGCGGCGAGCGCGACGGCGACGACCCGGTCCTTGAACGAGTGGGTGGGGTTTCCCCGGTCGTCCTTGATCCACAGCCGCCGCATGCCCAGCTCACGGGCGAGGCTGTCGGCGCGGACCAGCTTCGTCCAGCCGGGCTCGGTGCTGGGCCGCGAAGCGATGTCGGCGGGCACCGGGAGCAGTGGCGCGTAACGCCAGATATTCTGCGGGCCGGATTCGATGTCGTTCCTGGTCAGCCGCGGGAAGTCGTAACGAACCTCCAGCGGCCCGAAACACTCCGCGCAGGCGTACAGCGGGCCCAGTTCGTAGGAGCTGCCGCACTCGCGGCAGGCCAGTCCCGCGGCGTTCCCCAGCGTGAGCTTGTTCTGAACAGTGGTGGTGCCGGTGGCAGTCAAGAGGCGAGGCCTTCCCTTCCCCATCTTTCCCGTGATCACCTTGATCACGGGCCGGAGTTGGCACCATGTCGCGCGCCTCGCCTGTCAGTTGATCAACGGCGATGGACATCCGTGCGCGATAGGTTGCCGGGGCTTCACAGGGCCGATCCCTCCACCCCTCTGGATGAGCAATATTCAATTGTGGTGAAGCAGGTCGAGCACACATAGAGTACCGCATGAGAAACGGGCTCTTCGAGGTGGACTAGCCTGCCGGACATGAACCAACGGGTGCTAATCGCCTCTAATCGTGGTCCAGTCTCGTTCCGGTTCGCCGACGACGGGACGCTTTCCTCCCGCCGGGGCGGCGGCGGGATGATCGCAGGAGTGATGTCGGGACTGAGCGCCCTTGGGGATGCGGCGTCGCAAAGACCTGTCGACGCGACCTGGATCTGCGCCGCGCTCAGCGATGCCGACCGGGCGGCCGCGCGAGCCGACCATGGCGGTTCCGGCCTGCCGGTGCGGATGCTGGACATACCGCCGGAGACGTTCGACGCCGCCTACAACGATGTCGCCAACTCTGCCCTGTGGTTCGTGCATCACATGCTGTTCAACACCCCGGAGCAGCCGAGGTTCGGCGCCGCCTTCCAGCGCGACTGGCAGTCCTATGTCGTCTACAACGAGGCGTTCGCCACGGCGCTCGCCGACGAGGCCGAGCAGGCCGCGCTGGGGGCCCGCGCGCTGATCCAGGACTACCATCTCGCGCTGGTGCCCAGGATGCTGCGTGACCGGGCGCCGAAGCTCCGGATCGGGCACTTCTCGCACACGCCGTGGGCGCCGCCGGCCTACTACCGGATGCTGCCGGATCCGGTGGGGCAGGCCATCCTCGATGGCATCCTCGGCGCCGATCACGCTGGTTTCCTGGCCGCCAGGTGGGCCGAGGCCTTCCTTGCCTGCTGCGCGGAACTGCTCGGCGCGGATGTCGACGACGCCGGACGCGTCAGCTACCGCGGTCACGTCACCGAGGTGGGGGTGCATCCGCTCGGCGTCGACGCGCCGGAGCTGCGAATTCGCGCTCGTGCCGACGACGTCGCCCAGCACATGGCGACGCTCGGCCGGTTGGCCGGCGGCCGGCAGCTCATCGTGAGGGTGGATAGGACCGAGCTGTCCAAGAACATTCTCGGCGGTCTCGCCGCCTACCGTGAGCTGCTCACCACCAGGCCGCAGTGGCGGGGGCGGGTGGTCCACCTGGCGTTCGCCTATCCATCGAGGTCAGCGCTGCCCGAATACCGGGCCTACACCGAGCAGGTCCAGCGGTCCGCGGCCGAGATCAACGCGGAGTTCGGCACCCCGGACTGGACCCCCCTGGTCATGGAGGTGAAAGACGACTACGCGCGCTCGCTGGCCGCGTGCCGGATCGCCGACGTGCTGCTGATCAACCCGATCCGGGACGGCATGAACCTGGTCGCCCAGGAGGGGCCGGTGCTGTCCGATCGCGGCTGCGCACTGGTGCTGTCCCGTGAGGCGGGTGCGGCGGCACTGCTCGGGGAAGACGCGCTGCTGGTCAACCCCTACGACATCGCCGAGACCGCCGGAGCGCTCGACCGGGCCCTGGCCATGGCGCCTGGCGAACGCCGCCGCCGTTCCGCCGCCCTGGCCGCCGCGGCCGAGGGCAGGGCGCCCGCCCGCTGGCTGGGCGAGCTGCTCACCGCGCTGGACTCTGGCTGAGACGGTCCGCGACGGCGTCCAGGAACTCGACGACTCCCCGCGGGCCGTCCACCACCAGGTCGGCCGCCGCCGCTACCTGAGGGCTCTCCGGGCTCGCGCTGGCTACCGCACAGCCCGGGGTCCCCGCGGCTCGCAGCTCTCGCACCGCGGCGAATGCGGCTAGATCCCCGAGATCATCACCGGCAAAGATCACCGAACGGGCTGTGGTTTCACGAACCAGATCCTTCAGCGCGACGCCTTTGTCGATGCCGCGTGGGCGGAGTTCGATCACCAGCCGGCCGGGCTCGGCGGCCAGGCCGAGGTCGCTGGCGAGCTTGGTCAAGGGCTCGCGGATCCTGGCCAGGGCGGCTTCCGGCGCCGCGGTCCCGCGGGTGTGCACGGCGACGGCCTGTGTCTTCTCCTCGATCCGGGTGCCGTCTGGCGCTCCGGCGTCGCGGAGCAGGGCGGGCAGGGCTTCGCGGGCGGCCTGCATGGCGGGCGGCGGCTCTGGCGACGTCAGCCCGCCGTCCTGCCAGCGCTGGAGGCCGTAGTGACCGAGGACAATCAGGCCAGGAACCGAGTCAAGGCCGCCCAGGTCGACCGCCTCGGCGGCCGGCCTCCCGGTGATGATGGCCAGCGCGCCGACCGACCCGGCCAGCCTGGTCAGCGCGGGCACCGCGCCGGGATGCGCACGGGCTTGCGCCGGATCGGACACGATCGGAGAGAGGGTGCCATCGAAGTCAAGGCCGATCAGGCCCGTGCTGGGCGAGGTGAGCAGCGCGTCGAGCCCCGCCTGCCCATCAGGAGTGACCGGCCGGGGGAGGTCACCCATCCTGGCGCCTCCGGGGCGAGCGAAGGCGCTGGCGACGGGCACGCTGCGCCCGCAAGCGCTTGACCAGCACCGGGTCGAAGGCCAGCGCCTCCGGCCGGTCAATCAGCTCGTTCAGCAACTGGTAATACCTTGTCGGGGGAAGGCTGAATACCTCGGTGATGGCCTGCTCCTTCACGCCTGGCGACCGCCAGCCACGGCGTTCGAACGCGAGGATACGCATATCGCGTTCGGACAACTCGGGCACACTCCAAGCCTATGCGGAGGATACGGGGGTGTACGTGACCGGCTACTCGGCATACGCTCACGGTTCGTGACCACCTTTAGCCGCATCAGCTTCCTGACCGACTACGGGCTCGACGACGGCTTCGTAGCCGCCTGCCACGGCGTGGCCGCGAGGCTCGCCCCGGACGCCGGCATCATCGACGTGACCCACCTGGTGCCGCCCGGCGACGTACGGCGCGGGGCGGCCGTGCTGGCGCAGACGGTGCCGTACCTGCCCCCCGCCGTGCATCTGGCGGTGGTCGACCCCGGAGTCGGCACGTCGCGGCGCGGCATCGCGGTGGCGGCCGGCGAATCGTTGTTCGTCGGACCGGACAACGGACTGCTGTCCTGGGCGATCACCGCGGTGGGCGGCGCGTCGCGCGCGGCGGTCTTGACCAACCGGGCCCTGTGGCTGGACAAGGTGTCGGCGACGTTCCATGGCCGGGACATCTTCATGCCGGTCGCCGCGCACCTGGCGGCGGGCATGGAACTGGCCGAGGCCGGGCCGGAGATCGATATCGGCGAACTCGTCACCCTGCCGTCGCCCACCAGGCAGCTCCGCGATTCCGCGGCCGAAGGCGAGGTGCTGACCGTGGACAGGTTCGGCAACGTCCAGCTCACCATAACCGCCGCGGACGCCGAGCAGATCGGGATCAAGCCCGGCGGCACCGTGCTGGTCGCGGCCGGCCGGCGCCAGATGACGCTGCCCTACCGGGAGATGTTCGGCGCGGTCGCGCATGGCGAGCTTGTCGCGTACACCGACGGTTCCGGGCTGGTATCGATCGCGGTCAACGGTGGTGACGCCGCGCAGCGGCTCGGCCTTCCGCCGGGCGCGCGGGTGGCGATTTCCGCGCGGTAGGCCACCCGGAGGACCAGCGGAAGGCAACAATTCATCCGTGACCATTCCGCGAATCGCGAGCGCATGGCACCATTACTAAGAGACTTAGGCTGCCGCGCCCACATGGCTCAGCTCGGAGGGGATTTCTGGCCAAAGTGTCACATCGATTGCAACGAAGCACTCTGGTGCCGTTGGTCGCGGGCCTATTCGCGGTCGTTATGGTCGCGTTCGCGGTCACCGGCGGGACGGCCGGGGCCAGCGCGGGAGCGGCCGGAGCCGGCACGTCAGGCCGGACCACCGCGGCCGACGGGGTACGTGCTCAGGAATGGTGGCTGAGCACGCTGGGTGTCACTCAAGCGTGGCGGGATACCCGTGGTGGCGGCGTGACCGTGGCGGTGCTGAGCACCGGTGTCGCCGCGAATTCGCCGGATCTGTCAGGAAGCGTGATAACCGGTCCCGATTACAGCGCGTCGAGCCGCGCCGAGGGCGGTCCCTACTGGGGTGTGGTCGGCACCGCGGTGGCGAGCATAATCGCAGGCCATGGGCATGGGTCAGGCGGCAGCTCGGGTGTGGCTGGCATCGCGCCCCAGGCGAAAATCCTTTCCGTCCGGGTAAACCTCGAATATAACGACCCATTGAACAACATCAGCACCATTACCCGGCGGCTGCCGGGGGCTATAGCGACCGGCATTTTGTATGCGGTTTCGCATGGCGCGAGAGTAATCGATCTGCCTCTTGACCCGGCGACTTTCGGGCTTTCCGGTGACGCCGCCGCGCAGGGCGGCAGCACCGCCGAACAGTCCGCGATACGGTATGCGCTGGCCAGGAACGTGGTGCTGGTGGCACCCGGGGGCGACGACGGTTCGGGTGCCGGGCAGACGAACTACCCGGCGGCGTATCCGGGCGTGCTCGCGGTCGGCGCTATCGGCCGCGGCGGGCAGGCCGCCATGTTCAGCAGCAGGCGGTCCTACGTCGCGCTGAGCGCTCCCGGCGTCGGCCTGCTCGCGGCCTCCATGGTCCCGGGCGGCCTCTCCGGCTATACGCCCGGTTACTCCCGGATCAGCACCACCAGCGTGGCCAGTGCCATGGTGTCCGGAGCCGCCGCGCTGATCGTGTCGCGGTATCCGGCCCTGACGCCCACGCAGGTGACGCAGGCGCTGCGGCAAGGCGTGGCGCCCCGGTCCAATATCGTGAACGCGGCGAACGCGGTGCGAGCGGCCGCCACGCTGGCCGCCGCGATGAGACCACCTGTCGCGAGTCCCACTGCCCCGGCCAAGCCGCGCCCGGCCCCGCCGCCCGTCAGGCACGTGGCGGCCGCCCCGCGCGCCGCCAGCGACGTGGCCGGCTCGGTGTTGCGCGAGGTCGTCTTCGGGCTGGCCGCGCTGATCGCGTTCGTGATCGCGGTGCTGTTCATCACCCAGGCACGCCGCAAGCGGACCTCGGCGGCAGTGGACGCGGTGGCGGCCGGCCGCGCCGTGTCCATCGTGGAGGTCCCCCGGTCTAATGTCATCGCGATTTCCGCCGCGCATGCCCGGTCGCGCGGGCTGCACGAACAGCGCCGGCCAGGCCGCGGCCCGGGCCAGCGCGATGACCAGAACCAGGTGAGGGCGCCGCGGCCGCAGGCCCAGGCCAATTCAGCGCTGCGGGAACTGGTGCAGCCCGGGTCGCCGGCCGCGAGCGGATGGCCGGTGACTTCGGACTGGCAGGGCCGCAGCCTGGGCGAGGTCGCCCACTCCTCGCAGGCCCAATCGCCGCTGGGACGGCCGGCCGTCGCGCCGCTGCCGAAATCCGTCACCCGGGCCATCGACGGCGCGGGAACCCCGCCGTGGGCGCCAGCGCCCGAGCCGGAAGGTGTTCCGGCTCCGTTCCCGATGCTGGAGCCAAGCCCGCTGCCGGCAGACAGCAATACCGGAATCCGGGTCCCCGGTGACGTGCCGACGGCGTTCAGCTCGGACCTCGGCGGACCGTTCGCGGGCCGCGATGTGCTCACCCAGGCCAGCTTCGGTCTCGCCGCCGCGCCGGTACCGGCCGACTATCCCTCGCCCCCGGAGGTCACGCACACCGACCCCGGCGAATCCACGGAAACCTTCCCCATCGTGCCCGGCCTCGACCGAGGCGCGGACACCGCTCAGCCGGACGAGGACTGAACCTGGGCCCGGCAGCCTGCTGGCCGACCCTCATGCACGCGGTCATCCGGCCAGCAGGACACCGAGGAAGAGCGCGGCGAGCGCGCTGATGCCGGTGAGCGCGCCGAAGACAGCCAGACCTGTGGGCGTGCGCGCCCACTGGTGCAGCGCCGCGGCCAGTCCCGAGACGAACACAACCACCAGCTTGACCACCAGCGTGGTCTCGTAGCTACCGGTCACCTTGGCCCGCACGGCGATCACGTTCCAGATCCCGGTAGCGATGAGCACGCCGAACGTGGGCCAGGCCACCTGGGCGAAGCGACGGGCCGCCAGCTTGGGAATGCCGGCGCCAGCGCGGCGCAGTACCGGCACGAGGGCGGCCACCGTGAGCTGACCGCCCACCCAGACGGTGGCGGCGAGCACATGCAGAAACAGCCTGACCGTGTCCCAGCTGACTCCGAGCATGCCCGGAATTCTCCCGCACTCCCTGCCACTTACGACGAAGCGGCCCCGGCAGCGCATGCTGCCGGGGCCGCTCATCGTGGCATTACGCCGCCTGTGGCACCGCTTCCGCTTCCGACGCGGCAGGTTCCAGGGCCAGCGCCAGCACCTCACGGACGTCACCCACGGGGTGCACCTCCAGCTTCTGGAGCACCTCGGCCGGCACGTCGTCCAGGTCCGGCTCGTTGCGCTGCGGGACCAGCACCGTGGTGATACCGGCCCGGTGCGCGGCGAGCAGCTTCTGCTTGACTCCGCCGATCGGCAGCACCCGGCCGGTGAGCGACACCTCACCGGTCATCGCCACGTCCGACCGCACCGGGCGGCCGGACAGCAGCGACGCCAGAGCCGTGGTCAGCGTCACGCCGGCGCTCGGACCGTCCTTGGGCACCGCGCCGGCCGGCACGTGCACGTGGACGCCGCGATCCTTCAGCTCACCGACCGGGAGCTGGAGCTCCTCGCCGTGCGAACGAAGGTAGGACAGCGCGATCCGGGCGGATTCCTTCATCACGTCGCCGAGCTGGCCGGTCAGCGTGACACCGGTCTCGCCGGTCTCCCGGCCGGCCAGCGACGCCTCGACGAACAGCACGTCGCCGCCCGCTCCGGTCACCGCCAGCCCGGTCGCGACGCCCGGGACCGCGGTACGCCGCTCCGGTGCGGCCAGGCTGGTCTCCGGCGTGAAGCGCGGCCTGCCCAGGTATTCCTTCAGACCGGCGGCGCCGACGCTGACCGGCAGTTCGAGTTCGCCCAGCGCCACCCGCGCGGTCACCTTGCGCAGGATGCGCGCGACGGCCCGTTCCAGCGAGCGGACGCCCGCTTCGCGGGTGTACTCGCCGGCCAGCAGCCGCAGCGCGTCCTCGTCGAGCGTGACCTCTTCGGCGGACAGTCCGGCCTTGGACAGCTGCCGTGGCAGCAAGTGGTCCCTGGCGATCAGGACCTTCTCGTCCTCGGTGTACCCGTCGAGCTGGACCAGCTCCATCCGGTCCAGCAGCGGACCGGGGATGGCCTCCAGCACGTTGGCGGTGGCCAGGAACACCACGTCGGACAGGTCCAGCTCGACCTCCAGGTAGTGGTCCCGGAACGTGTGGTTCTGCGCCGGGTCCAGCACCTCCAGCAGGGCGGATGCCGGGTCGCCGCGATAGTCCGCGCCGATCTTGTCCACCTCGTCCAGCAGCACGACCGGGTTCATCGAGCCCGCCTCGCGGATAGCCCGGACGATCCGGCCGGGCAGCGCGCCGACGTAGGTACGCCGGTGACCGCGGATCTCCGCCTCGTCACGCACACCACCGAGCGCGACCCGGACGAACTTGCGGCCCATGGCGCGCGCCACCGACTCGCCCAGCGACGTCTTGCCGACACCGGGCGGCCCGACGAGCGCCAGCACCGCACCGGAGCGCCGGCCGCCGATCACGCCCAGGCCCCGGTCGGCGCGGCGCTTGCGCACCGCCAGGTACTCGATGATGCGTTCCTTGACGTCGTCCAGACCGGTGTGGTCCTCATCCAGCACCCGCCGGGCGCCCGCGATGTCATAGGCGTCCTCGGTCCGGTTGTTCCACGGCACCTCGAGCACGGTGTCGAGCCAGGTCCGGATCCAGCCGGTCTCGGGCGAGGCATCCGGGGTGCGCTCCAGCTTGGCGACCTCCTTCAGTGCCGCTTCGCGGACCGGCTCCGGCAGATCAGCCGCCTCCACCCGGGCCCGGTAGTCGTCCTCCTCCGTGGCCGGGTCGCCGTTGAGGTCGGCCAGTTCCTTGCGTACGGCGGCGAGCTGCTGGCGCAGCAGGAACTCCTTCTGCTGCTTCTCCATGCCCTCGGCGACGTCCTTGCGGATCGACTCGGCCACGTCCAGCTCGGCCAGGTGCTCCTTGGTCCAGCCGACGATCAGCTCGAGCCGCTCGACTATGTCGGCCAGCTCGAGCAGCTGAAGCTTCTGGGCGCTGCTCAGATAGCTGGCATACCCGGCTCGGTCGGCGATCGCGGACGCGTCATCCATCTGCTGGATGGTGTCGATGACCTGCCAGGCACCTCGCTGTTGCAGGATGCCGGTGACCAGGGTCTTGTACTCTTTGGCCAGCTCGTCGGCACGGGGGCCGCGGCCGGTCTCGTCGATGACCGTGCCCTCGACCCACAGCGCGGCGCCCGCGCCGGTCGTACCAGAACCGATACGCACCCGGGCGATACCGCGCACCACCGCGCCCGGCTCACCACCGGGCAGCCGGCCAACCTGCTCGACCACGGCGAGCGTGCCCACGCCCGCGAGTCCGCGGTCAGGAAGCCGCGGCACCAGCAGTACCCGGGCTCGCTGCTCGGAACGTACGCCCGGCACGTGCCGGGACGGAATGCGAGCCGCGTCGATCGCCGCGCCCACCTCAGGCTGTGATGTCTCCAGGGGCACCACCATGCCCGGCAGCACGACCTCGTCATCGAGCGGCAGCACGGGCAGCGTGAGCGTCTCACTCATGGTCAGCCTCCAAATTCTTGAGTCACCTACACTCAAGAAAGAAGACGCCACACAAATTTCCGCTGGGCGTTCGCCTCCAGCGATCACCCCATCGGACCTTTTCGAGGTCGGGGCCGACATCACCCCAAACCACTACTGGCCCGGCGACCCCATCGTCCGACGTCAGCCGACGAGGCCGTGGAAGCCGGGTACAGGCCCTCCCTACAACCACGCGACCGTCCTGGGCAGTCCCCGGACCGACACCGCCCCCTTTGTCCAGATTAAACGGACATAATCACCAGCGAAGCGACATACCAGTAGTCGAATATTCGAGTTGAGTTCGACTACTTGATAGGCTACTATGAATTTATAGCTCAGCTAATTCGAAAGGATCATTTGAACGAACGGACGGTGGCACATGACTCAAGGCTCCTGCCCCGACCACGGGCAAGACGGCGGCGATGAGCTTAACGGTTCTTCGCCGTCGTCATCGTCCGCCGGGCGGGACAGGCAGGAACAGCACGGCTCCCCCTCGTCTCCCGCCGCCGGGCCGGACAGGCAGGGACGAGCCGACTCGGAAAAGGCCGGATCGGAGCGACCGCCCGAGCGCGGGGAACAGCCCCAGGGCGCGCGCCGGATGCCGCGGCGCCCGGCGCAGGCGGCGGGGTTCGCTGATGGTGCCTCGTCTGATGTGCTGGCGCCGGGCCCGGATCTGGCCGGGCAGGTGCACGCGGTCACCGGCGGCGACGGCGCGGCTTTGGGCACGCTCACCGAAGCCGAAGTGCTCGGGGTGATCGCGGCCAGCCGGCGGCTAGCCTCCTGGGCCGCGTGGGCGGAAACGGTGGCCCTGGCCGAGTTCGGGCAGCGCCGCGCCGCGCCCGGCGAGCCGCCCGGGACCGACCGCGGCGCCGCCGATGAGGTCGGGTGGAAGACCCGGATGACCTGGCTGGCCGCCGCCAACCGGATGGCGCGGGCCTGCTCGGCCGCGGGGCAGCTGCCGTGCACCCTGGCCGCGCTGCGGAATGGGCTGATCGACCCGGGCTATGTGATGGTGATCGCGGACTACACCAGCGTCCTTGGCCCCGGCGACGTAGCCGAGGCCGACCGGCTGCTCGCCGCCGCCGCCCCGCACAAAACCTACGGGGAACTGCGGGCCGCGGCCGCCCGGCTGGTCATGCGCCTGGACCCGGACGCGGTCCGGCGCCGCAAGGAAGAAGCCGCGAAACGGGACGCGCACGTGCGGCTGTTCCGCGAGGACACCGGCAACGCCGCACTATCGGCCCGGGAACTGCCTGCCGTGGACGCGCTCGCGTCCTGGCAGCATATTCAGCAGCGGGCCCTGGACCTGCGCGCCGCAGGAGTCGAGGGCAGCCTGCGCGAGCTGTGCGTGCTCGCCATGATGGACCTCTTGCAAGAGCGCGACACCCGCGACACCCTGAGCGCCGATCCCGGAACCAGCGGCACGCCAGACGACCAGAGACCGCCTGAAGACTGCGGACCGCACGACGCTGGATCTCACGGCGGCGGGCCGGCCGGCGGGGAATCGCCCGGCGACAGCGGGCAGGACGACCACAGCGGACCCGGCGGCAGCGGACTCGGCGGAGGCGATGACGACTGGCCCGAGGACGACTGGCCCGAGGACGACTGGCCCGATGACGGCTGGCCCGAGGAGGAGGGGCCGGAGGACGAGTGGCCCGGCAACGACGGCGAGGGGCCGGGCGGGCCGGGCCGCGGCCCTGGTGACCCGGAGCAAGATGGGCCGGGAATGCCGCCATCCGGCACGGCGCGGCCGGGGGCCGGGGATGGCCGGGACGGCAGCGGCGGCCAGGACGGTAACAGAGTCCGGGGTAGCCGGGGTAGCCGGGGCGGCGGGACGAGGCTGGCCGCGCAGCCGGTGATCGTGATCCCGTGGGAGGCACTCGGCGGCGGCCCGGCCGGGCCGGCGCAGATCCCCGGGTTCGGGCTCGTGGACCCCGACTCGGCGCGGGACCTGCTCGCAGCGGCCTGCCGCGATCCGCAGACCCGGATATGCGTCACGGTCCTGGGACCGGACGGCACGGCCCGGCTGCACGGCTGCGCCCCCGGCCGCCCCGACCCGGGCACATTCACCGCGGAACGGGCGAACGGACCACCAGGCGGCGACCCACCGGCACCGCCGGACGCGGGGCCGCCAGGAGCGGGGCCGCCGGGCTCTGTTATAACGGCCGCGGAGCTGATCCGTCGGCTGAGAGTCCGGCTTGCCCCGGTCGCCCGGGACGGCTGCGATCATGCCAACGCCGAGGCAGGCTACACGCCCAGCCGGCGGCTGGCCCACCTGATCAAGGCGCGGAACGCCACGTGCACCGCGCCAGGGTGCGGCGCGGCCGCGGCCGGGTGCGACCTGGACCATACGATCGCGTGGGACAAGGGCGGAATCACATGCGAATGCGATCTCGCACCATTGTGCCGTCACCATCATCGGGTCAAACAAAGTAGCGGGTGGCAGCTCGAGCAGCCGGAACCAGGTCGCCTGACATGGCGGACACCCGCCGGGCTGGAATACGCCACCAGGCCCACCAACTACCGCGCCGACTGACGGTAGGACATTTTGTACTGCAGGCGGATGGATGGATGGTCTACTGACTGAGAGGGCTGCCAGCCAGGCTGGAGACATGACAGCGTCCAGAAGCTAGGGACCAAAATCGCTAGGAACCAAGATCGCTAGCCGGCCAGCAGGATGTGCAGGGTGCGGGGGCCATGGACGCCTTCGACGCGGATCAGTTCGATATCGCTGGTGGCCGAGGGCCCGGAGATCAGCGTGTGCGGGCGCGACGGGTCGAGGCGGGCGAAGGCGTCAGCGAGGTCAGCGGCCACCTGATCGGCGCGGACCACCACGAGATGGAAGTCCGGCACCAGGGTCAGCGCACGCCGGCCTTGCCCGGGGCCGTGATCAAGAATGATCGTCCCGGTCTCCGCGATCGCCACCGCGCACCCGGTGATCACCCCGGCCGTCGCGTCCAGTTCGGCCGCTGACAGCGGCGGCTCGTCACTGGCCAGCTCGATGTCGGCGGATACCTCGGTCAGCCAGTCGGAAGGAAAGCCGCGCGGAACAACAAATCGTGAAATATCCGATGTGGGCGGGGATGTCGAGGGGGATGGGTGGGCGCGGGGGGATAGGGCGCAGGCTATGGCGGCGGGGACTTCGGGGGCGGGGACGCGTTCGACGACGGCGCGGTAGTCGGCGGCGCGGTCGGCGAACAGGGCGACGATGTCGTGCTCGGCCGGGTCGTGGTGGGCGCGCAGGTAGTCGCGCGGGAGGGCCTGGTAAGCGGCGTCAACGGCGGCCGCGTCTGGCGCGCCGGCCGCCGCGGCCGTCTGGCCTGTCCCGGCCGCCCCGGTGCGGTTCGCGGTGCGGTTGGCGGTGCGGATCCGGGCCAGGATCTCGTCGCGGGCGGTCATCGGGTGCCCCTCTCCCGGGTACCGCTCTCCCGCGTGCGCTGCCACCAGGCGCGGAAGGACTCAGCGGGCGGGGCGGGGGCGTCGCGGGTCTCGGTCCAGCCGCGCAGCGGCGGCGGGAGCCGACGGATCCGGCCCGACCGGCCCACGAAGCGACGGCTCAACGACGCCAGCCGCTGCGCCGCCGCCAGCCGCCGTGGAGACTCCAGAACCTGCCCAGAGAGGTGGAACACCGTACGTTCGCTGAAATTGTGTTTGACCTTCGCCCGCAGGTGAACCAGCGCCTCGGGAATGTTGATCGCGACCGGACATACCTCGTAACACGCCCCGCACAACGTGGAGGCGAACGGCAGCGAACTGTCCACCGGCGAGGACAACCCGCGCAACTGCGGGGAGATGATCGCGCCGATCGGGCCGGGATACGGCGAGCCGTACGCGTGGCCGCCGGCCCGCTCGTAGACCGGGCAGACGTTCAGGCACGCGGAACACCGGATGCAGCGCAGCGCCTGCCGGCCGGTCTGGTCGGCCAGCGAGGCCGTGCGGCCGTTGTCGACCAGGACCAGATGGAACTGCTCGGGGCCATCGCCAGGGGTCACGCCGCTCCAGATCGACGTGTACGGATTCATCCGCTCGGCAGTCGACGACCGGGGCAGCAGCGCGAGGAACACCTCGAGATCGCGCCACGAAGGCAGCACCTTCTCGACGCCCACCACCGAGATCAGCGTGCGCGGGAGCGTCACGCACATCCGGCCGTTGCCTTCGGATTCCACGACCACGAGCGAGCCGGTGTCGGCAATGGCGAAGTTCGCGCCGGAGATGCCCACGCTCGCGTGCAGGAACTCGTGGCGCAGATGCCGGCGGGCGGCGGCGGCCAGCTCAGCGGGATCGTCGGTAAGCCCGGCCGGGGCGTCCGGCATCTCGCGGCGGAAGATCTCCCTGATCTCCGACCGGTTCTTGTGGATGGCCGGCACCAGGATGTGGCTCGGCAGGTCGTGGCCGAGCTGGACGATCAGCTCGGCCAGGTCGGTCTCGGTCGCGACGATGCCGCCGGACTCCAGGGCGTCGTTCAGGCCGATCTCCTGGGTGACCATCGACTTGACTTTCACCACCCGGTCCGCTGGCGCCGCGCGGACCAGGCCGGCCACGATCGCGTTCGCCTGCGCCGCGTCCTGAGCCCAGTGCACCTGGCCGCCGCCCTTGATGACGTTCTCCTCCAGCCGCAGCAGGTAGGCATCGAGGTTGGCCAGGGTGTGATCCTTGATTGCCTTCGCCGCCTGCCGGAGCCGCTCCCAGTCATCGAGTTCGGCGACCGCACCGGCCCGCTTGGCGCGGATCGTGCCGGTGGCGTGGGTCAGGTTGCGGCGCAGCTGGGAGTCGGCCACCGCCGCCTTCGCCGCCGCCGGGAAGGCCGGCATGCCCAGGTAGGTGGGCATGGAACCGTTCATCGGACGCCTGCTTCCGTGCTGGCTTCCGTGCTGGCCAGTATCTCGGCCAGGTGCAGCGTCGCCACACCGGATCGCGACCGGGACAGCGCGCCGCCGATGTGCATCAGGCACGAATTGTCGGTGGCGCACACCACCTCAGCCCTGGACTGGCGGATCGCCGCGACCTTGTCCGCGCACATCGCCGCGGACACGTCCGGGTTCTTCACCGCGAACGTGCCGCCGAACCCGCAGCACGACTCCGCGTCGGGAAGGGCGGCCAGATCGAGCCCGCGTACGGCGCGCAGCAGGCGCAGCGGCGCGTCGCCGATGAGGAGCATGCGCAACCCGTGGCACGTAGGGTGATATGTCACCCGGTGCGGGAAATATGCGCCCACATCGGTCAGGCCCAGAACGTCGGCCACCAGCGCCGACAGCTCGAACACACGCGGCGCGACCTCCCCCACCGCGCGAGCCAGCCCTTCGTCGCCGACTTCCGCCGCCAGCGCGGGGTAATACTCGCGGACCATCGACGCGCACGACGCCGACGGCGTCACGACCGCCTCGTACCCGGAGAACGCCCGGACAAAGGTCCGCGCCATCGGGACAGCCTCCCGCCGGTACCCGGTGTTGAAATGCATCTGGCCGCAGCACGCCTGATCGGCCGGAAACTCCACCTGATGGCCCAGCCGCTCCAGCACGGCGACAACCGCCTTACCGGTCTCGGGGAACAGCGTGTCGGTCAGGCACGTGACAAACAGGCCAATGCGCAACGTTTCGCCTCCTCAAGGCGTCAAGGCCACGCTACAGCGTCCCCTACCGGGCGGCGGCCTCGAGCAGCGCGGTGCCGCTTCTGGCCACCACCGTGTCGCAGCGGCCGATGACCGCGAGCGCGGCCACATAGCCTTCGTCGCCGTCGCCGACCCCTCGAACGCGCCGGATGAATGTGACAGCCACCCGGTTATAACCGGGTCGATGCCACATCCATCCGATCAGATCATGCCGGGAGGGCGGGGGCGGGGGCGGGCGCGGGGGGCGGGGCGCGGCGCAGCTGTCAGGGGAGGCGGGTGGCTATGCCGTCCAGGACGCATTCGAGGCCGAACTCGAAGCGCGCGTCCCTGGTTTCCGGGGAGTCGGGGTCGATGTCCTCCTCGAGGAAGCGGGCCATGAACGGGTAGCGGCCGGAGTCGAGGATCCGCTTGGCGAACTCCTGATGGGCGGCGGCGATCTCGTCGGCGGTCATGGTGGCCATGGCCTGCTCGACCTCGTGCTGAAATCGCATCTCCTGTATCTCACGGAACACGGCACCCATGACGTACGTCCCGACCGTCATCGCGATCCACACGACCCTCACCGTGTCCAGGCCCAGGCCGTCGAGGGCGGCGAACATGCGTTCCGCGTTCCGGGCGTCCCGCGGTCCCGAAGGAGGCCGGAACCCCCGGAATTCCATGGCCCACTGATGCCGCAGCAGGACCGTGCGGGTGTTGCGGGCGAACGTCCCCATGTCCGCCCGCCAGTCACCGGACGGCTCCGGTATCTGGATCTCCGCCTCGATCGACTCGAGCATCATGTCCTCGAGCTCCTCTTTCGAGGAAACGTGCCAGTACAGCGACATCGCGCCCGCGTTCAGCTCCCGCGCGATCCGGCGCATGCTGATGGCCGCCACGCCCTCCGCGTCCGCGATGGCCATGGCGGTGGCCACGATCTCGTCGCGGGTGAGCCCGCGGTCTGTCCGCCAGCCTGATCGGCCGGCCCGAGGTACTGTTCCTCGACGAACCCACCACCGGCCTTGACCCTAACGGCCGGGCCATGCTGTGGGACATCGTGCGCGGGCTCGCCGCCGACGGCACCACCATCCTGCTGACCACGCAGTACCTCGATGAGGCCGACCAGCTCACCGCGCAGATCGCGGTCATGGACCGCGGCGTCGCCATCGCCGACGGCACCTCGGCCGAGCTCAAGTCCGCTGTCGGCGGAGAGCACCTCGACATCGCCCTCGCCGTGGGCCAGGATCCCGCGGCGGCCATGACCGCACTCCAGCCCTTCGCCATAGGCCCAGTCCAGCCGAACGATATGGGCACCCACCTGTCCGTACCCGTTTCCCCGGAAGAGGGGCTGACCACCCGCGTGGTGCGCGCGCTGGACGCCGCGGAGGTCGCGGTGAACGACGTGACGATCCGCCGCGCTTCCCTCGACGACGTCTTCTTCGCCCTGACCGGAAGGAGTGAGGCCGCGTGACCGCCATAACCGCGGACCTTGATTTCACGCACGACCGGAGTCCGGTCCGCCTGTTCATGACCGACGTCTGGGTACTGATCCGACGGGCCATCGCCCGGATCAGGAACGAGCCCGAGACGCTCATGGATGTCACCGCCATGCCGGTGATCTTCATCCTGATGTTCACCTATGTGTTCGGCGGCGCGATCGCGCTGCCCGGCCACGGGAGCTACCACGAGTACCTGATCGGCGGCATGCTCGGCATGGGCCTGGCCTCCACCGCGCCGGGGGTGTCTGTCGCGCTGGTCACCGACATGTCCACCGGGCTGATGGACCGGTTCCGGTCGCTGCCCATGTCCCGCTGGGCGGTGCTGCTGGCTCGCTCGGTCTCCGAACTGCTCACCCAGCTGATCAGCACGGCCATCGTGGTCTGCGTGGGCCTGGCCATCGGCTGGCGGGTGCATACCGGCGCCGGTGACGTGATCCTGGCGCTGGCGCTCACCCTTGCCTTCGGCTACGCGTTCACCTGGGCCGGCATCCTGCTCGGCATGGTCCTGCGCAGTCCGGAATCGGCCCAGCAACTGGGGTTCATCCTGTTCCTGCCGCTGACGTTCATCTCCAGCGCATTCGTGCCGACCCAGGGCATGCCCGGCTGGCTGCAGCCGGTCGCCGAATGGAACCCGATGTCCGCGCTGGCCGCCGCGACCCGCAAGCTGTTCGGCAATCCCAACCCGGCCGCGCTGGTCCACGCCTGGCCCATGCAGCACCCCGAACTGGCCGTGGTGGCCTGGTCGGCCGGCATGCTAGTCGTCTTCGCCCCCCTGGCCGTCCGGCGTTACCGCCGGGTGGCCCTCGGCTGAGCGCTCGATGGTGACGGCGGCGGAGAAGCCTTCGGCTGGGCGGGGCTTGATGACCTCGACGCGGAGCCAGCTCAAGCCGAAGCCGGCCAGCAGCCGTGCGGCCACGCGCTCCGCGGCGGTCTCGATGAGCTTGAACTTCCCCGTACGTACCACCTCAGTGATCGCCGCGCAGACCGCGGCGTAGTTCACCGCGTCGGCCAGATCGTCGGTAGCGGCGGCCGCGGCCACGTCGGTGGCCATCTCCACGTTGAACACAACGGTCTGCTCAATGTCCCGTTCCCAGGCATATGCCCCGATGACCGCCGGGACGCTGAGCCCCCTGATGGACACGATGTCCGCCACGCCACCGATGATAGGTGGGTGAGCGATGACACCGGACTGCGGGACGAGGCGGAACGGCACCTCCGGGCGCTGGCGGGAGACCAGGCCAGGCTGCGGGACGACCAGTGGGCGGCGATATCCGCCTTGGTGGCCGGCCGCAGCCGGGCCCTGGTCGTGCAGCGCACCGGCTGGGGCAAGTCCGCGGTGTACTTCGTCGCCAGCGCGCTGCTACGAGCCCGCGGCGCCGGGCCGACGGTGATCGTCTCCCCGCTGCTGGCGCTGATGCGCAACCAGATAGAAGCGGCGGAACGGGCCGGCATCCACGCCCGCACCATCAATTCCGCGAACACCCAGGACTGGGAGCAGGTGTACGCCGAGGTGGCGGCGGGCGCGGCGGACGTGCTGCTGGTCAGCCCGGAGCGGCTGAACAATCCTTCGTTCCGTGACCAGGTGCTGCCGAAACTCAGCGCGGCGGCCGGCCTGCTGGTCATCGACGAAGCGCACTGCATCTCCGACTGGGGCCACGACTTCCGCCCGGACTACCGGCGCATCCGGACCCTGCTCGACAGCCTCCCGCCCGGCGTGCCCGTGCTGGCCACCACCGCGACCGCGAACGCCCGGGTCACCCGCGACGTCGCCGACCAGCTCGGCGCCCAGACGCTGGTGCTGCGCGGGCCGCTGGACCGCGAATCGCTGCGGCTGGCCGTGGTCAGCCTGCCGACCGCGCAACACCGGCTCGGCTGGCTGGCCGCCCGGCTGCCGGAGCTGCCCGGCTCCGGCATCATCTACACGCTCACCGTGGCCGCCGCGTACGAGACCGCCGCCTTCCTGCGAGACCAGGGAATTGAAGCCCTGGGATACAGCGGGAAAGGCGAGATGAACGAACGGACGTCGGCTGAACAGGCCCTGCTCGCTAACCAGGTCAAGGCGGTGGTGGCCACCAGCGCTCTCGGGATGGGATTCGACAAACCGGACCTGGGTTTCGTCGTCCACCTGGGCGCTCCGCAGTCACCGGTCGCCTACTACCAGCAGATCGGCCGGGCCGGCCGGGCGGTGGAAAGCGCCGAGGTCATCCTGCTGCCCGGCCACGAAGACCGGGACATCTGGGCCTACTTCGCCTCCCTCGCGTTCCCGCCCGAACGGCAGGTCCGCGCCGCGCTGGCCGTCCTCGCCGAGGCGGGCCGTCCGCTGTCCACAGCGGCCCTGGAGACGCGCGTTGACCTGTCCCGCGGTCGGCTGGAACAGATGCTGAAGGTGCTGGACGTGGACGGCGCGGTGCGGCGGGTCTCGGGAGGCTGGGAGGCGACCGGCCAGCCGTGGGCCTACGACGCGGATCGATACGAACGGGTGGCGGCTGAGCGGGCCCGCGAGCAGCAGGCGATGCTGGACTACCAGACGACGCCCGGCTGCCGGATGGAGTACCTGCGCCGTGAGCTGGACGATCCAGGCGCGGCGCCATGCGGACGGTGTGACAACTGCACCGGGCGGCACTGGCCGGCCGACGTGCCGGAAACGGGCAGCTCGGCGGCTCGTGAACGGCTGCTCCGGCCCGGCGTCGAGGTGGAGCCGCGCCGGATGTGGCCCACCGGGATGACGCAGGTCAAGGGAAAAATCCCTGATTCGCTGCTGGCCGCACAGGGCCGCGCGCTCGGACGGCTTACCGATATCGGCTGGGGCACCACGCTTCGGGGATTGCTTGGCGGAGACGACGAGCCGGTACCAGCCCAGATCGTGGACGCGGTGATCAAGGTCCTCGCCGCGTGGGACTGGGCCGACCGGCCAGCCGCCGTGGTGACGATGCCGTCGATGACCCGGCCCGTGCTGATCGGCAGCCTCGGTGAGCGGATCGCGGCGGTCGGGCGACTGCCATACCTGGGCGCGCTCCGCTACCGCGGTGACGGACCAGGCCCGCGGCGGCACAACAGCGCGCAACGGCTGAGTTCCCTATGGGAGGCGTTTGAGGTTCCCGACGGGATCGGGCAGGTCCCAGGGCCAGTGCTGCTGGTGGACGACCGGATCGAGTCCGGCTGGACCATGACGGTCGCGGCCAAGCTGATCCGCGAGGCAGGTGCTCCCGCCGTCCTGCCGTTCGCCCTGGCCGTCACCACCGGCTGACGGTTACGCGACGACGGGTTCGGTCCCCGTCTCGCTGATCATCGGACGCCCGGCCACGGCCCAGCCGGTCATGCCGTCGGCCACGTTGATCGTGGTCCACCCCTGACCGGCGAGCATCTGCGCGGCGTACGCCGACCGGGCACCGCTCCGGCAGATCAGATAGACCTCGCGGTCGCGGGGCAGTTCGCCGGCCCGGACGACGATCTGACCGAGCGGCATGTGCACCGCCTCCGGGGCGTGACCCGCGGTCCATTCGTCCTGCTCGCGCACGTCGACCAGGAGCACGCCGGCGGGCAGGTCCGCCGAAAGCACTTCCGGCACGGCTACAGGGTGGCTCACGTCGGCCTCCTCCATTCCTGTCTCGCCCGGCTACTGTACCGCTTCACCCCGTGAGTGCTCGGGGCGAGGCGGGTGAAACCACAGCCGTTCGTGGGAATGGTTTGAATTTCCTTACGTAGGAGACGCTTGACGCCGCGAGAGCTCTGGATGCAGGCTCTGCATTGGGGTTTCAACGGGGGGGCGCTAACGGGAGGCGCCTTGCGTACGTCACTGAGACGAGCCGGTTATGTCCTGATCGCACCAGTTCTCGCCGCGGTGCTGGGGGCATCCGCGAGCGGTCCCCCGGCTTTCGGCGGGAACAGCTGGCCCGCGGCCGGAAACGACATCGGGAACACCAGGGACGCGGCGGCCGAGCACATCATCGGGCCGGGCAACGTGTCACGGCTGGCGCCGGCCTGGTCCATGACGACCGCCGGCGACGTCAAGCTCACGCCGACGGTTGACAACGGCGTTGTCTACTTCCCTGACCAGACCGACAAGCTGTGGGCGGTCTCGGCGGGGAGCGGTCGCGTCCTGTGGTCAAGGACGATCAGCAGCTACACCGGCCTGCCGAACGACGAGTCCCGGGTCAGCCCCGCGGTCTACGGCAACGAACTGGTGCTCGGCGATTCCGACTACGGGGACTACAACGGCGCGTGGGTTTTCGCTGTCGACAAGAACACCGGCAGCCTGCTCTGGCGGACGCGGGTCGACGACCACCTGGCGGCGATCATAACCGGCGCCCCGGTGGTGTACCAGGGCGTCGCCTATCTCGGTGTCTCCTCCTACGAGGAGGGAATGCCGATCATTCAACCGGGGTACAAGTGCTGCACCTTCCGCGGCAGCGTGGTCGCGCTTGACGCGAGCACCGGCCGGCTGCTGTGGAAAACCCGCACGGTCCCGGCCGGCTACGCCGGGGGTGCGGTGTGGGGGAGCACGCCCGCGATCAACTCGCGCGACGGTCTGCTGTACGTCGCGACCGGCAATAACTATTCGGCACCCGCGGGAGTATGCACCCAGCCGGCCCAGACCGGCTGCACGCAGCCGGCCGCGGACGACCATGCCGACTCGATCATCTCCCTGGACATGCGGACGGGGGCGATCCGGTGGTATATGGCCACGCTCAGCAACGACGTCTACACTGAGGCGTGCACGATAATTGGCGTTGACTGCGGTCCCGACTTCGACTTCGGCAGCGGTCCCAACCTGATCCAGCTGCCCTCGGGCAGGCAGCTGGTGGGCGTCGGCCAGAAGTCCGGCGTGTACTGGGCCCTGGACGCGCGCACGGGCGCACTCGTCTGGCACACGCAGGTGGGCCCGGGCAGTGCCTCCGGCGGCATCCAGTGGGGTTCGGCCACCGACGGCAGTCACGTGTACGTCGCGATCGCGAACCTCTATGGCCAGACCTACCAGATCAGGTCGGCCAGCGGTCAGGTCACCACCACGACCGGCGGTTCCTGGGCCGAACTGGACGCGGCCACCGGCAGGATCCTCTGGCAGGCGGCCGACCCGCAGCAGGCGGTCGACACCGGCTACGTCACCATCGCCAACGGCGTTATGTATGCCGGGTCCACAGCCGACAGCGGAACCGACATGTACGCGCTCGACGCGAACGACGGTCGCATCCTGTGGAGCTTCGCCAGCGGCGATCCGCTGACCTCCGGGCCCGCGGTGGTGGACGGCACCGTCTACTGGGGATCGGGGAGCGACCTCGCGACCGGCTGCCCGAACGGCGCACTTCCCACCAAGGTGTGCGGACACGGCCAGGGCGGCGCGGTGTACGCGTTCCGTATCTGAGGTCATCCGGCGTCCCTGGAGTCAGCGCACCGGCGCCGGCTCCGGAGCGGATGGCTCCGCTTCGCTGATGCCGTAACGGGCGTAGAGGCGGCGCAGCGGCTCGGGAGCCCACCAGTTGGCCCGGCCGAGCAGCCGCATCGTCGCGGGCACCAGCAGGACGCGGACCACCGAGGCGTCCACCAGCAGCGCGACGATCATGCCCACGCCGGTCAGCTTGATGAACGTGATGCCCGATGCGGAGAACGCGCCGACGACGATGATCAGCAGGCCCGCCAGGCTGGTGATCAGGCCGCCGGTGCGTTGCAGGCCGGTCGCGATCGAGGCCACGTTGTCGCCGGTCTGGTCGAAGGCCTCGCGGACCCGGGACAGCAGGAACACCTCGTAGTCCATGGACAGGCCGAAGATAATGGCCAGCATCAGGATCGGCATCGTGGGATCGATGGAGCCGGTGGGGGTGAACTGGAGCAACCGGGACAGGTGGCCCCACTGGAAGATCCAGACGATGACACCGAACGTCGCGGACAGCGACAGCACGTTCATCACGACCGCCTTCAGCGGCAGGACCACCGAGCCGAACGCGAGGAACAGCAGGACGAACGTGGCCAGTGCGACCTCGAGCGCCATCCAGGGCAACGTCGAACCCAGGCTGGACAACTCGTCGACAAGCTGCGCGGTGCCACCGCCGACCAGGACCACGGCCCCGGCCGGCGGGGCGAGGTCGCGGATCTGGGTGACGATGCGCCGCGCCTGCGAGGAGACCGAGGTGGGGGTATAGCCGACGTCGATCCTGGTCATGCCGTCCTTGCTCCCGGTCACCTGCGCCCCGGTCACACCGGGGATGGCGTCGATGGCGTGCAGGTACGAGGTGAGCTGGGCTTGCTTGGGTGCCGTGACGAGGGCCTCGATGGGGGCCGTGGAGTTGGCCGGGAACTGCGTGTCCAGGGCTTCGGTGACCAGCCGTGCGGTCGCCGTCGAGGGCAGCGATCTGGCGTCCGTGCCACCCCACTGGATGCGCAGGAACGGGGTGCCGAGGGCGAGCAAGCCGATGACGATCACCGTGACGTAGATAAGCGGGCGGCGCATGACGCTGTGCGCCAGGCGGTACCAGCCGCCGCTGGTCCCGTCGGTGTGCGGCTTGACCGCGGAACGGCGGACGCGGATGGCGTTGACCCGGTGGCCGAGCACGGCCAGCAGCGCGGGAAGTACCGTAAGCGCGGCGATCATGTCCACCGCGACCGTCGCGACGCCGCCGTAGCCCATCGAGCGCAGGAACACCTCGGGGAACAGCATGAGGCTGGTCAAGGCCACCGCCACCGTGACACCGGATACGGCGACGGTCCGGCCCGCCGTGGCGACCGTGCGAGCCACGGCCTGCTCGACGGTGGGCTGGCGGTTCAGTTCCTCCCGGAAACGGGTCACGATGAACAGGCCGTAGTCGATGGCGAGGCCGAGGCCGAGGATCGTGGTGATGTTCACCGAGTAGATCGACACCGTGGTCATCAGCGTGAGCAGCCGCAGCACGGTGAACGAGCCGAGGATCGCGACGACGCCGATCGCGACCGGGAGGCTCGCGGCGGCGAGGCTGCCGAAGATCACCATCAGCAGGATCAGCAGAACCGGCATGGAGAAGCCCTCGGCTTTGGCGATGTTGGCCGTGACTTCGCTGTTGATGGCGTTTTCGGTGGCCACCGTGCCGCCCGCCTGTGCGGTGACGCCCGATCCACCCAGAGTGGACAAATCAGACTTTATGGCTTTATAAGTCTTCTGCCGGGCGGCATCGTCGGCGCCGGTGAGCTGGAGCACGGCGTAGGTGGAGTGGCGGTCGGCGCTAATTAGGCCAGCATTGCCCAGGCTCGGGGAGCGCGTTGACCAGTAGGTGGTGATCTTTGCGATATCCGCTCGCGGCAGGCGGGCGAGCCCGCTGGTGACGGCCTGCTGGTAGGCCGGATCGCCGACGGTCATCGTGGCGCTGCGGTACAGGACGACGACGTCCGCGTCGTTACGGCCGAACGTCTGGTCGGCCAGGTTCTGCTCGTGCTGACTCTGGCTGCCTGGCGGAGTGAAGCTGTTGCCGGAGGTCAGCTTGCCGAATACGCCGGTCCCCCAGACGCCAGCGAACGCTACGAAGAGCACGCCGATGACCAGTACCAGCCGTCGCCTTCGGTACAAGGCTCGTCCCCACGCCTGGAACATTCCGTTCTCCCACCGTGTTTTCGTTGATAATTTAAGTAAACAGCGTTAACTGCTTACACCGACAACTCTGCATACGGTGTTTACGTTTGTCAAGCGGGTTAGCGCGGTAAGCAGCTAACGAGACCGGGAAGGTCTAGCATCAGACGAACGACTGCGCTGAGGAGGGATCTGTGACAGAGGCCGCGGATACCCGCCAGGGATCCGGAGCACGGCTAGCCGGGTTGTCCCGGCGCGATCGGCTGCGCGCCGCCACCAAGGACGAGATCCTCCAGACCGCGCGGCGGCTGCTGGTCGACGAGGGATCCGAAGCGGTATCGCTGCGCGCCATCGCGCGGGACATGGGCATGACCGCGCCCGGGCTGTACCGGTACTTCGGCAGCCGCGAGGAACTGCTCAGGCACGTGATCGCCCACATCTTCACTGAACTCGGTGGCGACATCAAACGCGCGATCCGCGACGCCGATGAGGCGTTCCGGGCATCACTCGGCCTGACCGCGCATGACCTCACGACCGAGCAGCACATGGCGAAGATGACCACGACGGTGCTCGCCGCATGCCGCGAATTCCGCCGCTGGGCGCTCTACCATACCCGTGAGTTCGGGTTGATCTTCGGGGCTCCGCTGCCGGGTATCGACGACAGCACATACGACATCTGTGACGAGTGCGCGCTGCAGTTCGCCGGGACCTTCTTCGCCCTGTTCCTCGAACTCTGGATTAAATCACCGTTCCCGGTGCCCGCCCCGGACGAGATCGATCCGGGGCTGCGCGACCAGCTCCTTCGCTACCGCGACGGACTCGGCACCGACCTCCCGGTCGGCGCGATGCTGACGTTCCTACGCTGCTGGGGACTGTTGTACGGGGCGGTGTCGATGGAAGTCTTCGGACATTTCACGTTCGCTTTGGAGGACGCGGCCCCGATGTTCGAGCTGACGCTCAGCGATATGGCCGCCCTGGTCGGCCTGCGTCATCCTGGATGGTAGCTCGTCGTCGTCCTCGTCCTGGCGGCATGCCGCGCGCCGCGAGCAGGGCCGCGACCGCGAGCACACCCATCACGATCATCTCCTGACCGAACCTGTCCGCCGCCTCGTCCTGGATAACCCCGTGGAAACGGTTGACCGCGGCCGGCCACGGCGAGCGGCCGAGCACCAGCTCGCCCGGCTTGTCAAGGTCGGGGAGCGCGGCCCCAGCCATCCCGGCCACTATCGCCAGCCGATGTCCGGGCCGGGCGATCGCGGCGCATGTTCCGATCGCGGCCAGTCCGGCCAGCCCATCGGCGACCGCCACCTTGAGGAAGTGCTGCCGGTTCCGCCACTTGCCCCAGTGCGGAACCGCGTCGAGCACGAAGTGCGAGGCCACGCCCATCGCGAAGGCCGGCAACGGCCGACGCACCGCCGCGCCGATCAGCGCGCCAGACAGTACATGATTGGTAACCAGCACCCGCTCGCCTTCCCCTCGTCGGCCCCTGTAGCCCCCCGTTAAATACGGTATGCGGCGTCAGGCGCCCGCGCGCCCGCGGTCGAAGGCGGCCCTGAACTCGCCGATCACGATTCGCGTGTCGTAGCGGCAGGCGCGGAGCGGGGGCGGGGTTTATGCGGAGGCATTGGGGCGGGAGCTGCTGGTAGCGTTCGTGGCGACGGCGGGCCGGACGTTGGAGCGTTTCCTCGGTGAGGCCGGCGCGGGAGAAGACAGGCTAGAGGATGCTGGACAGGCGATTCATCAGGGAGAACCCCGACGCGGTCAAGGCCGCGGTGCGTATCAAGGGCATTGACCTGGACGTTGACGAGCTGCTCGACATTGACAGCCAGGTCCGGAAGCTTCAGCACGAGCTGGACCAGGGCCAGGCGCGCCGGAAGAGTTCATCCAAGGAATTCGCCAAGGCGGACGACGCGCGGCGGGCGCAGTTGCGTGCTGAAGCCATCGAGCTCGACGAGCATCTGAAGGCGCTGCGCGAGCAGCTCAACGAAGCCAACAGCGAACTGCACGCGCTGCTCCTGCTGACACCCACGATCCCGTGGGAGGGAGCACCGGTCGGACCGGACGAGTCCGCGAACGTGATCATCAGGACCCACGGGACGCCGCCGGAGTTCGACTTCACGCCGCTCGATCACGTCGAGCTGCTGAGCAGGCGAGGATGGGCTGACTTCGCCCGGGCCCGCAAGGTCGCGGGGGACCGCGAGGGATGACA
>Ga0213881_10000150_pt1 | contig 56942 bp, 65 predicted proteins | sample BarmaccoBMER_R08_FD_160104 | JGI IMG/M metagenome (GOLD analysis project Ga0213881, IMG submission 160104) | Barbacenia macrantha exposed rock microbial communities from rupestrian grasslands, the National Park of Serra do Cipo, Brazil - ER_R08 ...
GTACGGGTCGTCCCGCAGCCGACACCGGTGGTCCCGCAGCCGACACCCGTGGTCCCGCACCCCACACCGGTCGTCCCACCGGTGGTCCCGCAGCCGACACCCGTGGTCCCGCACCCCACACCGGTCGTCCCACCGGTGGTCCCGCAGCCGACACCGGTCATCCCGCACCCAGTACCAGTGTTTCCGCACCCGAAACCCGTGGTCCCGCATCCGGTACCGGTGTCTCCGCAGCCGACGCCGGTGTTTCCGCAGCCGGTCGTGCATTTCGAACAGGTTCCCAACTTGGTCGGCGACAGCCTGGCTACGGCAGAACAGTTGCTGGCCCAGAACGGGCTGGCGGTCGGGTTAGTAACCTACCAAGGATCAGACCAACCCGAGGGTACCGTTCTGCAAACAAGCCCCGAGCCCAACACCGTGGTCCCGTCCGGCAGCGCAGTCAATCTCGTCATAGCCGGATAGGACTAATCGCAAGACGCTCCCGCTGGGGGTCTATCTCTCGAACGGTGTTTCGACGTGTTCGGTCAGTAGCTTTCAGTGCCGAGGTTTCCATCGTATCGTCCGGGTGCGGCCTGCTCGCTGGGAAAGCGCCCACGCGCACGTACCGTCCTGCGGTATCGCGCGTTCGGTGATTCGATCGCTTTCGTCGAACAGATCACTTTCCTGATCTCAACGTCGTAGTCGAGAAAGGGAACAAACTCGTTCCACGCGTTGCGCCACAGTCCGGATCATCGCACCGTACTTCTTGCCCCATTCCTCCAGGACCGCGAGGGCGGCATCCGGATTCGGTGCGGTGTAGAGGGAAGGTATTGCTCAATTCGTTCAAGCGCGCGTCGAAGAAGGACTGGGCAGCCATCGCCACCCATCTCAAACCAGTGTACACCGCGCTGTCGGAGTCCGCTGCCCTGGACGCCCTCGCGGAGTTCAGCGAGAAATGGGAGACGAAGTATCTCGCGATCACCCGGCTCTGGACGAACGCGTGGACGGAGTTCGTGCCGCTTTTGCACTTCGACAAGGAAATCCGCACGATCATCTGCACCACGAACGCGATCGAGTCGATCAACGCTCGGATTCGGCGCGCGGTCAACGCCCGTGGGCACTTCCCCACCGAACAAGCCGCCCTGAGCGCCTTCGAGATCACCTTCGACGGACGCCTGTCCGCCGGACGCAAGGAAAACAACAAGATCCAGTTACACCGTTAAGTTGACAGACCCCCGTGAGTTGTCAGGGGACCTTGAGAACCAGTCAGGAGAGAGAACTAGTCATGAGGGCTGCGTGGCGGGAGTCGCCGGTGGAGTCGCAGGGTCTCACGGGTGGGGAAGCGGGTGCCGGTCACCGATCTTGGCGAGTGACCGGGCCGCGCGCGGCGCCCGGCGGGTCTGCTCGGCCAGCGCGGTCACAGCGAGCGAGGCTCGGGTAATGTGGCGTAGCGGCGGCTCTGGTGGTGTCGTGCGGCGCGACGGGGAGCGTGCGCACCTGATGGCCGGGTCGGTGTGTCCGGAGTAGTCGGTGCTGGCTAGCCAAGGGTTTGAGGGAGGGCCGGTCAATGCGGTCGTGGCGGTCGAATCGGACCGCAGGCCCACCAGGCCATAGCCGGTGGGTGTTTGATTTAATTATGCGGTAATGACCACAAAATTGCTTAATGAGGGAACCCCAGATCTGAAGGGTGGTAGCTGGTGATGAGGAGAAAGATCGATAGGGCTGCTGTCCTACGAGACCTGCAGACGATCGAGGATGACGATTACGACGGCTTTGTGCTTTTGGTGCAAGCGGCCCGTAACAGAAATATCGTATTTGATCCGGATTTGCCTGTGTGGCGTGTGGCTCAGCGCCTGGGTATCATCGTGGACTGTAATCGCGGTGGTGTTCCGGAATTCGACGAGACAATGCGAGATTTCGTGCGAGACAGAAATAATGTGGACGGCTCGGACAAGCGTCCCTTCGTTAAGGGTAGGTACTGAGGACTGTAGACATGCCTCAGACCAAGACGCTGCCGGCCTTGAGGGGACGCGCTGGCGTATGCGATCTTCTGGGACGCGGGGGAAGAGATCGTTGCTACCGGCCTGGGCGCGCGCTGTCGGCCGGGTGAGGTCGGTCCCGCTCGGCCCAGCGAGCGGTGCCGGGCAGTCGGGCGGTTGTGATGGCCGCCGTAAAACTGGGTGAGGGCGTTCGCACAGGTTAACAAGATGGCCAGCGGCGGATGGCCGATGGCCTGCTAGCTGCCGGCTCAGCCACGCACCAGCGTGAACCAGTCGTTGTCCGGTCAAATGAGAGGACCGGTTCGCGACTGGCGCATCCGCACGTGCAAACGATTCGTAGCGTACATATCTGCGAGAGCTCAGCCGAGCCCACCCGGGCCAGTGACATCATCACATACGCAAACGAATATAATTTCGGTGGCCTTGAGTGCTCTATCGGAAGGAGGTCGCCATGACCGATGGATGTGGGTGCTGCTCCGGTTGCACTGGCCCTGGTTGCGGCTGCTGCAGCTCGTGTGGGTAGCTAACTGACTCAGAGTCATCGATTTTTTACTCCGGGAGGTGGGAAGCTTTTCCTGCCTCCCGGGTATCGCCTCCCCGGCCGATCCTGGGACTACCGTGGGGTGATCCTGCGGTGCACCAGTGTTGTCTCGATCGGCATGACCACTGGCGGTAAGCGCGGCCGTTAGGGTGCCGCCCGCCGGTAGGGCGATGCTGGTGGTCCTAGGCGGCCGGCTATGCCCTGTCCGAAATGGGGTGAGGAGGTTCCGCGGAACCCTCCGAGGGCGCTCTGGGCCGCCCTCGGGGTGACGCGCGGCGACGGGGTTGAGAGCGGCACCGTGCGCCGGAACCGCGCGTCGGGCTTATGGCCCGTGGGTTGGTCGCGCGTGGGCTGGTCGCGCGTGGGTTATCGGGGGAAGGGCTGCCCGGGGCCCCCACTCCGCCGCATATTGGTTCACGGTGAAATCATCTGTTGCCTCTGGGGGGCGGCTGTCCGCCGCACTCGCCGCGCCGGCAGGCAGGCGGCGTTCCTTGGGGCAGTTGACCCCTTGTGGGTCGGTCTCGGTGGCCGGGACCTCGGCGTTGATTCGCTCGCCACGGAGTTGGTCATAGATCGGGGTTTGGCTCACGGGTGACACCGTAGGGGCGGGTCCGCGGGGGCGGCATGCACATGGTGTGTACAGGTGATGACCCGCTGTGGATGGGGGCTAGCGAGGGGGACACCGTCGAACCCGCCAGCCCCGTCCGTGTCCACGCCCTGGGCGAGGAAGCCGGCGATTCCGGCTCTTTTCCTACTTGAAGTAGCCCTCGGACGCTCTTTCTCACTCTTCTGGAGTAATATTTTCGCTGATGGTTATTTCCGTGACCACGGAAGACGGGGTCAGCCCGGCATGCGGGTGCCGGTGGCGGGGTCGAGGATGAGCGTGCCGGCCTGGTAGTGCGAGAAGTCGAACAAGGGGGTTAGTGGTCCCGCGAGGGCGTCGAAGGAGCCGCCGCCGACGCGCTGACCGGAGAGCCAGTTGTCCTCGATGAAGCGCAGGATCGAGGTCTGGTCGGTGACCGTGTGGTTGACGAAGTTCCGTTTCGCGAACGGGGAGATCACCAGCAGCGGCAGCCGCGGCCCGTGGCCGCAGCGGTCGGCGAAACCGGCGAGTGGCCTCGCGGCCGACCCGCAGATCCCCGGTGCGCTCAGCGCATCCTGCGGTGACTGGCTGGGATTGACGATCGGGCTGGGCTGGTGGTCGTACCAGCCGTCGGAGTCGTCGTAGGTGATGACGACGGCGGTGGAGCGCCACTGCGTCGATCGCTGCAACGCATTGAGGGTGTCGACGAGAAAGTGCTGCTCATCCAGGGGATCGGAGTAGCCGGCGTGGCCGTCTTGATAGGCGGCGGCCTTGAGGAACGACACCGCGGGGAGGTTGCCGGCCCGTAGCGCGGCGGTGAAGTCGGCCAGGTCGTACTGGTGGTTGGCCGCGTCGGTGTGCCCGATGGCGGCGGTGGAGGACGGCGGCCGGTGATGCGGGTTGGCCGTCGAGGCGTAGTACTGGAACGGCTCGTGGTGCGCGCTGTAGTCATTGACCCGCCCACCCCCGACGTTGAGGTGGGAGCTTGCGCAGGCCGCCTTCGCGCCGGTGGCCGCCTTCGCCGGTGTGGTGGGCCGGAAGCCGCCCTGGAAGAAGCCCCAGGTGATGCCGTGGGCGCCCAGCAGGTCACCAATGTTGGGGCCGCTCATGGCCACCGTCGGGCCATTCGAGCAGTCGTCGAAGGTCGGGTCCAGGTCTCCGATCACGGTGCCACCGACCACCGTGGAGCCCACTGAGCTGGGCGTCGCACCGTGGGTCTGCCCGGAGACCAGGTCGAGCGCTCCGGGGGTGGAGGGGCCGAACACCGTGTCGTAGGCGTTGTCGCTGAGCGCGAAGCGCTGGGCGTAGTTCCACAGGGCGGTGACGGTGTTGCCGTCGTAGTAGTCCATCACCAGACCGGGCTTGCCGATGTCGGGGGGCGAGCAGGACGCGGTCTGGGTGTTCTCGACGAAGCGGTCCATCTTGCCGCCGTCGAACGCCTTCTGCTCCGGGGTGTAGTCGTGGTCCTGGTCGCAGGTCAGTGGTTCGGACCGGTCGAGCCGCATCGGGTTGGCGGCGTTGGGGTTGTGGGTCAGCAGCACCGGGGTGAGGCCGTTCACCGCGGGGGTGTGCGGCGCGGCGTGGAAGGCGGGCTCACCCTCGGGGTTGGTCGCGTTTGGGTAGGTGGCGAAGTAGTGGTCGAAGGAGACGTTCTCCTGGAAGATCACGACGAGGTGCTTGATCGGCGTGGCAGTGGCCTGTGCACCGGGGTCATTCGCGCCCGCTAGAGCCGGGCCCGCTGAGCTCGAGAATGTCGCGGCCAGGGCGACTGCTCCTACGGCGGCGAGCCGGGTGCTGCGTCGGGTCACGTCGTGTCCTCTCAATCGGGTGGCCTGCGGTTGCGGAGGTCATCCGAATGAAACGGGTCGGACATGGCCGATCACAGGCCGGCAGTTGAACGGAGGGCCACCTCAGCCTGGACTGTTGTGTTCCACCTGGGAACCTGGCCGGGAGGAGCCAGCGGCGCAGGTTCAAAAGCGCATGCCATCGGTGTCTCCGTTGTCGCGGGCCACCGTCGCGCTCACGGTATTGTGGCTCACCGTGATCCGCTGCCCGCTGATCCAAACACCGGCGGTCGCGACATGCCGTACCGTGTTGGATTCGATGGTCGAGTCCTCGCACGGCGCGCAGGTGATCCCACCCCGCTGGGTGTCGTGGACGGTGTTGTGGCGGATAGCCCGGTCGGCGCCCGTGAGGAATACTCCGTCCCCAGGGAAAGTGGTCATCGGGGCATGGTATGGCCCGGGCAGTCGCCGGGGTAAACCACCGGGCCAGCGACCGCGCAGCACGGATGCGCCATTGCAGTACCACCCGCTTGCTCTACTGGCTGGCCATGTTGCTGCCCAAGTTCACCCGATGGGGGATGAGCCTGACGTACTTACTGAGCGTTGCCTGTTCTCCTTTATGGTAGTGGTTGGTGCCGAGTTTGACCCCCTGAATGAACACTTCGAGGCGTCATGCGACTTTCTCGACAGAAACACTTCAACCAAGCTCTGATGCGGATTCCGCGACGCGCGGAGAGCACGGACCGTTCCACCCTTGCCATGACGTTCGTCGCGGCCGGATCGTTCTCCGCCATGCTGCACTCGGCAGATCACCAGATTCTGTACGGGCGCAGAGGAACTGGGAAGACCCACGCCCTGCAGTACTTGAGCGATCTGATCGAGCACACCGGGGGTGTGCCGGTCTACGTTGATCTACGCACCATCGGCTCAGCCGAGGGCATGTACACCGACAGCAACCAGAGCCCGGCAGTGCGGGGAACTCACCTGCTGGTGGACACGCTCGAGGCGATTCATGAGGAATTACTCTCCGTAGCTTTCGGATGCGAGATCGGCGACCAGAACGACCTGCTGCTGGCGCTGGACGAACTCGCGGAGGCGGCGAGTGCGGTCAAGGTCGTCGGCGAGGTGGAGCAGGAGACCACATTCGGCGGCTCGGCCGAGTCCTCAGCTGGTATCGAGCTCACCGTATCGCCGAATGCGAAAGTGTCCGGAGGAATGCGTAAGTCGGCTAGGGTCCAGAGCCGGTCGCGGCGCCTCGGAACCGAGCGACACCACGTGGTGTTCGGGCCGCTCAGCAGGGCTCTTAAGGCCATCGCCAGCGCGTTGAACCCCGCGCGGTTGTGGTTGCTGCTGGATGAATGGAGCAGCGTCCCCTTCGACCTGCAACCCTTGCTGGCCGACCTGCTGCGCCGCAGTGTCCTGCCGACCGCGGGCATCACGGTCAAGATTGCGGCGATCGAGCGCCGGTCGTGGTTCAGGCAGCCCTCGCGCAATGGTAACTACCTGGGGATCGAGGTGGGTGCCGATGCGGCCTCCGCGGTCAGCCTCGACGATCTCATGATCTTCGACAATGCCCGCAGCCAGGCGCAGGAGTTCTTCGGGCAGCTGTTTTACAACCATGCCAGCACCCAACTGGCCACCATGATCTCTCATCCGCCGCCGGACCCGGACGCCTTCATCGAGGCAACCTTCTGTCGTAACGTCTTCCCCGAGCTGGTGCGCGCGGCTGAGGGCGTGCCCAGGGACGCGATCAACATTGCCGCGCTGGCCGCGCAGCACGCAGGCGACGAACCCATCGGCCTGCCGGACGTACGCCGGGCGGCCCGGGACTGGTACCTGCGCGACAAGCAGACCGCGATCAACGGCAACGAGCCGGCCCACCGGATGTTACGGCTGCTCGTCGATGAGGTGGTGGGTCGGCGCCGCTCCCGTACCTTCCTGCTCGACCATCAAGAGGTCACCCGGCAGGAGATCATCGACGAACTGTACGACGCCCGCTTGCTGCATGTGTTGCGACGCGGCGTCGGAGACCGGAAGAATCCGGGCACCCTCTACGACGGGTTCGCTATCGATTACGGCTGCTATGTCGGCCTGCTCTTGGACGGCGAGTTGCACTTCCGGCCCCGTGACCGTGGCGGGTGGCTGAACTCCCCGAACGGTGTTCCGCCGGATGAGTTTAGTTTCGCCAAAGAAGTCATCCACCTGGACAAGATCACGTGATGGCGTGCTCACGTTTCCCAGGTCAGGTTGAACCCGAGAAGGGACCGGTATCGTTCGAGGAGTTCTTCGTCGCTCAACTCGCCAGGGGGCGTCCGTAGCCCCTTGGGCCGGGGACCGTAGACCTCTGCCGCTAGCTCCATCTCCTGCTCGAGAGCCCATCCCGTCGGAGTTTGCCGGAACTCCTCGAAAGAGTCGTCGCTCATGACACCTCCCGGTGTAGCCAGTGTCGTACCTCTAGCAGTGTCGTACCTCTAGCAGTGTCGTACCTCTGGACCCTCCCTCTCATGGTTCCACGCGTAAGCAGGCAGCGCGCGCTACTTGCCTGGGTGCAGGGCCGCGACCACGCGCCCTAGCCGCGGATCCTGCTGCAGCTGCTCCAGGGTCACCGGCAGCGGCAGCCGCCAGTCCGGATACTCATCGGTGGTGCCGGGCAGGTTGGGTTGGCGTATCTCGTCCACCACGTCGTAGGGGGAGGCCAGCAGCAGCTGGCAGGGCGTGCGGGCCAGCAGCGCGTGCATCGCCAGCACGATCTCCTCTTCGTTTTCGTTGTCGTTCTCGGTGTGGAGCAGGCCCTCGGCGCGCAGCAGGCCGAGCAGCTCCGCGCGTTGCGCCCTCCATTGCGCCCACTCCGCGGCTTCGTCGCGCAGCAGTCCCAGCGCGGCGCGCACCCGCACGTGCTCCCCGCGCAGGAAGCCGAGCGCGGTCGGCAGGTCGTGGGTGGAGATGCTGGCCACCGCCTGGCGCGGCCAGCGCCGCGGAGCCAGCAGCGGCGTGCCGGGGGCCTGCTCGTCGCGGGCGAACCACAGCACCATGCTGCCCAGCATCCGCTCCGCCTCCAGCGTCTCGGTGACCTCTGGCTCCACGGTGCCCAGATCCTCGCCGATCACCACCGCGCCGGCCCGGTACGCTTCCAGGGTCAGTGCCGCGAGCATCGCCGCCGCGTCGTAGTTCACATAGGTGCCCTGGTCCGGGGACGCCCCCGGCGGCACCCACCATAGCCGCCATAGGCCTGGGACGTGGTCGATGCGCAGTCCATCAGCATGCGCGAGCACGGCGCGCAGCATGTCCCGGTATGCGGCGTACCCGGTGGCGGCCAGCCGGTCCGGGCGCCACGGCGGCAGCCCCCAGTTCTGTCCCTGCTGGTTGAACAAATCCGGTGGGGCTCCGACGGTGACGCCGATGGCGAGCACGTCCTGCAGCGCCCAGGCGTCGGCGCCCTCCGGGTCCACTCCGACGGCGAGGTCGTGCACTACCCCGATGGCCATCCTCCTGGCGGCGTCCCGGGCGGCAGCCAGCTGCTCGGTGCACTGTTGCTGGACCCAGGCGTGAAACGCCACCTGCTGCTGCGGTGCGCTCGCCGTCGCCGGGTGCCGCAGCGTGCTGGGCCAGCGCGACCAGTGCGGGCCGTACTGCTGGGCGAGCGCGCAGAACGTCGCGAAATCACGCAACCCCTCTGGCATCTCCGGGCACGGCGCGCCCTCGGCCCGCCAGAGCAGCTCCAACGCGGCCTGCTTGGCCTGCCAGACGGTGTCGTAGTCGATCCTCGCGTCGGGGCCCTTCACGTCGGGCACCCTTGGGTCGGGTCCCGACGCGTCGGGCCACAGGGCGTCCACCTCGGCCCGCAGCGCCCGGCTCCCGTGGCGGTAGGCGTCGATGTCGGGGATGGACAGGTAAAGCGGGTTGATGAAGCGCCGGCTGGACGGGCTGTAGGGGGAGGGCTGCACCGGGTGAGTCGGGGTCACCGCGTGCAGCGGATTGACCAGCACGGCACCGCTGCCGTGCGTGCTCAAGGTCCAGCTGATGAGCTCGCGCAGATCGGCGAGGTCCCCGATGCCCCACGACCTGGCCGAGCGCAGCGCGTAAAGCTGCAGCATCCAGCCCCAGGTGTGCGGTGGCTCGGGCAGCTTCGGGGGGGCCACGAGCACGGTGGTGTGCGCCTTGCCGCTGATCAGCGTGTACCAGCCGGGCGCCAGACGGGCCGGCAGCGCTCCGCTGACCGGCGTTTCATCGCCCTGCTCATCGACGAGTACACCGGGATCGCGGATCGCCTGGTGCTGTCCCTGGTGCAGCACCAGGGTGGCCGGTGGCCGGGGTGTGCGAGCCGCGGCCAGCGCGTCGGCGACCTGCGCCGGGGTGTCCGCACTGACGCCGAGCAGCCCGAGCACCCGACGCACCACGTCGGGGTCGACGTCTACCCGCTGTCGCTGCGCGTTCCGGTACCAGGTCGCAACCCCATGTAGGGCAGCCAGCGCCTCCAGGTCGGTGTCCATACCGGCCATGCTGGCAGCAGCATCAGCGCGGTGCGCAACCTGGTCGCCCGAGCCACCTTTGGTGGGTGCTGCGGAAGGAGAACGCCAGGCAGACCGCCGCAGCGAAAAGGTAACCCAAGGTGACAATTTGTGATCTTGAAGCCCTAAAGGGGTGAATCGAGAGTGCGATAATGGGTGAAAATAGGCGCACTCTGTCGATTGTCAGCCGAATAATGCCACTCGATAGCCGTGATCGTTATATCCACGTTACACATCGATCACGGAGACGCGTCCGGTACCGGGGGCGATGGCCCGCCATGGCCACCGGTGCGATGTGGAACTGGTGGTGAGCACCTCGCGAAGAGGTCTCCGACGCCCCCGACCTGGCCGAGCGCAGCGGGTAAGGCTGCAGCATCCAGCCTCAAGGGCGCCGGTGGCTCGGGCAGCTTCGGGGCCACCAGTACGGTGGTGTCCGCCCTGAGGCGCATGCCGGGATCAGGCGACACTGAGGCGCATGCCGGGATCAGGCGACGTCGAACTCCTCCTCCGGGTGCCTCCCGCGGCCGCAACCGGTGTCGTGCCACCAGCGGCGCAGGCAGATGCTGCACTGCACCCAGATCAGGTTGACGTCAGAATCAAGCAGGTACAGCGCGGTGTTGTCCCCGCAGTAGCGGCAGGGTAGCCACGCGCGGCGGCCGGGGTCTGCTTGCCGATCGAGGATCATCTCAGTGCTCCGGGAATGCTGGGAGCACGCCGGCGGCGCTGAGCGCGTCGTAGGCGGCTTGCTGGTCGGGCTCGAGACGGGTGTAGAGCATTCGATGCGCTTCGGCTTCACCGGTGTAGATCTCCGTGGGGTCCCAGTGCGAGCCGAGGGCGGCCAGGACGGCGGCCAGGCGGGCACCTTCGTGCGCGGTGAGATCGATGGTGAAGGGGACGGGACTGGTCACAGAGCGCCTCCGGCGGTCTGGTCGGGTGCGGGGTTCGGGCATCGACGCCGAGATCACCGTCCTGGTCATCCTGACGTCTCACTAGAGAGAGCGACGAGGCCACCGTTACGTACACGTAGGCCCAGAAGCGTCGGCCCAGAGCCGAGAACCCGAGGAGGCCGACGTAGGTAAGGCTCACCAAAGTCGGCGAGGTCGAACTCACGGAGGGCACCGGCTCAGCGGCATAAGTAAAGGAGCAAGTGGTTTTCTCTCCCACCGAGGGACCGCTGGTCGCGTACCGAATTTGGCTACGTTGGCAAAACACGCCAAAGAAGGTAACCTACACCCGAGTGAGTTAAAGCAATCTCACTTTTTGTAACCGTCTGATCCCGGAGTGATGAGTGAGAGGAGGTGAATGATGACCCCCGTCTGCACCATCGCCGGTGCCTCCGCGGGTTTCCCTGATGGCGTCGAGATCGGTCAGTACGGGATAGAGGTCGGCTGAGCTCCTCCAGTCGACTCCGCCCAATCCGCCCGATTGCAAGGCAAGGCACTCTGCAAGGCACTGACAGGGGGCTGTGGGCGGGGGAGGACACAGCCCTAAGCCATTTACCGGAGGCCTATGTGCAGGTGAGATGGCGTCTGTCGGACGCCGTGCTGTCGCGGGGACGAGCCGTTGCCGCGACTGGCTTCGTCACCACCCTTGCCCTGATCGCCGGGGTGGCTGGGGCGGTCCTGGTGAGCACGGTTCCCCTCACGCCCGGTCGTGGCACACTGCTCGGTGGTGTCGGGCTGGCGGCGGCGTTCGGGATCGCCCGCGCCCTAGCGATCGAAGTCGAGGTCCGCCGGGACACCGCACGGATCACTCCCACCGAGATCCCGCTGGTTTTCGGCCTGCTGTACCTACCGAGCCCGGTCGTGCTGGCAGCCTATGTCGGCGTTGTGGTCATCGCCCGGTTGCTGCGCCGGGACACCTGGCCCAAGCTGCTGTTCAACGCCTCCTACGCGACGCTCACCGTCGCGCTCACCGACCTCCTGGCTCGCGTGGTGCTCGCGCCGAGCTGGCCCTGGCCGCCGCGATGGATAGCGCTGCTCGCCAGCTTCGTCGTTGTTCATGCCCTCACCTCCGGGCTGACCTGGGTCTTCATCGTGCTGCTAGATCGCAGACGCCCGGGCGAGAGTGCGCGCCCCGTGGTGCACATCTACCTCACCGGCCTGCTCAACGCCGCGCTCGGGCTCACCGCCGCGGAAGTGGTGCGCGCGGTGCACTGGGGGGTGGTGCTGGTGGCCCTGCTCGGGGTGACGCTCACCGCAACGTACCGCGCCTACTACGGGCTGCTGCGCGACCACCGTGACCTTGGCCTGCTCAACGACCTGAGCCTGCGGGTGGCCGCCGTCGGACGGAACGGCGTGCGGCGGGGTGGCGTCGGACCCAGTGGGGAGGACGAATCGGAACTGGATGAGGGTGCCTGGAGTGCCGCCATGGAGCTGGCCCGCGAGCAGCTCAACGCCACCCGCGTGGTGCTGTACCGGATACCTGCCCACGGTGGGCCGCGCACCGTGGTCGCCGGCCTGCCGCTGCCCCGTCCGTTGTCGCACCACGAGCTGAGCGCTGTGCTGCCGGCCAGCCCGCCGGTCAGGACCGGGCAAGTGCAGCGCCTGCTGGAGGGCAGTGCGGACCCGGTGATCACCTCCGCCCTGAGGGCACGGGCGGCCTCGGAGATGCTCGTGGCACCGCTGCGGGGCGCCGATCAACTTCTGGGCGTCCTTGAGGTGCACGACCGGCAGAGTCGCCTGCGTGGTTTCGGAACAGCCGACGTGCGGTTGGTCCAGACACTGGCCAGCCATCTCGCCACCGCGCTGGACAACCGCCGGCTGCTGGCCCAGCTCCGGCACGACGCCTATCACGACAGCCTCACCAACCTGCGTAACCGGCTCGGTTTCCGGGAAGCGGCGAACGAGGTACTGCACCGGGACTCCACACCGTGCGCCGTGCTGGTCATCGAACTCGGAGTGCTCGCCACGGTGAACGATGCGCTGGGCCACGCCTGGGGTGATCAGGTCCTCGTGGGCGCCGGCGAGCGGCTTGCCCGCGCGCTGCCTGACCAGACGCTCACTGCCCGCCTTGAGGGGGACACGTTTGCTGCGCTGTTGGTCGAGGTTTGCCCGCAACGGGCGCTGCAGGTGGCCGAGCAGGCGCAGGCGGCGCTGAGCGAGCCTTACCCGCTCGACAAGCTCGCCGTGGAGTGCAGTGCGGTGGTCGGCGTGGCGCCGAGCGGAATCGAACCCACCCGGGATGCGGACACCCTGATGCAGCGGGCCGACGTGGCCTTGCGCGCCGCCCGCAGCGGTGCGGAAACGGTCCGCAGCTACCTACCCAGCATGGGCCAGGTCCTGCTGCGTCGTTTCCAGCTAGTCACCCAGTTCCGCCACGCGCTGGACACCGGGCAGGTCGATGTGCACTTCCAGCCCAAGCTGGCGTTGTCCACCCGCCAGGTGATCGGCGTGGAGGCGCTGATGCGCTGGCAACATCCGGAGTTCGGGAGGCTCGACCCGGCGGAGTTCGTCACCCTCGTCGAGACCACCGGTCTGATCGACCCGCTCACCGACTACGTGCTGGACTGTGCCCTGGCGCAGTGCCGCAGCTGGCTGGACCGTGGACTGTCGCTGTCGGTCGCGGTCAACCTCTCGGTGCGGAACCTGGCCGACGCCGCCTTCCTCCGCCGGGTGACCGAGGCGCTGAGCCGCCACCGGGTGCCTCCCGAGCTGCTGAGTCTGGAGCTCACCGAGTCGGAGGTGATGAGCGACCCGGAGCGCGCGTTGCCGGTGCTGCGTGGGCTGCGCGGGCTGGGTGTGCGCATCGCGGTGGACGACTTCGGCACCGGGTATTCGTCGCTGGCCTACCTGCGGCGCCTGCCGGTCGACGAAGTCAAGATCGACAAGAGTTTCGTCCTGGGGCTGGCCAGTGACCTCAGTGATCTTGCGGTGGTCCGCGCAATCATCGATCTTGGCCACTCGCTCGGGCTGAGCGTGGTCGCGGAGGGTGTCGAGCAGGACGCCACCCGGGACCAGTTGGTGGAGATGGGCTGCGACGTCGCGCAGGGCTTCCTGATCTCCCGCCCGCTCGGGCCGGACCGGTTTGATGCCTGGTTGGCCGCGCGCACCGCCCGCGCCGTTCGCGTCGGCGGAACGCGCGAGCAGACCGTCCTCACCTTGGTCCGGTAAGGCGCTGGTCCGGTAGGGCCCTGATCCGGTAGGGCCCTGATCCGGTAGGGCGCCGGGCCGCTGGGGTGTGTAGAGTTGGGCACGCTCGCGCGCTACGGCACTGCCCCAATAGCTCAGACGGCAGAGCGTCTCCATGGTAAGGAGAAGGTCTACGGTTCGATTCCGTATTGGGGCTCGAAAAAAAGGGATCGTCTCTGAGGCGGTGTAGCTCAGTCGGAAGAGCAAGCGGCTCATAATCGCTGTGTCGCCGGTTCGAGTCCGGCCACCGCTACCAGGCTTAGCAGGGAATCGAAGGAGAGCGAGGCACCCGTGGCACGCGCCACTGACATTCGACCCAAGATCACGCTCGCGTGCGAGGAGTGCAAGCACCGCAATTACATCACCAAGAAGAACCGGCGCAACGACCCCGACCGGCTCACCATCCGCAAGTACTGCCCGAACTGCAACCGGCACCGCCCGCACCGCGAGACCCGCTGAGCACCGGTGGTACTGGATCCCTCTTTTGTCGGCCGGTGTTACCCGGCACCCGGTGTCTACCAGGTGGGGCGCGAGAAGATCCGGGAGTTCGCCGAGGCCATCGGCGATGACTCCGCGTTCTACCGTGATCCCAGCGCCGCCCGAGCGTGCGGGTACTCCGATGTGATTGCTCCACCCACCTTCGCGATGATCCTCGTCCTGCGGGCGCAGCAGGCCCTGATCTGCGACCCCGAGCTGGGTCTGGATTACGGTCGGATGGTGCACGGCACCCAGGCGTTCACCCACCACCGGCCGATCCAAGCCGGCGATGAGCTGGGGGCCACCCTGCACGTCGAGGGTATCTCCACCCGGGCGGGCCACGACATGCTCACGGTGCGTTGCCAGATCACCGACGCTGCCGGCGATCCGGTGACGACGGCCCGGTCCATGCTGGTCGTCCGGCGGGAGGACCGGTGAGCCGGCGCCACCACAGCGAGGTGACCGAGGGTGAGCAACTGCCCGGGCTGCAGGTCTGTGTCACCCGGGCTGACCTGATCCGCTACGCCGGGGCTTCCGGCGATTTCAACCCGATACACTGGAACCAACGCCTGGCTCGGGAAGTCGGGCTCCCTGACGTCATCGCGCACGGGATGCTCACCATGGCGCTGGCCAACCGTCTGGTGACGACCTGGGCCGGTGACCCGGGCGCCATCGTGGAGTGCGCCGTCCGCTTTACCCGCCCCCTCGTCGTGCCCGACGGCCCCGACGGGGCGCTCGTGGAGCTTGCCGGCACGGTGGCGCAACGACGCGACGACGGCACCGCCGTCATCGCTATCACCGCCCGCTGCGCAGGCCAGTCCATCCTTGGCCAAGCCACCTCCACCGTTGCGCTCACCTAACCGCCCAGTGACCCGCTGCGGGGTGGCGCTGGCCGCGTGCGGCGGCATCGCCGTGGGGCCGTGGGAGTGCACCGGGGGCGGGTGGCCTACACTCTGTGTCGGAGCTACCAGCGGGTCTTCTCGTGCCCGGCGATGGTTGTGGTTCAGGCTGTTGGTCGGATGGTGCTCGTAGTGCGGCGTCTGCTCCAGACGCCTGGTAAAGGGGTGTAGCTCAACTGGCAGAGCGGCGGTCTCCAAAACCGCAGGTTGCAGGTTCAAGTCCTGCCGCCCCTGCGTGTGATTGCGTGTGATGTGAACCGGTGTTGACGTGAATCCAGCGACGACCCAATCGCCGGATGGCTCGGCGAAGCGGAGGACCACCAGGGTGAGCGACAACCGCGCCCACGAGACGGAGGGTTGGCTGGCGCAAGCCGAGGCGTCATCCGATGTCCCGCAGCCTGCCGCCGCCGTGCGCCCGGTGCGATCTGCCAGCCGATCCACCCCAGCGCGACGGCTCGGCGTCGCGGGTAAGGATCACCCCACCAGGGCCCGTGAGGCTGCCGAGACCAAGGCGGCCGCGCCAGCCCGGCTGATCCGGTTCCTCCGCGAGGTCGTCTCCGAGCTCAGCAAGGTGATCTGGCCGAACCGCCGGGAGATGATCGTTTACACCACGGTCGTGCTGGTCTTCGTTAGCTTCATGGTGGCGTTTGTGGCATTACTGGACATGGGGCTGGGCAGGGCCGTGCTGACCGTGTTCGGTTGATGCCGCCTACCCGGATGCCGGTTGGCGACCAGCGCGGCATGACGCAAGCAAAGAAAGTGAGACTGACGTGATTTTCCCCGGAGAGACTTCCCCCGACGGAGAAACTTCCGCCGACGGCGGGCAGGAGCTGACGGGGCTGTTCGGAGCCGATACACCCGAGACCGATACATCTGAGGCCGTTATCCCGGAGACCGTTATCCCGGAGACCGATACCCCGGAGACCGATACCCCGGAGATCACCAAGGCCAGAGCCGACGCCGAGGCTGAGTCACCGCGGTCTGCCGACCCGCTTGACGAACTCCGATCCTCGCTGGCCACCGCGCCTGGCCAGTGGTATGTGGTGCACTCCTACGCCGGCTACGAGAACAAGGTGAAGGCGAACCTGGAGACCCGGATCCAGACCCTGGACGTCGAGGACTACATCTTCCAGGTGGAAGTGCCCACCGAAGAGGTCACCGAGATCAAGAACGGGCAGCGCAAGCAGGTGCAGCGCAAGGTGCTGCCCGGCTACATCCTGGTCAGGATGGACCTCAACGACGCTTCGTGGAGTGCGGTGCGCAACACGCCGGGGGTCACCGGGTTCGTCGGTGCCACCTCGCGGCCCTCACCGCTGACCCTGGAGGAGGTGCTGAAGTTCCTCGCTCCGCGGGTTGCGCAGCCGAGGGTGGCCGTCGGCACCGGCAAGCATGCGGCAGGCGTCGGGGGTACCAAGCCCGCGGTCGAGGTCGACTTCGAGGTGGGCGAGTCGGTTACCGTTATGGACGGTCCGTTCGCCACGTTGCCGGCGACGATCAATGAGGTCAACGTCGACGCACAGAAGCTCAAGGTGCTGGTGTCGATCTTCGGTCGGGAGACTCCGGTCGAACTCTCGTTCAACCAGGTGGCCAAGATCTGACCGACCGGCGACCGCCGGTGGTATTTGAGGAAGGAACCATGCCCCCCAAGAGACGAAGGAAGCTCACGGCCACCGTGAAGCTCGCCCTGGAGGCGGGCACCGCGAACCCGGCGTCGGTCGGACAGGCGTTGGGCCCCCACGGCCTGAACATCATGGAGTTCTGCAAGGCTTATAACGCCGCGACGCAGAACAACCGTGGTGAAGTGGTACCCGCGGTGATCTCGGTCTATGAGGACCGCTCGTTCGATTTCGTGCTCAAGACCCCGCCCGCCTCGGTGCTGCTGCTCAAAGCGGCCGGAGTGGCAAAGGGATCGGCGGAGCCGCACAAGACCAAGGTCGCCCGGATCAACCGCGAGCAGCTCCAGGCTATCGCGGAGCGCAAACGGGAAGACCTCAACGCCACCACCATCGATGCCGCGATCAAAATCATTGCTGGGACCGCCCGCTCGATGGGCATCACGGTCGTCGACTGAGAAGATGAAGACCCGCGTGGGAGGACCGGCGCTGGTCCGCACCACGACTGATCCGCCGAAGAAGGACAGCGAGATGAAGCGCAGCAAGGCCTACCGTCAGGCCGCCGACCAGGTCGACCGCAGCCGGCTTTACAGCCCGCTGCAGGCCGCGGAACTGGCGAAGCAGACGTCCCCGAGCAGGATGAACGCTACCGTTGAGGTGGCTATGCGACTGGGCGTTGACCCCCGCAAGGCCGATCAGATGGTTCGCGGCACGGTGAACCTGCCGCATGGCACCGGCAAGACTATCCGCGTCATCGTCTTCGCGACCGGCGACCGGGCGGCCGAGGCAGCGGCCGCCGGTGCTGACGCGGTCGGCTCGGACGATCTCATCGAGCGTATCCAGGGCGGCTGGCTGGACTTCGACGCCGCCATCGCGGCGCCGGACCAGATGGCTAAGGTCGGCCGGATCGCCAGGATTCTCGGTCCTCGGGGACTGATGCCCAACCCCAAGACGGGCACCGTCACGCCCGACGTGGCCAAGGCCGTGGTGGACATCAAGGGCGGGAAGATTAACTTCCGGGTGGACAAGCAGGCCAATCTCCACCTCATCATCGGCAAGGTGTCCTTCGACACCGACAAGCTGGTGGAGAACTACGGCGCTGCGCTCGACGAGGTGCTGCGCAGCAAGCCCTCAGCCGCTAAGGGGCGTTACCTGAAGAAGGTGAGCTTCTCTACCACCATGGGCCCGGGCATCCCGGTCGACCCGAGCCGCACCCGCAACCTGCTCAGCGACGAGCCCGCTACCCCCTGAACAAACCGCCGTGGTGAGTACGAGACGCTAGGCGCGCCATCACCATGGCAGCATCCGCCTCAGATGATCAACCATACTAGGCGGCGGCCGAACTGGTGGGCTGGGCGTGTCGCACGTCCGGCTCACCAGTTCCGTCTGTAGCCTCCTCGCGGCCAAGCACCGCCCACTGTCGCTATCCGCGAGGACTCATGCAGCAGCGCATCGTCTGGGAAGACCTGCCCGAGGACACCCGCACCGCGATTCAGGCGCGAACCGGCCCGATCGAGCAAGCGTGTGCTGTGTCGGAGGGAACGAACTCCACGCTTGCCGCAGTGCTGCACAGCCGCGCCGGGCGGGTGTTCGTCAAGGGCATTCGTACCGACCACCCCAGCGTGGTGACCCAACAGCGCGAGGCGGCGATCAAGGGCGCACGTGCGCATGGTGACGCCCGCGCTGCGGTGGCACCTCGACGTCGCCGGGTGGAACGTCCTTGGCTTCGAGCACATTGAGGGGCGCCATCCCGAGTACCGCCCCGGATCGGTTGACTTGCCGATCGTGGTCGAGGTCATGCAAGCGCTCGGTGCGATTCCCTGCCCTGACGTGCCGGTCAAGGACGCGGGGCAGCGCTGGGCGTCCTACCTCGACCGGCCCGCCGCAGCCGAGTTGTTCGCGGGCAACACGCTGCTGCACACCGACTACAATCCCGAGAACATTCTCATTACCCCGGACGGGACGGCGCGCCTGATCGACTGGGCGTGGCCGACTCGCGGCGCCGCGTGGATCGATCCCTGTTGTCTGCTCCTCCGCTTGATCGCCGCCGGGCACACCGCCCGCCAGGCCGAGACCTGGGCACAGCGCACCCACGCATGGCACACCGCCTCCGCTGACGCGCTTGACATGTTCTCGCTCGCCAGCGCTCGTCTCTGGAAAGAGATCGCCGACAGCGACCCGCGACCATGGAAACAACGCATGGCGACCGCAGCGCGCGAATGGGCCGGTACACGTATGACGCCAATGGGCACCTGACGAACACACTTGCTCCTGCCGATACCTCCGAATTAGGGACCTGACTTGGCTGATGAACTCCTCACCGTACCGATGGGTGAGAAGCTCGGTGTGCCACAGAGCACTAAACGAGGTATGCTGAGTGCTCACACTGCGTTGAGCCGACCCGCATCGCCGGCCAGGAGGAGGGGCATTGGCTGAGAAGACGCCCAACGACAAGTTTCGGGATGCTCGGGAGGGCACCGAATCCCCGGAACCACCCCGACGAGTGCCTGTCCCGGCAGGAACTCGCCGACAAGGCCAACGCCTGGATCTGGGAACACCACGGCAAGAGATATGACCTCAACAAAAACTACGTCGGAAAAATCGAGCAAGGCGTCATCCGCTGGCCGGACGCAGTGCGCCGAGCAGCCTTCCGGGCAATCCTCAAGGTACCCAAAGACTCCGAACTGGGATTCGTCAACGCCCGCGCCCGATCCCGCCGCGCGGTAGTAAAGCTGGACAACGTGAAACGCAGAAAGCTCCTGAAAACCACCACCATGATAGGCGTGGGCACCCTCGCCTTGGGGGCGGTGGCGGCGCTGCTGGAAGGCAGCGAACCCACCCCGATCCCCACGCGGGTCGGCGAGACCGAGATCGAACAGATCCGCGCCGCCACGCGGGAATTCGAGTCCTGGTGCTTGTCCTACGGCGGCGGGCTGGGCCGTGAAGCAGTCTTGGCCCAGTTGCGCTGGTCGGACAACCTGCTAGAGGCCACCTGCCCGGACCGGCTACGGCCGGAGCTGTTCCGCGCCGTCGGTGATCTCGCCTGGGTGGCCGGGTTTATGTCTTTCGACCATTGCGCCCATGAGGAGGCCCGCCGGCTGTTCGGCTTCGCGCTGGGCTGCGCCGAGCAGGCTGAAGACTGGCACCTGCGGGCCGGAATCCTCGGCGATATGGCGTTGGCGGAGATCTGGGTTGGACGGCCTGACGAAGGACTCACGCTGACCGAGTACGCTCTGGTCCGCGCCGATGATCGGCTCACCGCAACCGGGCGGGCAATGCTGCACACCTACCAGGCCCTCGGGTTGGCCAGGATACGCCGGGTTCAGGACGCCCTGACTGCCGTCGGCACCGCCGAGGAGCACTTCGCCCACTCCACCCCGGCCAACGACCCGCCGTTTATGACTTTCTGGAACACCGGCATGCAGTCCGAGACCACTGGGCAGGCCCTGGCCGACCTCGCGATGCTGGGCCACGACCCCGCTGAGGCCACCAACCGGCTCACGACTGTGGTCGCCGGGAACGTTCCCGGCTACGCCCGCTGCCGAGCGTTCTCCCTGACCAAACTCGCCAGCCTGACGATGGCCACCGGTGACCCGCTGCAAGCCGCCACGATCGGACACCAAGCCCTGGACGCTGTCAGCGCCATCCGCTCCCGCCGCGCTACCCAGAGCTTGCAGGAACTCAATCGGCACGCCGCCGCCCACCAGCAGCTCGAGGAGGTCGAGCACCTGCGGCACCGGATCGCCGCCCTGGTGTGCACCGAGAACCCGGAGGAGGAATCCTCTCTCAATCCCTCCTCAATCCATCCTTGATTCCGCTTTAATCCCGTCCTTGACAAATGCCCCGCCGGTGGCTAAGGGCCAGGTGTGTGAGCTGGTGGGTGTGTCGAGCCACACGTGTTGGCGGTGCTCGGTTGCGGTGAGGCCGAAACGGTCCCAGCCGGGGTGGCCGAGCGTGCCCCACAAGGTGCGGGCGCGCTCGATGGTGCGCCAGATGTGTCGGGGACCGGCTTCGGCGACCTGATAAACCCCGTTCGCGGTGGTGAGGGTGACCTCTGCCCAGGAGCCGTCGTCGGTGGTGATCGAGGTGGCAGTGGGTTTTCCGTCCGTGAAGCGGCAGTAGCCCAGGGAAATGTCGGTACCGAGGTGGAAACTGGCCAGGAACCATACGAGCGGCGAGTCCCACGGTGTGCGGGGGTCCAGGGTGGTGGTGCGGTGCTCGGGCTCCCACGACCGGTTCCTCCTGGGCCGCTGCCGGAGGGGAGTGTGGTTGGCGGGGTGGTGGCGAAGCGGCATGAAGCCCGCATAGGTGGGATCGAACCGTCCCTCGGCCCGGTCGGTGTGGCGGGTGAGGCGGACCAGGCTGCCAGCGCCGAGGGTGGTTTTCAGGTCGGTGAGGATGATTCCACCGGGGCGGGTCTGCCTCACCCAGGCCCACGGCAGAGTGGACACCGCGCAGGTGGCGATGACCCGGTCGAAGGGAGCGTGGCCGGGTAGGCCCGCAGCGCCGTCGCCGGCGACCAGGGTGGGGTGGTAGCCCAGCCGGGCGAGCCGCTGCCGGGCCAGCTCCACCAGGTCGGGCTCGATGTCGACGGAGAACACGTTGGTGTCTGAAAGGCGGTGGCAGAGCAGGGCGGCGTTGTAGCCGGTGCCAGTGCCGATCTCCAGTACCCGGTGCCCCTCGCGGAGGTCAAGAGCCTCCAGCATCCGGGTCATCAGCCCCGGCATGCTGGAGGATGACCGCGCGGTGGTGAGTTCTGGTGTCTGGGCCAGGGCGGTGAGCAGTGCTGTGTTGGAGTAGACCTGGTCCAGCCAGTGCGCCCGGCCCTGTTCGGTCGTGGTGTCCAGCCGGCGCAAGGTTGCGTCGTAAGCGTGTTCTTGCCGGAACACCTCGGGCACGAACTCGTGGCGAGGCACCGCGCAGACCGCGTCCCACCACGCCGCCGAGCGCAGCTTGCCCGCGGCGAGGAGTTGGTCGGCGAGCCGCCGCGCCCGAGGCATCCAGTCCTGGGCGGGCACGGTCACGGCCGCGTCCCTTCCGCCAGGAGATCAACGAGGGCCTTGGTGATCGGCGCTCCGGTCTGAGCTTCCAGCCAGAAGTACTGGCCTGAGCTGTTGGACTCCAGGAACACCCAGCGTCCCTCGGCGTCGATGGCGAAGTCGACCGCCGCATACACCAGGCCCAGCTCGCTCAGGTAGCCCCGCAGCCCCTTCTCGATCTCGGGTGGGGTGTCCACCCACTCATAGGACAGCGCCGGGTAGTCCGCTCGCCAGTCCACCCGGGACGCGGGCGAGCCGGCATGAATCAGGATCGTGAACATACGTGCGCCGACCACGACGACCCGGGCCTCGTGGGTCTTGTCCACCCAGTGCTGGACTTGCGTCGCGGTGACGTTCACTCCGGCCAAGTCCGTCAAGTCGGTCTGGGTGAGACGATGGGTGAAAGCCACCGTGAGCTGTCCGCCTTCGGTGACTGTGTTCGGTCCCAACGACTTGCGCACCACTCCCGCCGGACTCTCGGCCGCCAGCCGGCGCACCATCTCCGGGCTGTTGGTGATCACCGTTGGGGCGGTGGTCAGCCCGCAACGCCCCGCGCTAGCCAGCTGGAGCGGTTTGTAAATCGCATCGGCGGCCCGGTTGGGGTGGTTGGCCCACAGCACGTTCAGGCTGGCCAGCACGCCACCGAAGCCGAGGCGGGCCTCCCGGTGGGCGTAGGCGCGTTCCACCTCGGTCATGCCCTCGGCGAAGGAGAACGCGCCCGGGTCGCGATGCCAGATCGATCGGATAGTCTCCAGGTCCACTGCTCGGTGGGTGGTACGTAACTGCCCGACCCACCGGCCCTCGGCGCTCAGCCGCGCCTCGAGCACCAGTTCGCGCGGAAACCAACTGGTGTCCGCCCGAAAAACCGGAACCTCCCGCGCGGCGAGTTCGCGAGTCACGACGTCAACCGGCGTATCAGCGTGCTGGGCGAGGATGAGGACTGTCATGTCTCCTCCCAGGCCCAGGTGTCCTCCTCCTTACCTTCGTCGCCGTCGCTCTCAGCCTTGGTAACCCATTCCTTTTTCTGGTCTTCTTCCCAGCCCAGCCGCTCGATCATTGGCCGGCCATCCTCATCGACGGCGACCTGGAGCGAGTGGCAGTAGCGCACCGCCGGACGCGGCGGCGGCAGGGGGAAGGTCCGCGCGAAACGGAGCCCGAACGGGCGAGTCTCCTGCGGGCCCGGCCCGGAAGCAGTCGCCGTTGTGCGCAGGCTGTATCGCAGGATCGCCGAGGAAAGGGGACTGTCCGGGATGACCTCACACGGTGCCACAACGTCGCGCATTCCCATCATCTCCCACCACGATCCCACAATGCGCAATCGGTTGATCACCATACAGAACGCCAGACCGATGCGCAACGCGGGCGCTGTTGCTGGCAGGGCGGTTTGGTGGTGGCGGTGGTGTTGACCTAGGCTCACCGTAGTTCCACCGCAGACCGCTGGTCTGCCGTGCCCTGGGTACGGACGAAGGTCCCGCGAGCAGCGGGCGGCCCGCGCAGGAGGATGTGGTTGTGCCCGCACGCCGTGCCGTCGCGCGCGGCGTGGCTACGCCCCGTGCCTGCTGCGCCGGGGCGTCCGTCGTTTTCGGGCCCGCCCCCAGCCCTAGGTGCGCCGGTGCGCTCTCCGGCGCCTGGCACGCCAGCAAGTTCACCACCCCGCCGGCCCAGCCGGCGTCCGGAGCAAGGAGGCGATCCATGGCTAGACCGGACAAGGTCGACGCCGTTGCCGATATCGCGGATCAGTTCCGTAGTGCCACGGCTGCGGTCGTGACCGAATACCGCGGCCTGTCCATGACCCAACTGACCAGTCTGCGTCGCGGCCTGGGCGCCACATCCACCTACCGGGTCGCCAAGAACACCCTGATGTCGCGCGCCGCACGAGACGCCGGTGTCGAGGGTCTCGAGCAGCTGTTTGTCGGCCCGACCGCGATTGCGTTCGTGCACGGTGAGCCGGTGCTCGCGGCCAAGGCGCTACGTGATTTCGCTAGAGAACACACCGCGCTGGTGATCAAGGGTGGTTACCTGGATGGCCGCGCATTGACGGTCGCCGAGATCACCCAGCTCGCGGACCTGGAGTCTCGCGAGGTGCTGCTGGCCAAGCTGGCCGGCGCGATGAAGGCCAATCTCAGCAAAGCCGCCAGGCTGTTCGCCGAGCCGGCCTCCCAGATTGCCCGCTTGGCCGCGGCCCTGCGTGACAAGCGACACGACGACACAGTGACAGAATGACGGGACAAAAGGACAAAAGGAGAAAGCCATTATGGCGAAGATGAGTACCGATGAGCTGCTCGAGGCGTTCAAGGACATGACGCTGCTCGAACTGAGCGATTTCGTGAAGAAGTTCGAGGAGACCTTTGATGTCACCGCTGCGGCGCCGGTCGCGCTGGCGGCGGGTCCAGCCGTGGGAGCCGCCGAGGCCCCGGCCGCCGAGGAGAAGGACGAGTTCACCGTCGTCCTGGAGGCCATCGGCGAAAAGAAGATCCAGGTCATCAAGGTGGTCCGGGAGATTGTCTCCGGGTTGGGCCTCAAGGAGGCCAAGGACCTTGTCGAGAGCGCCCCGAAGCCGCTACTGGAGGGTGTGCCGCGAGACCAGGCTGACGCGGCCAAGTCAAAACTGGAGGAGGCCGGCGCTAAGGTCACCCTCACCTGACACCCGGTGTCCGGCATTCGGCGGGGTCTTGCGGGTTCAGCGGGCCCCGCTCAGCCCGCTGAATGCGGGGCGCCACGGTTCGTGGGGAGGTGCTCGGTGAGCCAGGAAACCAGGTCGGTGAGGATCGCCTCGCGCTCGGGCTCGTTGAACACTTCGTGGTAGAGGCCCTGGTACCGGTGCAGCGTCTTGTCCGGCGAGGACACTGCGTCGTGGACCATCACCGAGCCCGCCAGCGCGCAGATCTGGTCCTCGGTGCCGTGCAGCAGCAACAGCGGCAGGGACAGCCGGCCCAGCCGGCTAGGCAAGCCCTCCATTGTGACCAGCATCTCGGCTCCGGTCCGGGCCTTGACCTTGCCGTGGTACACCAGCGGATCCGCCCGGTAGGCCCGGACCACCTCGGGGTCCCGGCTGATCTTCTGATCGTCGATGGGGACCACGCCAAGGTTGGGCACCACTGCGGAGAGCAGTCCGGCCAGCCGTCTGGCCAGCGCCGAGCCAGCCAGCACCTGCACTGTCGGCCCGGACACCACCAGCCCATCCAGAACGGCCTTCGCTTCGGTGGCATACTGCAGCGCGATCAAGCCGCCGAGCGAGTGGCCGACCATGAACACCGGCAGCCCAGGGTGGCGCTCGAGGGCGAAGTGCACGAAAGAGCCCAGGTCCTCCACGATCAACGCCATCCGCTCGATGTTGGCTGGTCGCCCGTCGGATCGTCCGTGTCCGCGATGGTCGGCGGCGTAGGTCGCGAAGCCTGCCGTGGCCAGCCGGGTGCCCACGTGCGCGTAGCGCGCCGAGTGCTCATGCAGGCCGTGCACCATGACGACGCTTGCCCGGATTGGGCCCTGGCTTGGGTCCTGAGTTGGACACTGGGGAAGCCAGGCCTGCCAGTAGGCGGAGCGACCAGGTGCGATCTCCCGGCGTCCCTCGATGCGCCTGGTGCTCACGGACTACCTCCTCGGCGTGCGGTCACCATCCTGGGACACCCTAGGACCCTGCGACCACCATCATCATCTTCCCTCTCTACACCTGGATGACCATGATCAGCAGCGCTACCGCTCGCGCTTGCCTGAGGCGGGCTTTCCTCGGCGGTCCGCTCCGGACGGCTACTCTCGTGGTCGCGGTGGTTGCCGCACTCGCCGTCGCCGCCGCGGGCTGGTGTGGCGTGTCCTGGTACCGGGCCGCGCACGAGGAGTCCCTCGCCCTGGGAAGGGACCGGGACGCCGTGCTGCGGGATGCGCAGCAGGCCGCGCTCAACCTCAATACGCTCGATTACCGCCAGGTGCAGGACGGGCTGACCCTGTGGGAACGGTCCGCGGCCGGCTCACTGCTCACCCAGCTGCGGGCCAACCGCATCACCTATGCCCGCGCCATCACCGCCTCGGCGACGATCAGCACCGCGAGGGTGCTCGACGCCGCGGTCGCTTCCTTGGACGAGCGTTCTGGCACCGCGCAGGTGCTCGTGGGGGTAGACGTCACCTCGCAATCCGAGCAGGGCGACCCGAGCTGCGCGCACCGGCGTGTCCGCCTGGAGATGATCCGGGCTGGCCAGGTCTGGAAGGTCGGCACGTTGGCGCCGGTCGGGGTCGGTGAGGCGTATTCGGAGCCGGGACCGTGTCCTGCAGCCTCATCCCCAGCACTCGGAGAGGGAGAAAACCAGCGATGACCACCTCGCCCGCCCCGCCACCGGCCCTCCTCGAGGAGGGGGCGAAGCCGCTCCGGCGGCGCAGGGGGGTGGCGACGCTGGTGGCATTGGCCGCTGCGGCGCTGCTCGCGTTGGGCCTTGCGGCGTGGCTGCACGGCAAGGCCCAGGCACTCACCGGGTCTGCGGCGGCGAGCAACGATGCGCTAGTCGATGCCGGCACCACGGCCCAGGTCTGCGGGCAGGTACGCGAGGCGGTGCAACGTGTCTTCTCCTATGACTTCGCCCGGTTGGACGACGACGAACGAGCCGCTGCCGAGGTCATCACCGGCCCGTTCGTCCAAAGTTTTCGTCAACAGTTCGCCCGGGTGCGGCAGCTGGCGCCGCCACAGCAGGCCAGGGTGGTGGCGGCCGTGCCCGCTCTTGCCGTCAAGGTGCTCCACGGCGACCGAGCGATCGTGCTGGTATTCCTCGACCAGCAGGCCCACCAAGGTGGCCAAGCCGCCCCACTGCATGCCTCCGGCAGGCTCGCTGTCACCGCACAGCGGGTCAACGGGAACTGGAAGATTGCCGACGCGGAGCCGTTCTGACTGCGTCCCTCTCGGTCCCTCTCGATCGGTCGTACTGGTCGGCTTCCTGGCCGCTGATCGTGCACATTCGACCACTGATCGGACGATGAACCCTTGACGGGCGGCGCCTGGCGAGTCACTCTAAGAGCACGCTTGCGCCGATTCAATCTGGTGCTGGACAGTCGCCGTCCTAGCGGCTAGACTGCCTCTTTGCGCTGCCCTTTTCACTTCCTGCCCGCAGCGTCCCGCCGCAGAGGGTCACTCTGCGTGCGGGGCCCGGTGGGCTGCGAGGACGGTAGCAGCCGTCGATGGTAACGACTGTGTAGGACAAACAGCACGACAGACAGCATCGCTCCAACTCAGATATCGCTACAACTGCAGAATCGCTACAACTCCATCAGCAACTGCACCAACACCGCGCCGGGAGTGTGGTCGCCAGGTGATCACGTGGTTCTGCGCTCGGCAGCGCTAGTGTTCGGAAGGACGCAATCTTGGTAGTCTCCCGCCCGACCAAGACCTCTGCTGTGAACAACTCCGTGCCCCGCCTCCCGGGAGCTGCGGCTCGGCCGTCTTTCGCGAAGATCCGTGAGCCGCTACAGGTCCCCAATCTGCTGGATTTGCAGATCCAGTCGTTCGAGTGGCTGATCGGTGGCGAGAAGTGGTACCAGTGCCGCATCGACGCCGGTGACGAGCAGCCCATCGGTGGTCTTGCCGAGGTGCTGGAGGAGATCTCCCCGATCGAGGACTTCTCTGGCTCGATGTCGCTGTCCTTCTCCGACCCCCGCTTTGATGAGGTCAAGGCCTCTGTCGAGGAGTGCCGGGACAAGGACATGACCTACGCCGCACCCCTGTTCGTCACCGCCGAGTTCACCAACAACAACACCGGTGAGATTAAGTCACAGACGGTGTTCATGGGTGACTTCCCGATGATGACCAGCAAGGGCACCTTCATCATCAACGGGACCGAGCGGGTGGTGGTGTCCCAGCTGGTTCGCTCCCCCGGCGTGTACTTCGACCACACGGTGGACAAGGCCACCGACAAGGACGTCTACAGCGTCAAGATTATCCCCAGTCGTGGTGCCTGGCTGGAGTTCGACGTCGACAAGCGCGACACGGTGGGAGTGCGGATCGACCGCAAGCGCCGCCAGCCGGTGACCGTGCTGCTCAAGGCGCTAGGCTGGACCACCGAGCGGATTGCCGCGCGGTTTTCGCACTCCGAGACCCTACTGGCCACCCTGGAGAAGGACCACACCGCCGGTCCCGACGAGGCGCTGCTGGACATCTACCGCAAGCTGCGCCCGGGCGAGCCGCCTACCAAGGAAAGCGCGCAGGCACTGCTGGAGAACCTCTTCTTCAAGGTCAAGCGCTACGACCTGGCGAAGGTCGGCCGCTACAAGGCCAACAAGAAACTGGGCCTGAACCTGCCGTACCGCAACGGGGTGCTCACCGAGGACGACATCGTCACCACCATCGACTATCTCGTCCGGCTGCATGCGGGTGAAACGAGCATGCCGGCCGCGAACGGTGCCCCTGATGCGACGGTGCCGGTAGAAACCGACGACATCGACCACTTCGGCAATCGCCGGCTACGCACTGTGGGTGAGTTGATCCAGAATCAGGTCCGGGTCGGTCTGTCCCGTATGGAGCGGGTCGTCCGGGAACGGATGACCACTCAGGACGTCGAGGCCATCACGCCGCAGACTTTGATCAACATCCGTCCCGTAGTGGCGGCGATCAAGGAGTTCTTCGGCACCTCCCAGCTGTCCCAGTTCATGGACCAGACCAACCCGCTGGCCGGGTTGACCCACAAACGGCGGCTCTCCGCGTTAGGTCCTGGGGGACTGTCCCGGGAGCGGGCTGGCTTTGAGGTCCGTGACGTGCACTCCTCGCACTACGGTCGGATGTGCCCGATCGAGACTCCGGAGGGCCCCAACATCGGGCTGATCGGGTCGTTGTCGTCTTACGCCCGGGTGAACCCGTTCGGGTTCATCGAGACGCCCTATCGCAAGGTTGTCGATGGCCATGTCACCCAGCAGATCGACTACCTGACCGCTGACGAGGAGGACCGGCACGTCATCGCGCAGGCCAACGCGGTCCTGCGGGACGACGGCTACTTCGCCGAGCAGCGCGTGCTGGTCCGGCGCAAGGGCAGCGAGGTTGACTACATCGACCCGCAGGGCGTGGACTACATGGACGTCTCGCCTCAGCAGATGGTCTCGGTGGCCACCGCGATGATCCCGTTCGTCGAGCACGACGACGCCAACCGTGCCTTGATGGGCGCCAATATGCAGCGCCAGGCGGTACCGCTGTTGCGCAGCGCGGCGCCGTTGGTGGGCACCGGGATGGAGTTGCGGGCCGCGGTGGATGCCGGCGACGTGGTGGTGGCCGACAAGGCCGGCGTGGTCGAGGAGCTGTGTGCCGACTACGTCACCGTCATGGCCGACGACGGCAGCCGGCAGACCTACCGGATGCACAAGTTCCACCGGTCCAACCAGGGCACCTGTATCAACCAGCGGCCCATCGTGGCCGAGGGTGACCGGGTGGAGAAAGGCCAGGTGATCGCCGACGGGCCGTGCACCGACCGAGGTGAGATGGCCCTGGGTAAGAACTTGCTCGTGGCGATCATGCCGTGGGAGGGCCACAACTACGAAGACGCGATCATCCTGAGCCAGCGTCTGGTGCAGGACGACGTGCTCACCTCGATCCACATTGACGAGCACGAAGTCGACGCCCGGGACACCAAGCTAGGTGCTGAAGAGATCACTCGGGACATCCCGAATGTCTCCGAGGAGGTGCTGGCCGACCTCGACGAGCGCGGGATCATCCGGATCGGTGCCGAGGTGCAGGGCGGAGACATTCTGGTCGGCAAGGTGACGCCGAAGGGCGAGACCGAGCTGACCCCCGAAGAGCGGCTGCTACGCGCCATCTTCGGGGAGAAGGCCCGCGAGGTCCGCGATACCAGCCTCAAGGTGCCGCACGGCGAGACCGGCAAGGTGATCGGTATCCGGGTGTTCTCCCGGGAGGACGATGATGAGCTCTCGCCCGGCGTCAACGAGCTGGTCCGGGTCTATGTCGCGCAGAAGCGCAAGATCCAGGATGGCGACAAGCTCGCCGGCCGGCACGGCAATAAGGGTGTTATCGGCAAGATCCTCCCAGTGGAGGACATGCCGTTCCTGTCGGATGGGACGCCGGTGGACATCATCCTCAACACCCACGGTGTCCCGCGCCGGATGAACATCGGGCAGATCCTGGAGACGCACCTCGGCTGGATCGCCAAGAGCGGGTGGCAGATCACCGGTGATCCCGAGTGGGCCAGCCGGCTGCCTGAGGAGCTCCACCAGGCCGAGCCCGGCACCTTGGTTGCCACGCCGGTGTTCGATGGCGCTCGAGAGGAGGAAATTACCGGGCTGCTCAACTCGACTCGGCCCAACCGGGACGGCGAGCAGATGATCGGATCCGAGGGCAAGGCGCGGCTGTTCGACGGCCGCACCGGTGAGCCCTACCCGTACCCGGTCGCGGTCGGCTACATGTACATCATCAAGTTGCTGCACCTGGTCGATGACAAGATTCACGCTCGCTCGACCGGTCCGTACTCGATGATTACGCAGCAACCGCTGGGTGGAAAGGCGCAGTTCGGTGGTCAGCGTTTCGGCGAGATGGAGTGCTGGGCGATGCAGGCCTACGGGGCGGCCTACACCCTGCAGGAACTGTTGACGATCAAGTCTGACGATGTGCTCGGCCGGGTGAAGGTGTACGAGGCCATCGTCAAGGGCGAGAACATCCCCGAGCCCGGAATCCCTGAGTCGTTCAAGGTGTTACTCAAGGAGCTGCAGTCGCTGTGCCTCAACGTCGAGGTGCTCTCCAGTGACGGAGCGGCGATCGAGATGCGGGACTCCGACGATGAGGACTTGGAGCGGGCAGCTGCCAATCTGGGCATCAACCTGTCGCGCAACGAGTCTCCGTCCGTAGATGATGTCGTGCAGTAAACGGCTTCCAGACCGCATCCGGTGTGGGGGTGGCCCTCCCGCCCACCCCCACACCGGATGCACCAGACACGAAGTAGAGGATCACTCCGCACACGGCGTTTTCGAACAACACGGCGTTTTCGAACGACACAGCGTTTTCGAACAACACAGCGTTTTCGAACGACACAGGGGAGAAGGAAACAGACGTGCTTGACGTCAACTTCTTCGACGAGCTCCGCATCGGCCTCGCGACAGCAGAAGACATCCGCCAGTGGTCCTACGGTGAGGTCAAGAAGCCGGAGACCATCAACTACCGCACGCTCAAGCCGGAGAAAGACGGGCTTTTCTGCGAGAAGATCTTTGGCCCCACCCGGGACTGGGAGTGCTACTGCGGCAAGTACAAGCGGGTTCGCTTCAAGGGCATTATCTGCGAGCGCTGTGGCGTTGAGGTGACCCGCGCCAAGGTGCGCCGGGAGCGGATGGGTCACATCGAGCTCGCCGCGCCGGTGACCCACATCTGGTACTTCAAGGGCGTCCCGAGCAGGCTGGGCTACCTGCTCGACCTGGCTCCCAAGGACCTGGAAAAAATCATCTACTTCGCGGCCTACGCCATTACTTCGGTGAACACCGACGAGCGGCACAACGATCTCCCCACGCTGGAGAGCGAGATGGGTGTCCAGCGTAAGCGCCTGGGGGACCGCCGCGACGTCGAGGTCGAGGAACGCACCCAGAAGCTGGAAGCTGACCTCGCCCAGCTGGAGAACGAAGGCGTCAAGAGCGATGTGCGGCGCAAGGTCAAAGAAGGCGGCGAGCGCGAGATACGCCAGATTCGAGACCGTGCCCAGCGCGAGCTCGACCGGCTCGAGGAGATCTGGGAGACGTTCACCAAGCTGGAGGTCGGCCAGCTCATCGTGGACGAGCTGCTCTACCGCGAGCTTTACGACCGCTATGGCGACTACTTCACCGGTGCCATGGGTGCCGAGGCGATCCAGAAGTTGATGGAGAACTTCGACATTGACGCCGAGTCGGAGAATCTGCGCGAGGTCATCCGCAACGGCAAGGGCCAAAAGAAGCTGCGCGCGCTCAAGCGTCTCAAGGTCGTCGCGGCGTTCCAGGCCACTCGCAACAACCCGATGGGTATGGTGCTGGACTGCGTGCCGGTGATCCCGCCGGACCTGCGTCCCATGGTGCAACTCGACGGTGGCCGGTTTGCGACCTCCGACCTCAACGACCTCTACCGCCGGGTGATCAACCGGAACAACCGGCTCAAGCGGCTCATCGACCTGGGTGCGCCCGAGATTATCGTCAACAATGAGAAGCGAATGCTGCAGGAGGCCGTCGACGCCCTGTTCGACAACGGTCGCCGTGGTCGTCCGGTGACGGGCCCGGGAAACCGTCCGCTGAAGTCGCTGTCTGATTTGCTCAAGGGCAAGCAGGGCCGGTTCCGGCAGAACCTGCTCGGCAAGCGGGTCGACTACTCCGGCCGCTCGGTCATCGTGGTCGGTCCGCAGCTCAAACTGCACCAGTGCGGCCTGCCCAAGCAGATGGCACTGGAGCTGTTCAAGCCGTTCGTGATGAAGCGCCTGGTGGATCTCAACCACGCGCAGAACATCAAGTCGGCCAAACGGATGGTGGAGCGGCAGCGTTCGCAGGTGTGGGACGTCCTTGAGGAGGTCATCACCGAACATCCGGTGTTGTTGAACCGGGCGCCGACGCTGCACCGGTTGGGCATCCAAGCCTTCGAGCCTCAGCTGGTCGAGGGCAAGGCGATCCAGCTGCATCCGCTGGTGTGCGAGGCGTTCAACGCGGACTTTGACGGCGACCAGATGGCGGTGCACCTGCCGCTGTCCGCCGAGGCGCAGGCCGAGGCCCGGGTCCTGATGCTGTCCAGCAACAACATCCTGTCCCCGGCCTCAGGCCGTCCGCTGGCCATGCCGCGGCTGGACATGGTCACCGGGTTGTACCACCTCACCAAGCTCCGTGAGGGCGCCCTCGGGGAGGGCCGTTCGTTCTCCTCGCCTGCCGAGGCACTGATGGCGCTGGACCGCGGCACGATCGGGTTGCAGGCCAAGGTCCGGATCCGGTTGCGGGGCGTGGTCCCGCCGCTGGCCGAGCAGGCCGAGCTGCGGGCCACCCAGGATTGGGAACCGGGAGGAACGTGGATCGCGGAGACCACCGTGGGACGGGTGCTGTTCAACGACCTGCTGCCCGAGGACTACCCGTATGTCAACGACGTGCTGCCCAAGAAGCGTCAGGCGGCGATCGTCAATGACCTCGCTGAGCGCTACCCGATGGTCTCCGTTGCCCAAACCTTGGACAAGCTCAAGGACGCTGGCTTTCACTGGGCCACTCTCTCCGGGGTGACGCTGTCCAGCTCCGACGTGGTGGTGCCGGCCGCCAAGCAGGAGATCCTCGACCAGTACGAGGTCAAGGCCGACCAGGTGGAGAAGCGCTACCAGCGTGGTGTGCTCTCGCGTGATGAGCGCAACGGTGAGCTGGTGAAGATCTGGTCGCAGGCCACTGACGAGGTGGCCAAGGTGATGGAGGCCAACTTCCCGGAAGACAACCCGGTCTTCACGATCGTGTCCTCCGGGGCGGCCGGGAACATGACGCAGGTCCGGTCCCTGGCCGGGATGCGCGGTCTGGTTGCCAACCCCAAGGGCGAGTACATCCCGCGACCGATCAAGCACAACTTCCGTGAGGGCTTGAGTGTGCTGGAGTACTTCATCGCCACGCACGGCGCCCGCAAGGGACTGGCCGACACCGCGTTGCGGACGGCCGACTCGGGGTACCTGACCCGGCGCCTGGTGGATGTCTCGCAGGACGTCATCGTGCGGGAGCACGATTGCGGCACCGAGCGCGGGATCCAGATGGCGGTCGCCGAGCTCGGAGCGGACGGTCGGGCGGTTCGGCACCGCTACGTGCAGACCAGCGTGTACGCCCGCTGCACCGCGGAGGACGTGCTGGATGACTCCGGATCGGTGCTGATGCCTCGGGGGGCGGATCTAGGTGACCCCGCGATCGACAGGCTGATCTCCGCGGATGTGATGCGGGTCAAGGTGCGCTCGGTACTGACCTGTGAGTCCGCCAGCGGGGTGTGCGCGATGTGTTACGGCCGCTCCATGGCCACCGGCAAGCTCGTCGACGTCGGCGAGGCGGTCGGCATTGTGGCCGCGCAGTCCATCGGTGAGCCCGGCACGCAGCTGACCATGCGCACCTTCCACCAGGGCGGGGTGGTCGGTGAGGACATCACCGCCGGGCTGCCCCGGGTGCAGGAGCTGTTTGAGGCCCGGGTACCCAAGGGCATGGCGCCGATCGCAGATGCCGACGGCCGGGTGCGCATCGAGGATGGCGAGAAGTTCTGGAAGATCACCATCATTCCGGACGATGGCAGTGATGAGATCGTCTACGACAAGCTGTCCAAGCGGCAGCGGCTTGCGGTGATCACCATTGACGGCACCGAGCGGCCACTGGCCGACGACGACCACGTCACCGTCGGCCAGAAGCTGCTCGAGGGTGTGGTGGACCCGCACGAGGTGCTCCGCGTGATGGGTCCCCGGGAGGTGCAGCTGCACCTGGTCCGCGAGGTCCAGCAGGTGTATCGATCGCAGGGGGTGGACATCCACGACAAGCACATCGAGGTCATCGTCCGGCAGATGCTGCGCCGGGTGACGATCATCGACTCGGGCGCTACCGAGTTCCTGCCCGGTGCGCTGGCCGAGCGCAGCGAGTTTGAGTCGGAGAACCGCCGGGTGGTGTCGGAAGGGGGTGAGCCTGCCTCGGGCCGTCCGGTCCTCATGGGCATCACCAAGGCGTCGCTGGCCACCGAGTCGTGGTTGTCTGCGGCGTCGTTCCAGGAGACGACCAAGATCCTCACCGACGCGGCGATCCAGGGTAAGAGCGACAAGCTGCTGGGCTTGAAGGAGAATGTGATCATCGGCAAGTTGATCCCGGCCGGCACCGGGATCAACCGATACCGCAACATCGAGGTGCAGCCGACCGAGGAGGCTCGGGCCGCAGCCTACGCGATGCCGTCCTACGAGGAGGGCTACTACTCGCCGGATGTGTTCAGCACCGGGACCGGAGCAGCCGTCCCCTTGGATGACTACGACTTCGGTCGCGATTACCGCTGAGACGTGGGGTAGGTGGCTCTTCAAGGACCACCAACCCCGGTCCCGAGGATCTCTAATGATGGCCAACCCCGCTGGCTCGCCAGCGGGGTTGGCCATCATTATGGGCACTCACCAGTGGGGTTGGTGGTCCTTGAAGAGCCACCTACCGTGGCGCGATATCCCAGTCGGCGAGGACCCCGGCGGTGTCGGCGCCGGGCTGGGGCGGCGGTGCCGGCCGGTCAGGACGGGTACGCGAGAACCGTGGCGCGGGGGCGGCCTGGGCCACACCACCGAGGGTGATGATGGTGTCGCGGGCCGCGATATGCGGGTGTCTGGGCACCTCGGCAAAGGACAACACCGGCGTCACGCAGGCGTCGGTCCCCTCGAACACGGCTACCCACTCGTCGCGGCTTCGACTGGCGAACACCTCGGTGAACCGCTGGCGCAACACGGGCCACCCCTCCGGATCCAACTGCTTGGGCAGCTCCGCTCCGGCAAGCCCGAGGCCCTGCAACAGCGTGGCGTAGAACCGCGGTTCGAGTGCTCCCACGGCGATGTAGCCCCCGTCGGAGCAGGCGTAAGTGTCGTAGAACGGGGCTCCCGAGTCGAGCAGGTTGCTGCCCCGCGCCTGGCTCCACAACCCGCTGGCGCGCAACGACCAGAACATCTGGGCCAGCACGCTGACCCCGTCCACCATGGCGACGTCGACCACCTGACCGGTACCGGAGCGCTTCCGTTCCCACAGCGCGGCCAGCACTCCGGTGACCAGGAACATCGAGCCGCCACCGAAGTCACCAACCAGGTTCAGCGGTAACACCGGCTTGCCCCCCGCAGTGCCGATGGCGTGCAGGACACCAGACAGCGCGATGTAGTTGATGTCGTGTCCGGCGCGCTCGGCCAGCGGGCCCTCCTGCCCCCATCCGGTCATCCGCGCGTACACCAGGGCCGGGTTGCGGGCGTGGCAGTCGGCCGGACCGACCCCCAATCGCTCGGTGACACCGGGACGCAAACCCTCGATCAGCACGTCGGCCCGCTCCACCAGGGCCAGCATGGTTTCCCGCCCGGCGGGATCCTTCAGATCCACTATCACTGAGCGCCGGCCGCGGAGCATCTGGTTCTGGGTACCCGAAGCGAGCTGCAGGCCACCTATGCTGCTCTCTGGAGGCACGCTCTCTGGGGGCCGCTCCAGGCGCACCACGTCGGCTCCCAGATCCGCCAGCAGCATCGCCGCGTGGGGGCCTGGACCGATCCCAGCCAGCTCGAGCACCCGCAGCCCGATCAGGGGACCCGGCATCGGCGCACCTCCTTGGTTCTTCGTTCTGTATCCATCTTCACTTCTGTGCCCCTGGTTTTGGGCTCCTAAGTCGTGCCCCGTAGATCCCTGAACAAGGGGATAGGCTTGGTCGGGGGTGCTCTCCGTGCGCCGAGTTCGACAGGGGAGCTGGTCAGGCGGGTACTGCCAGCTCCCCTGTCGAACTCGGCAACAGTAGAGTCGATCACAGGCTGCGAGATCTACGGGACACGTCGTAGTTTTGGAGTTTCTGGTATCGGGGTTCGCGTCTGACCCCGCTTTGACCCTGGGTGAAGAGCCCAGTATCCTGGTAGTCGGTCCCGACCTCGGCCGGGCCACTCTGTATGCCTGTTGGCGGTGCACTCCTGGTGGTGGGTCCGGCACAGCTCCCACGACCGGATCGTGCCGATGCCGCCCAGCTCCCGTCGGGTGTTACCTAGACGAAGGGCTGGGCCGACAGCGACACGCCCGACCGCGGGATACGGAGTGACCGGCCGCGAAGCACCACGCAGCCAGAGCAAACGCAAAAGATCAAAGAAAGCTGGTCCATGCCTACCATCCAGCAGCTGGTCCGCAAGGGCCGCGAGGATAAGCTCGCGAAGACCAAGACCGCGGCCCTGAAGGGAAGCCCGCAGCGGCGCGGAGTGTGTACCCGCGTCTACACGACGACCCCGAAGAAGCCGAACTCGGCCTTGCGCAAGGTCGCCCGCGTGCGTCTGACCAGCCAGGTTGAGGTGACGGCATACATTCCTGGTGAGGGCCACAACCTCCAGGAGCACTCCATCGTCTTGGTGCGCGGTGGTCGGGTGAAGGATCTTCCCGGGGTTCGCTACAAGGTTATTCGTGGATCGTTGGACACTCAGGGTGTGAAGGGCCGTAAGCAAGCGCGCAGTCGCTACGGTGCGAAGAAGGAGAAAAGCTGATGCCTCGCAAGGGTCCCGCCCCGAAGCGACCGCTGCGCTCCGACCCGGTCTACGGATCCCCGGTGGTCACCCAGCTCGTCAACAAGGTGCTCGTGCGGGGCAAGCGCTCGGTGGCCGAAAGGATCGTGTACCAAGCCTTGGAGGGCTGCCGGGACAAGACCGGTACCGACCCCGTGGTGACTCTCAAGCGCGCGTTGGACAACGTCAAGCCCGCCATCGAGGTGAAGAGTCGCCGTGTCGGTGGCGCTACCTACCAGGTCCCAGTCGAGGTGCGTCCGGTGCGCTCCACCACGCTCGCGCTCCGCTGGCTGATCACTTTTTCCCGGCAGCGGCGGGAAAAGACGATGGTCGATCGCCTGATGAATGAGCTCCTCGACGCCAGCAACGGCCTCGGAGCGAGCGTGAAGCGCCGGGAGGACACTCACAAGATGGCCGAGTCGAACAGGGCCTTCGCACACTATCGCTGGTGATGAACCAGTCTGGAAGACAGCTAGGGATGAATTCTCGTGGCACGTGAAGTGCTGACCGACCTCGCCAGGGTCCGCAACATTGGGATCATGGCGCATATCGACGCGGGCAAAACCACCACGACGGAGCGCGTCCTCTTCTACACCGGGATTAACTACAAGATCGGTGAGGTGCACGACGGCGCCGCCACGATGGACTGGATGGAGGAGGAGCAAAGGCGGGGTATCACCATCACCTCGGCGGCGACCACCACCTTCTGGAACGACTACCAGATCAACATTATCGATACCCCGGGACATGTGGACTTTACCGTTGAGGTGGAGCGCTCGCTACGGGTGCTCGATGGCGCCGTCGCGGTCTTCGACGGCAAGGAAGGCGTCGAGCCTCAATCCGAGACGGTCTGGCGGCAGGCCGATAAGTACGGTGTCCCACGCATCTGTTTTGTCAACAAGATGGACAAGCTGGGCGCGGATTTCTACTACACGGTGCGCACCATTCGTGAGCGGCTCGGCGCTAAACCGCTGATCATCCAGCTTCCGATCGGTGCCGAGGCCGACTTCGCCGGTGTCGTCGATCTGGTGGGAATGCGGGCGCTGACCTGGCGCGGGGAGGTGCAGAAGGGCGAGGACTACACCGTCGAGGCGATCCCGGCAAACCTGGTCGAGACGGCGAACGAGTACCGGGAGAAACTCCTCGAAGCCGTTGCTGAAGCCGATGACGAGCTCATGGAGCTCTACCTTGGCGGTCAGGAGCTCAGCACCGGGCAGATCAAGGCCGCCATCCGCAAGCTCACGGTGCACAGCCAGGCCTACCCGGTGCTGTGCGGCTCGGCCTTCAAGAACAAAGGCGTGCAGCCGATGCTGGACGCAGTGATCGACTACCTGCCGTCGCCGCTGGATGTGCCCCCGGTGGAGGGTCTGCTCCCCGACGGCACGTCGGCAATCCGGAAACCCTCCATTTCCGAGCCGTTCTCCGCGCTGGCCTTCAAGATCGCTGCGCATCCTTTCTTCGGGAAGCTGACCTACGTGCGGGTTTACTCCGGTCGGGTCGCCGCGGGCACGCAGGTGATCAACTCGACCAAGGAGCGCAAGGAGCGCATCGGCAAGCTTTTCCAGATGCACTCCAATAAGGAGAACCCGGTCGAGGAGGCCCGGGCTGGTCACATCTACGCGATGATCGGCCTGAAGGAGACGACCACCGGTGACACGCTGAGCGACCCACAGGCGCCGATCATCCTGGAGGCGATGACTTTCCCGGAACCGGTTATCCAGGTTGCCATCGAGCCCAAGACCAAGAGCGATCAGGAGAAGTTGAGCACGGCTATCCAGAAGTTGGCCGAGGAAGATCCCACGTTCCAGGTCAAGCTCGATGACGAGACCGGCCAGACGATCATTGCCGGGATGGGTGAGCTGCACCTCGAAGTGCTGGTGAACCGGATGCGCAGCGACTTCAAGGTCGAAGCGAATATCGGCAAGCCACAGGTGGCGTACCGGGAAACGATCCGTAAGACGGTAGACAAGCTCGAGTACACCCACCGCAAGCAGACGGGTGGTTCCGGCCAGTTCGCCCGCGTGCTCATCAAGTTGGAGCCGTTGCAGACCAATGATGGCGCGCTCTATGAGTTCGACAACAAGGTCACCGGAGGACGGATCCCGAAAGAGTACATTCCCTCGGTTGATGCCGGGGCGCAGGACGCCATGCAGTACGGCGTCCTGGCGGGCTATCCACTGGTCGGTCTGAAAGTCACCCTGCTGGATGGCGCGTACCACGAGGTGGACTCCTCCGAGATGGCCTTCAAGATCGCTGGCTCGATGGCGCTCAAAGAGGCGGCGCGTAAGGCTGGCCCGGTCATCCTGGAGCCAATGATGGCGGTCGAGGTGACCACGCCCGAGGACTACATGGGCGATGTCATTGGTGATCTGAACTCTCGGCGGGGCCAGATTCAGCACATCCAGGAGCGCAGCGGTTCCCGCGTCGTCCAGGCGTTGGTGCCGCTGTCGGAGATGTTCGGGTACGTCGGCGACCTGCGGTCGCGGACCCAGGGACGGGCGAACTACACGATGCAGTTCGACTCCTATGCCGAGGTCCCGGCCAACGTGTCCAAGGAAATCATTGCCAAAGCGACGGGCGAGTGATGCCGTGATTTTCTCTGGCTGCGGCTAGCCGCGGCAGCGGGCACCGGGGTCGGCTCGGCGTTCCGCGAGACCACCTGACAACATGCCGCTACATCAGGACCGGCAACGGTCCCGCTGACCAAGCGGATCCAAGAACGAGTCCAGGAGGACGAGACCAGTGGCGAAGGCGAAGTTCCAGCGGACCAAGCCGCACGTCAACATCGGAACCATCGGTCACATCGACCACGGGAAGACCACGCTGACTGCGGCGATTACCAAGGTCTTGCACGACAAGTTCCCGGACCTCAACGAGGTGTCGGCGTTCGACTCGATCGACAAGGCCCCCGAGGAAAAGCAGCGGGGTATCACCATCTCGATCGCACACGTCGAGTACCAGACCGAGAAGCGGCACTACGCCCATGTCGACTGTCCTGGGCACGCGGACTACATCAAAAACATGATCACTGGTGCGGCCCAGATGGACGGTGCCATCCTGGTGGTGGCCGCCACCGACGGTCCGATGCCGCAGACCCGCGAGCATGTGTTGCTGGCCCGCCAGGTCGGTGTGCCCTACATCGTCGTTGCGCTGAACAAGGCCGACATGGTCGACGATGAGGAGATCATGGAGCTTGTCGAGCTCGAGGTCCGGGAGCTGCTGACCAGCCAGGAATATCCGGGCGATGACCTGCCGATCGTCCGGGTCTCGGCGCTCAAGGCGCTCGAGGGCGACGCCGAGTGGGGGGCAAAGCTCCTGGAGCTGATGGACGCCGTGGACGACAACGTCCCGGAGCCGGTCCGCGAGATCGACAAGCCGTTCCTGATGCCGATCGAGGACGTCTTCACCATCACCGGCCGCGGCACTGTCGTCACCGGCCGGGTGGAGCGCGGCATCGTCAAAGTCGGCGAAGAGGTGGAAATCATCGGCATCAGGGAGCGCTCGGCGAAGACCACCGTCACCGGTGTCGAGATGTTCCGCAAGTTGCTCGACGAGGGCCGTGCTGGCGATAACGTGGGCCTGTTGCTTCGCGGCGTCAAGCGCGAGGATGTCGAGCGCGGGCAGGTCGTCATCAAGCCCGGCACCAACACCCCGCATACTCAGTTCGAGGCTCAGGTTTACATCCTGTCTAAGGACGAGGGCGGTCGGCACACGCCGTTCTTCAACAACTACCGTCCGCAGTTCTACTTCCGCACCACCGACGTGACCGGTGTCGTGACCTTGCCCGAGGGCACGGAGATGGTCATGCCGGGCGACAACACCGAGATGGCCGTGCAGCTCATCCAACCGATCGCGATGGACGAGAATCTGAAGTTCGCGATTCGTGAGGGTGGGCGCACCGTGGGCGCCGGTCGGGTAACGAAGATCATCAAGTGAGGTGGGCACCCACCTCCGGGGTAGGTGTCCACGTACGTGGCGTGTGGTGTTATGGCACCGACGGCCGAGCCGTCACATCAGACGCTGTTTCACACTCGCGTGGGCCCCCACCCCCATTTGGCCGACGATCACGTATCGCTTACGATGGACCGGTTGCTCGGCAGGGCCGGCCCGCTTAGCGGATCCAGGGTCGCAGCGGTGGGTACCCCTTGCACGGATGGCACCACACAGCACTGATCTGTAACGGCGGTCTGGTCGTCGGGCACGACACACCCGACCGCGGGGGCCGGCTGCGCAAGGCAGGTTGACTACAGACCAACGGCACTAACGGCACCAACGGCACTGGGAACCAGCAGCACGAGACTGACAGGACGGCAAGCCACCATGGCGGGACAGAAGATCCGCATCCGGCTCAAAGCCTACGACCACGAGGCAATCGACGCTTCCGCGCGCAAGATCGTCGAGACCGTGACGCGCACCGGTGCTCGGGTCGTCGGGCCGGTGCCGCTGCCGACCGAGAAGAACGTGTACTGCGTGATCCGCTCACCGCACAAGTACAAAGACTCGCGCGAGCACTTCGAGATGCGTACGCACAAGCGCCTGATCGACATTCTTGACCCGACGCCGAAGACGGTGGACGCGCTGATGCGCATCGACCTGCCGGCCAGCGTCGACGTCAACATCCAGTAAGGCCGGGAGAATGACAGCGACTGATTCGGAGCATCAGGCCAGTGAACTCATGAGGGGAATCACGAAGGGGATACTGGGCACCAAGCTTGGGATGACTCAGGTCTTCGACGAGAACAACAGGATTGTCCCGGTCACGGTGGTAGCGGCCGGGCCGTGCGTGGTGACCCGGATCCGTACTCTGGAAAAAGACGGCTATCTCGCCGTGCAGCTGGCCTACGGCGCTATCGACCCGCGCAAGGTGACCAAGCCGGTGGCCGGGCACTACGCTGCGGCGGGCCTCACCCCGCGGCGCCACCTGGTGGAGCTGCGCACCACCGACGCGGCGGACTACCAAATCGGCCAGGAGGTCACCGCCGAGGTGTTCCCCCCCGGGACGGTGGTCGACGTGGTCGGCACCAGCAAGGGCAAGGGCACTGCCGGGGTGATGAAGCGGCACGGCTTCGGCGGTCTGGGAGCCAGCCACGGAACCCAACGCAAGCACCGCTCGCCGGGTGCGATCGGCGGCTGCGCCACGCCGAGCCGGGTGTTCAAGGGCACCCGGATGGCCGGGCGGATGGGAAATGTCAGGGTCAGCACCCAGAATCTCACCGTGCACCGGGTTGACGCGCAGGCAGGACTGCTGCTGATCAAGGGTGCGCTGCCGGGTCCGAAGGGCGGCCTGGTGTTGGTCAAGACGGCAGCGAAGGGCGGTGCGCAGCAGTGAGCCCCGAGTCAGACGTGGGCAGCAGTCCGGACGTGGGCCCGGACGTGAACACCGTCGAGATCCATACCCCACAGGGCGCGACTGCGGGCACCGCGCAGCTGCCCGCTGAGATCTTCGACGTGCCGGCGAACATCCCGTTGATGCACCAGGTCGTCCTCGCCCAGCTGGCCGCGGCCCGGCAGGGCACGCACAGCACCAAGACCCGCGGGGAAGTCAGCGGTGGGGGCCACAAGCCGTACCGACAGAAGGGCACCGGGCGGGCCCGCCAGGGCTCGATCCGGGCACCGCAGTTCACCGGTGGCGGCATCGTGCACGGGCCCACCCCGCGCGACTACCGCCAGCGCACCCCGAAGAAGATGAAAGCGGCTGCGCTGCGCGGTGCGCTGTCGGACCGGGCCCGCGCGGGGCGGGTGCACGTGGTCTCTGAGCTGGTCGCGGGTGACGTGCCGGCGACCAAGGCCGCTCGCAGGATCCTCGACGCGGTGGTCGGCCGGCCCGCCAAGCTGCTGGTGGTGATCAACCGTGCCGACGAGGTGGGTCGCCGCAGCGTGCGCAACCTCCCCTTGGTTCACCTGCTGGCCCCCGACCAGCTCAACACCTACGACGTGCTGAGCAACGACGATGTGGTGTTCACCGCGCAGGCCCTGCAGGCATTTCTGGCGGGCTGCGGTGCCACCGCGGTACAGGAGGCAGCCCGGTGATCCCCGACCCGCGGGACGTGATCCGCAAACCGGTCATCTCGGAGAAGAGCTACGGGCTGCTGGATCAGCACAAGTACACCTTTGTGGTTGCGCCACACGCCAATAAGACCGAGATCAAGATTGCTGTCGAGAAGATCTTCGGTGTGCGCGTGGTCAGCGTGAACACCCTCAATCGCCCGGGCAAGCGCAAGCGCACCAGGTTCGGGTACGGCAAGCGCAAGAACACTAAGCGGGCGATCGTGACGCTGTCCGCGGAGAGCAAGCCGATCGAGATCTTCGGCGGACCGGCCGCGTGAGCGAGGACGAATAGGGATGGGCATCCGCAAATACAAGCCGACGACCTCGGGGCGCCGCGGCGCCAGCGTGTCCGACTTCGCCGAGATTACCCGGGATCACCCGGAGAAGTCGTTAACCCGACCGCTGCACAACACCGGTGGCCGCAACGCCCACGGCCGGATCACGACCCGCCACCAGGGCGGCGGCCACAAGCGCGCCTACCGTCTGATCGATTTCCGACGGGCGGACAAGGACGGTGTGCCGGCCAAAGTCGCGCACATCGAGTACGACCCGAACCGCACCGCGCGGATCGCGCTGCTGCACTACGCCGATGGCGAGAAGCGCTACATCATCGCCCCGGAGAAGCTGCGCCAAGGCGATACCGTGGAAAACGGGCCCACAGCCGATATCAAGCCGGGCAACAACCTGCCGCTGCGTCACATCCCGGTCGGGACGGTGGTGCACGCGATCGAGCTCCGCCCGGGCGGCGGGGCGAAAATTGCCCGCTCAGCTGGTGCCCGGGTGCAGCTGGTGGCCAAGGACGGTCCCTACGGCCAGCTGCGGATGCCCTCCGGTGAGATCCGCAACGTCGACGTCCGGTGCCGGGCCACGGTGGGTGAGGTCGGCAACTCCGAACAGGGCAACATCACCTGGGGCAAGGCGGGCCGGATGCGCTGGAAGGGCAAGCGCCCCACGGTCCGCGGTGTCGTGATGAACCCGGTGGACCATCCGCACGGCGGTGGTGAGGGCAAGACCTCCGGGGGGCGCCACCCGGTGAATCCGGCCGGCAAGCCCGAAGGCCGCACCCGGCGCCGCAAGGCCAGCGACGCGCTGATCGTGCGCCGCCGCCGTACCGGTAAGAAGCGCTGAGCAGGAAGGGGTGCCCGCATGCCACGCAGCCTGAAGAAAGGGCCGTTCGTCGATGACCACCTGCTCAAAAAGGTGGATGCGCACAACGAATCCGGCACCAAGCAGGTCATCAGAACCTGGTCGCGCCGCTCCACGATCATTCCTGACATGATCGGCCATACCATTGCGGTGCACGACGGGCGTAAGCACGTCCCGGTGTTCATCACCGAGTCGATGGTCGGTCACAAGCTGGGTGAGTTCGCCCCTACTCGCACGTTCCGGGGTCATATCAAGGACGACCGGCGGGCGCGGCGCCGATGAGGAAGGGACAAGCTATGGAGCCCAAGGAACTGCCCCCGCGCGCGATCGCGCGGGCCAGGAAGGTTCCCATGGCGCCACGTAAGGTTCGACGGGTCGTCGATCTGATCCGGGGGCTGCCTGTTGCTGATGCGCTCTCGTTGTTGCGGTTTGCGCCGCAGGCCGCGAGCCGGCCGGTGTACAAGCTTGTCGAGAGCGCGGTCGCCAACGCGGCGAACAACGTTGGCCTGGACCCTGACCTGCTGGTAATCAGCAAGGCTTCCGTCGACGAGGGCGGTCGTCCTCGGCTTGGCCCGAGATACGGATTTCGTCCGCGTGCGCAGGGTCGGGCGTACCGGATACACAACCGCACCAGCCACATCACCGTCGAGGTGGAGCCCGTGCCGCAGCGTCGGGCACCGGCCCGGTCCCGTGGTGGCAGGGCAGCTCAGAAGGGGAGTGCCCGCTAGTGGGTCAGAAGATCAACCCGCATGGCTTCCGGCTTGGCATCTCGACCGACTGGAAGTCCCGCTGGTATGCGGACAAGCAGTACGCGGAGTACGTCAAGGAGGACGTGGCGATCCGCAAGCTGCTGTCCAAAGGCATGGAGCGGGCCGGCATCGCCAAGGTCGAGATCGAGCGCACCCGCGACCGGGTGCGGGTGGACATCCACACCGCCCGCCCGGGTATCGTGATTGGCCGCCGTGGCGCGGAGGCCGACCGGATCCGTGGCGAGCTGGAGAAGCTGTCGGGCAAGCAGGTGCAGCTCAACATTCTCGAGGTCAAGAACCCGGAGGCGGAGGCACAGCTGGTCGCTCAGGGAGTGGCTGAGCAGTTGTCCAACCGGGTCGCCTTCCGGCGCGCGATGCGCAAGGCCATCCAGTCCGCGATGCGTTCTCCCCAGGTCAAGGGCATCAGGGTGCAGTGCTCGGGGCGTCTGGGTGGCGCTGAAATGTCCCGCTCGGAGTTCTACCGCGAGGGCCGGGTCCCGCTGCACACGCTGCGAGCCGACATCGACTACGGGCTCTTCGAGGCGCGTACCACCTTTGGCCGGATCGGGGTGAAGGTCTGGATTTACCGGGGTGACGTGGTCGGCGGGCGGCGCGAGCGGGACACCGAAGGTGCCGCGGCCGCCACGGCCGCCGCGGCCCGGGCACCCCGGCGGGAGCGTCCTGCCCGGCGTCGTTCCGGGGCTGCCGGCACGACCGGAGCCTCCACCGAGGCGGGTCGCGCCGCAGCGGCGGAGCTAGCTGGAGCAGCCACGGACGAGGCGGCCACCGCTGAGCAGGGGGAGGGTTGAGACGTGCTCATTCCACGCAAGGTCAAGCACCGCAAGCAGCACTCGCCGAGCCGGTCGGGCATGGCCAGCGGCGGCACCCAGGTCGCCTTCGGCGACTTCGGGATCCAGGCTTTGGAACCGGCTTATGTGACCAACCGGCAGATCGAATCTGCCCGGATCGCGATCAATCGGCACATCCGTCGGGGTGGCAAGGTCTGGATCACCATTTTCCCGGATCGGCCGTTGACCAAGAAACCAGCAGAAACCCGGATGGGGTCCGGCAAGGGTTCGCCCGAATACTGGGTGGCCAACGTCAAACCGGGCCGGATCGTCTTCGAGATGGCCTACTCGAATGCGTCGGTAGCCCGCGAGGCGTTGCGCCGCGCGATTCACAAGTTGCCGATGAAGTGTCGGATTGTGACCCGCGAGGGGGTGGACTTCTGATGCCGGCCACCACCACTGCGAGCGAGCTGCGCGAGCTCACCGACGATGAGCTGGTGCTGCGGCTGCGCGAGTCCAAGGAGGAGCTGTTCAACCTGCGCTTTCAAATGGCCACGGGGCAGATGGACAACAACCGCCGGCTGCGCACGGTCCGGCGTGACATCGCCCGCATCTACACCGTGATGCGTGAGCGCGAGCTGGGTCTGTCGGTGTCTCCGGACGTCGGCGCGGGAAGTGAGGGTGCGGCATGAGTACCACTGAACCCAATAAGCCGGCCCAGCCCGAAGGGGCGAACAAGCTGGCCCAGCCCGAAGGGCGTAATAAGCGGAAGGTCCGGGAGGGGTACGTCGTCTCGGACAAGATGAACAAGACGGTCGTGGTGGCGTTGGAGGACCGCAAGAAGCACCCCTTGTATGGCAAGGTACTGCGGTCCACCACCAAGGTGAAGGCGCATGACGAGGCTAACATCGCGGGGGTCGGCGACCGGGTGTTGTTGATGGAGACTCGTCCGTTGTCGGCGACTAAGCGCTGGCGGCTGGTCCAGATCCTCGAGAAGGCCAAGTGAGGAGTTGACGTGATCCAGCAGGAGTCGCGACTGCGGGTCGCCGATAACACCGGTGCCAAGGAGATCCTGTGCATTCGGGTGCTCGGCGGGAGCTCACGCCGCTACGCTGGCATCGGGGACATTATCGTGGCGACCGTCAAGGAAGCCATCCCCGGCGCGGGCGTCAAGCGGGGCGACGTGGTCAAGGCCGTCATCGTGCGCACCGTCAAGGAAAAGCGCCGTCCGGACGGTTCCTACATCCGGTTCGACGAGAACGCCGCTGTCCTGATCAAGCCCGACGGCGAGCCGCGTGGCACCCGGATCTTCGGACCGGTCGGCCGGGAGCTCCGGGACAAGAGATTCATGAAAATCATCTCGCTGGCCCCGGAGGTGCTCTGAGCATGAAAGTCCACAAGGGCGACATGGTCCTGGTCATTGCCGGCAAGGACAAGGGCGCCAAGGGCAAGGTGATCCAGGCCTACCCGGACACCGGTCGAGTGCTCGTGGAGGGCGTCAACCGGATCAAAAAGCACACCCGGATTAGTCGCACCCAGCGCGGTGCGCAAAGCGGCGGGATCGTCACCCAAGAGGCCGCCATCGACGTCTCGAACGTCATGGTCGTCGACTCCAGCGGCAAGCCGACCAGGGTGGGCTACCGCACCGATGACGAAGGCAAGCGCGTTCGCGTGTCACGGCGCACCGGCAAGGACATCTGAGATGACCATGGTAGACAGCGATCGTGGGGTGACGGTGCCCCGGCTGAAGACCCGATACCGCGAAGAGATCGTCGCCGCGTTGCGCCAACAGTTCACCTACTCCAACCCGATGCAGGTGCCCGGGGTGGTGAAGGTCGTGGTGAACATGGGTGTCGGCGAGGCCGCCCGGGACGCCAAGCTGATGGAGGGCGCCGTGCGGGACCTGGCGGCGATCACTGGCCAGAAGCCTCAAGTGAGGCGTGCCCGCAAGTCGGTCGCGCAGTTCAAGTTGCGCGAGGGGATGTCGATCGGCGCCAAGGTAACCCTCCGCGGTGATCGAATGTGGGAGTTCCTGGACCGGCTCCTGACGATCGCCCTGCCCCGGATCCGCGACTTCCGCGGTCTGTCGCCCACCCAGTTCGACGACCACGGCAACTACACCTTCGGACTCACCGAGCAATCGATGTTTCATGAGATCAACCCGGACACCATCGACCGCCAGCGCGGCATGGACATCACTGTGGTCACCTCCGCGACCACCGACGAGGAGGGCCGGGCGTTGCTGCGTCGTCTGGGCTTCCCCTTCAAGGAGAGCTGATGGCGAAGAAGGCGCTGATTATCAAGGCCGCGCGCAAACCGAAGTTCGCGGTGCGGGCCTATACCCGTTGCCAGCGCTGCGGGCGACCCAAGGCGGTCTACCGAAAGTTCGGGCTGTGCCGGATCTGCCTGCGCCAGATGGCTCACCGGGGCGAGCTTCCCGGCGTGAGCAAGTCCTCGTGGTAAGGCCTGGGGTGCCTCACCACGGCGTAGCCAATAGTCGCCACAGGCCCGGCAGGGAACCACGGCGGGAAGGGATCACGAGGTCGCCATGACGATGACCGACCCGATTGCGGACATGCTGACCCGTCTGCGGAACGCGAACTCGGCCTATCACGACCGGGTCGTGATGCCGCACTCCAAAATCAAGGCAAATATCGCCGAGATCCTCCAACGGGAGGGTTATATCTCGAGTTTCCACGCTGAGGACGCGGCCGTGGGTAAGTCCCTGGTGGTCGAGCTGAAGTTCGGCCCCAACCGGGAGCGCAGCATCGCTGGCTTACGCCGGGTGTCCAAGCCCGGCCTGCGGGTCTACGCCAAGTCGACCTCGCTGCCCAAGGTACTCGGCGGTCTGGGTGTGGCGATCATCTCCACGTCCGGCGGACTGCTCACCGACCGGCAGGCGGCCAAGAAGGGCGTGGGCGGGGAAGTCCTCGCCTTCGTCTGGTGAGAGGGGAACGGACAAGATGTCGCGCATCGGGAAGCAGCCGATTACCGTGCCGGCGGGCGTCGATGTGGTCATCGACGGGGGCACCGTGACGGTCCGGGGCCCCAAGGGCACCCTGTCGCACACGGTGCCCGAGCCGATCACCGTGCGTCGGGCGCAGGACGGTACGCTGCTGGTGCAGCGACCGGACGATGCCCGGCGCAGCAAGTCGTTGCACGGGTTGTCCCGTACCCTGGTCAATAACATGGTCCTTGGGGTCAGCCAGGGCTACGAGAAGCGCATGGAGATCCACGGCGTCGGTTACCGGGTAGTGGCCAGGGGTTCGGATCTGGAGTTCTCCCTGGGCTTTAGCCACCCGGTAGCGGTCAGGGCACCCGAGGGCATCAGCTTCACGGTGGAGTCTCCGACGCGTTTCTCCGTGGCCGGCATCAACAAGCAGGTGGTTGGCGAGATCGCGGCGACCATTCGTCGGTTGCGGCGTCCCGATCCTTACAAGGGCAAGGGCGTCCGTTACGCGGGCGAGAAGATCCGGCGCAAGGTCGGGAAGACGGGTAAGTGACCATGGCTGAGGCAGCAACTGATACCAAGCGGCCGCGGGTCGGCACGGATGTGTCGACCCGGCGTCGGCTGGCCCGCTCACGGCGGCACGTCCGGCTCCGCAAGAAGGTCCGTGGTTCGCCGCAGCGCCCGCGTCTGGTGGTCCACCGTTCGTCACGACACATCGCCGTGCAGGTAGTGGACGACGTGGCCGGGCACACTCTGGCGGCGGCGTCAAGCATCGAGCCGGCGGTCCGCGCCATCGAGGGGGACAAGAAAGCCAAGGCGGTCCGGGTCGGCGAGTTGATCGCCGCCCGAGCCAAGGCGGTAGGCGTGGACCAGGTGGTCTTCGACCGCGGCGGTTATGACTACCACGGTCGCATCGCGGCGCTGGCTGACGCCGCCCGCAAGTCCGGCCTGGAATTCTGACCGATGATGAACCTCAGAGAGCACCAGCAGCCCCACGTGAGTAATGGAAGGAACGCCTGATGCCTGGACGCATGCGGCGGGAAGGCGGAGGCGAGCGCAGTGATCGTCGGGACCGCCGCGACGGTGGCCGCGGCGGAGCGGCCCAGCAGGAGAAAAGCCCGCACCTGGAGCGGGTAGTGGCGATCAACCGGGTGGCCAAGGTAGTCAAGGGTGGCCGGCGGTTCAGCTTCACCGCGTTGGTCGTTGTGGGCGACGGTGACGGGATGGTCGGCGTCGGTTACGGAAAGGCCAAGGAGGTGCCGGCGGCGATCCAGAAAGGCGTGGAGGAAGCCAAGAAAAGCTTCTTCCGCGTTCCCCGGATCGCTGGCACCATCCCGCACCCGATCACCGGTGAGGCGGCGGCCGGCGTGGTGTTGCTCCGTCCCGCCTCTCCCGGTACCGGGGTCATCGCCGGCGGTCCGGTCCGGGCGGTGTTGGAGTGCGCTGGTGTTCACGACGTGCTCTCCAAATCACTGGGCAGTGATAACGCGATCAACATCGTGCACGCTACGGTGGCAGCGCTGAAGGGGTTGCAGCGTCCTGAGGAGGTGGCCGCCCGTCGCGGTCTGCCACTGGAGGACGTGGCCCCGGCCGGGATGTTGCGGGCACGTGCCGGACAGGGGGTGTGACGGTGTCTCGACTGAAGATCACTCAGGTTCGGAGCAGTATCGGTAGCCTGCGCAATCACCGTGAGACGCTGCGCTCACTGGGGCTGCGCAAGATCCGGCAGTCCGTACTTAAAGAGGACAACTCCCAGGTTCGTGGCATGATTGCCACGGTCCGTCATCTGGTGACGGTGGAGGAAGTCCCGAATGAGGTGACGGCGAAGTGACCATCAAGATCCACCACTTGCGTCCGGCCGCTGGCGCGAAGACCGCCAAGACGCGGGTGGGTCGCGGTGCGGGTTCACAAGGCAAGACCGCGGGTCGCGGTACCAAGGGAACCAAGGCCCGCAAGAACGTACCCGTTGCCTTTGAGGGTGGACAGATGCCGATCCACATGCGGCTGCCCAAGCTCAAAGGTTTCCGCAACCGGTTCCGTACGGAGTACCAGGTGGTCAACGTCGGTGACCTGGCTCGGCTGTTCCCTGCCGGGGGCACCGTGGGACCTGAGGAGCTGGTAGCCGCCGGTGCGGTGCGCAAGGGCTGGCCGGTGAAGGTGCTCGGTGAGGGTGACCTCAGCGGGGTGGTGCTGCAGGTCAGCGCGCAGGCCTTCTCCGGGTCCGCGCGGGACAAAATCGCTGCGGCGGGCGGTAGCAGCACCACGCTGTAGGCAGCGTCCTGCTGGCGTGTGCCCTTGCTGTTACAGTCGGCTAGGACGCGAGGGCGAGTCTGGCTGGCGAGTCTGGCTGGCACCGTCGGCAGGTTCCCCGCATCGCTCGGTCGCCGCCGTGCGACCATGCGACCGCTGGTCTGTGACTGATGGCCTGACCACGGCGGTGCCAAAGGTAGGGCCCAAAAGTTAGGGCCCAAAAGGTAGGGCCCAGGAGGTAGGGAGGTGGGAGTGCTCGGCGCCTTCCGCTCGGCCTTTGCGACGCCGGACCTACGCCGCAAGATCCTGTTCACTCTCGGCCTGCTGGTGATATACCGGGCCGGTGCCACGCTCCCCTCGCCCGGGGTCTCCTACGTCAATATCCAGCGGTGCCTGGACCAGGTGCAGCGGGGCGCTAACCAGAACGTCTACTCGCTGATCAATTTGTTCAGCGGTGGGGCGTTGCTGAAGCTGTCGGTGTTTGCGCTGGGAATCATGCCCTACATCACCGCGAGCATCATCATCCAGCTGCTCACCGTGGTGATCCCTCGTTTCGAGGTGCTGAAGAAGGAGGGGCAGTCCGGGCAGAACAAGCTCACTCAGTACACCCGGTACCTGACGATCGCGCTGGCTGTCCTGCAGTCCACCGGCATCGTGGCGCTGGCAGTGCGCGGTCAGCTGTTCTCGGGTTGCTCGTACTCACCGGTCCCGGACCAGTCGTTGTTCAACCTGGTGGTCATTGTTGTGGTGATGACCGCGGGTACCGGGGTGATTATGTGGTTGGGTGAGATGATCACCGAACGGGGCATCGGCAACGGCATGTCACTGCTGATCTTCACTTCGATTGCCGCGCGTATCCCCGCTGAGGGCAAGAACATCCTGGACTCCCAGGGTCGGATGGTGTTCCTGCTGGTGTGCCTGTTCGGCCTGGCAATCATCGCCAGCGTGGTGTTCGTCGAGCAGGGTCAGCGACGGATCCCGGTGCAGTACGCCAAACGCATGATCGGCCGCCGCATGTACGGCGGAACCTCCACCTACCTGCCCCTGAAGGTGAACCAAGCCGGTGTCATTCCGGTCATCTTCGCGACGTCGCTGCTCTACCTGCCCGAGCTCATCGCGCGGCTGACCAGCTCGTCCACGGGTAGCTCGAGCTGGTGGCAGACCCTTATCACCCGTTACCTGTCCGACCAGGCCAGCTGGATCTATATCTCGCTGTACTTCTTGATGATTATCTTCTTCACGTACTTCTACGTGGCGATCACGTTCAACCCCGAAGATCGTGCTGAGGAGATGAAGAAGTACGGCGGCTTCATCCCCGGTTACCGGCCGGGACGCCCCACCGCCGAGTACCTGAGCTTCGTGCTCAACCGGATCACCTTCCCCGGTTCGCTGTACCTGGGTGCGGTGGCAGTGCTGCCTAACTTGTTCCTCGGCATGACCGGTACCGGGCAGAACCAGAACTTCCCCTTCGGCGGCACCGCAGTGTTAATCATGGTGGGGGTCGGGTTGGACACCGTCAAGCAGATCGAAAGCCAGTTAATGCAGCGCCACTATGAAGGGTTCCTGCGCTAGTGCGAATCCTCCTCGTCGGCCCGCCGGGAGCGGGCAAGGGTACCCAGGCCACCTTGCTCAGCGAGCAGCTCGGTGTGGAGCACATCTCGACGGGGGACATCTTCCGGGCGCACGTTGAGGGTGAGACTGAGCTGGGTCAGCAGGTCAAGAAGTACCTGGACGCCGGTGCTCTGGTACCGGATGAGGTGACCAACGCGATGGTCGCGCAACGGCTGACTGAGGAGGTCTGCCGGGGTGGGTTCCTGCTCGACGGGTTCCCCCGCACGCTCAGCCAGGCCGAGGCGCTGGAGGCTCTGCTGCGCGATCGGGACTGTGAGATCGACACGGTGCTGGCGTTCGACGTGCCGGAGGAGCAGCTCGTCCAGCGGCTGCTGGCTCGCGGGCGCGCTGACGACACCGAGGAGGTGATCCGGCACCGTCAGCGGCTCTATGACCGGGAGACCGCGCCGTTGCTGGACTTCTACGCCGATCGGTTGGTCACTGTGCCGGCGGTCGGGTCAGTGCCAGAGGTGATGACCCGGGCGCTGGATGCGTTGCGAACGCGGGCGTGATGGCCGGGGGCGGGGTGCGGGCTGTGGTACGACGGCTGCGGGGCAGGACAGGCATCGAGCTCAAGTCTCCCGGTGAGATCGAGGCGATGCGCGCCGCCGGTGCGGTGGTGGCCCGGACCTTGCGGTTGCTCGCCAGCCACGCCAAGGCCGGGGTGAGCACCGGTGAGCTGGACGAACTGGCTGAACAGTCCATTCGGGACGCTGGCGCGGTGCCGTCCTTCAAGGACTACCACGGGTTTCCCGCGTCGATCTGCAGCTCGGTGAACCAGCAGGTGGTGCACGGGATCCCGAGCCGCGAGCAGGTGCTCGCCGACGGCGATCTGCTGTCGTTGGACTGTGGCGCGATCCTGGAAGGCTGGCACGGCGACGCCGCCGTGACGGTGCACATCGGGACCGTGGTGGCGGCCGACAGCCGGCTGTCCGCGGCCTGCCGGGCCGCGCTGCAGGCCGGAATCGCGGCGGCCCTGCCCGGTGGCAGGTTGACGGACATCTCTCATGCCGTGCAGACCGCGGCGCTGGCCGCCGCCGCCGCGGACCGGACCTCCTACGGGATCATCGCCGACTACGGTGGCCATGGCATTGGGAGGGCCATGCACATGGACCCGTTCCTGCCCAACGTGGGCCGGCCCGGCCGTGGCCCCCGGCTGGTGCCCGGCATGGCCCTGGCGATCGAGCCGATGCTGACCGCGGGTAGTGACAAGACCGAGGAACTCGACGACGGCTGGACCGTGGTGACGGTGGACGGTTCCCGGGCTGTGCACTGGGAGCACTCGGTCGCCGTCACCGAGGCGGGCCCGCTGGTCCTCACGGTTGAGTGAGCGGGCACCCGGCGCGGTACGGTGAGCGGTGTGCTGCCCTGGGGTGCCGCGCTGGCTGGCCGGCTGGATGAGCATGTGATTGATAGTGTGCTGTTGCGGGACAATCCGCTGGGTGATCCCGCGCAGCGCCCGCTGTGGGTCTATCTCCCGCCGGGTTATGAGGATTCGACCCAGCGCTACCCGAGCGTCTATGTGATCCAGGGTTACACCGGGTATCTGAGCATGTGGCGCAACCGCAGCCCGTACCGTCAGCCATTTCCGGAAACCGCCGACGCCGTGTTCGCCGCTGGTGACGTCCCGCCCGCCCTGGTGGTCTTCTGCGACGCGTGGACGGCCTACGGGGGCAGCCAGTTCGTCGACTCCCCGGGTACCGGGCGCTACCACAGCTACCTGTGTGAGGAGGTCGTGCCCTTCGTCGATGCGCACTACCGGACGCTGCCGGAGGCGGCGCACCGGGCGATCAGCGGCAAGTCCTCCGGTGGGTTCGGCGCCATGATCACGCCGATGCTGCGGCCCGATGTGTTCGGCGCGCTGGCCAGCCATGCCGGGGACACGCTCTACGAGCTGTGCTACCTCGCCGAGTTCGGCAAGGCAGTGCGCCACCTGCGGGACTACGACGGTGACATCGGCGCCTGGTGGACCGACTTCCGGTCCCGGACCGCGTTCACCAAGCCCGCCGACGAGACCCTGCTCATGATGCTGGGTATCTCCGCGTGCTTCTCCGCCCGCGACGACGGCACCCCGGAGCTGCCGTTCGACCCGCACACCGGGGTGCTGCGGGCGGAGGTCTGGCAGCGGTGGCTGGACTGGGACCCGGTGCGGATGGCACCGCGGTACGCCGAAGCGCTGCGCTCCCTGCGCGCGGTGTGGCTGGATGCCGGCACTCGCGACGAGTGGTACCTCGACCTGGGCGCGCAAGCGTTCCGTGAGGAACTGCGCGCCGCCGGGTTGCCCGAGCAGCGAGTGCACTTCGAGCTGTTCGACGCCACCCACCGCGCGATCGACTACCGCTACCCGCTCGCGCTGGCCTGGCTGTGCCGCCGGATCGCCGAGGGAGCCTGATCAGCGAATCTTACCGAGCGTCAAGATGAGCACGTCGAACGTTGGCGCGTTATCCCAGCCGGGGCGTAGTTGGGCAACCTTGCGCCAGCCCCACTGCAAGTATGCGCGGTAAGCTCTGGTATTTTCCGGTCCCACGAGAAGGGTCGCCCGTGATTCTGGGCGGCCCGACAAGAGGTGATCATGTAACGCATGCGCGATGCCTTTGCCGGCCCACTCCCGAGACACCATGATCTCAGAAAGGGCGAAGGTGCGGCGACCGTTCTCGTGCGTGAAGCCCGGCTCGGGTTCAGAGAGCAGTCCTTTCCACCACACGCTCTGCTCGGTGAGCGGCCATCCCCATGCCTGCCCGATGGCGTCATCACCCTGGTAAGCGACCACCAGGTCAAAGGCGGGAGCAGCGGTGTATGAGTCGAACCGGTGCATGAACGCTTCGACACTGTGAAACGGATCGCCGCTTGCAATTGCCTCAACGTACGGCAGATGGTAACTTCCTGTCCTTCCGTGGGGAGGCCGGTTTGTTATTCGTTCATTCTGCAGGGCTTCCGATCTGATCGTAGCGAGCACAGAAGTCCTCGCCCTGACGATTGTGCGCCGCGGCCTGGCGGAGCGGGTGCAGCCTGGCGAGGGTCCTGGGCGACATCACGCCACCGGTATCGAGAGCGGTGAGCACGACCATGCCCTCGGCCACCGCGCCGGTGACATCACCGCTGGCTGCCAACGCGGCAGCAAGGCCGGCACGGTAGATGGCGCTGTCGCGGGGGCCGGGTGTCGCCTCCAGGCTTCTCCGATAGAGCGCTGCGGCTGCGGCGGGGTCTCCGAGGTAGGAGCGGCCTCTGCCTTCCAGCGCCGTGATTGCCGAGCTGTCCACGAACCGCAGCTACACAGGCGCGTCATCGGCGAATCCACGATCCACCTCCCGCCAGGCCTGGGTGATCGCCACCATGAATCCCTGACTATCGCCAACTGCTGCGTGGGCGATAGCCTCGCGAGTAGCGAGCAGGGCATGCAGTTGCGGAGACGGATCGTGGCGGGCCAGTTCAGTGGCCCGCGCACTGAGCCGCACGGCTTCCCGCGCCCGGCCCGGAAGACCCTTCTTGTGGGCAAGGTACGCCGACTGAAGCGACATTTTCTCCATAACGCGTATCGCCAACCCGTCATCTCCGGACTGGTCAGCCAGCAGGCGAGCCTCAGAATACAGCTCTCGTGCCACATTCTGCTGGTCCGCGTCATAGGCGAGCCAGCCGACACAGACGGCCAGCTCGCCGACCACGCTCATGAGCTGGCGGCCGGTTGCCTCGCTGTAGTCGGCCTCATCGAGCATCCGGCGCGCTCGATGATATAAGTACAGTCCGTCACGAGCTAACGCGCCACCGCCGACGATTCCATCTCTCGTCCACAGTTTCTCCACGGACGAGCGGAGATACCGCACGTGCACCGGATCCACCTTGGCGGGAACCGGTATCCCGCTCGGGCCGGTCGCGGCGGTAAAACCGACCAGTCCGCCACTGAACTGCCGCCGGTTCATACCCATGTCGTCTGTCTCTTCTCGTTCGAGCTGTTCCGTGTCGGATACCCCCAACAGGAGCGGGATGAGCGCCTCGCGCGGCATGCCGACGGCGTCCACCACCTCAAAAAGTCGCCGGATGTCATAGAGGCTGTCGCGTTGCCCCGCCTCCACGCGGGCAACCGCCGACTGGCTCCATCCCACCAGGTTTCCGAACTGGAGCTGACTCAGTCCCGGAGCGGTCCGGATAATCGTCAGCGCAACGCCCAGGTCCAGCTCGGCGAATGCCCGGCGCAGCGGCAGCGAGTCCCACAGCCACAGCGGAAAGCGCGGTGTCGTCGCAATCTGCCGAGCGCAGCCGGCGCACACCGTGTCCGGGTTATATCGGCTGAGCGGCTTTCGGCAGATCCTGCACGGTCGTTTCTCCACCGGCCTCCCTTCGGCGTTACCGCGCGGGTACACCCACCTGCGATGCCAGCCTGTCGTCGCCTCCTCCGGCACCTTGGGCATCCGCCAGGCGGGTTACCCCTCGCATGGTTACCCCATGTTCTCCCATCATCGCAGCGCCGCGCCCGGGGCGCGCCGGAACCGGGCGCACTCCTCGCCTCCCCCGACCGACTGGGCGGCGCAGCCGCGCACGATCACGATCATTTGTGAGGTGGATCGCCGGGCACACGAGATCATCGAGGAAGACGTGGCCGCCGGGCGCCGCTCCGGTAACCGGCAGTACTGGGCGATCTGCGGCTACCACTTCATGCTGCCCGCACCCCGGGTCGCCATCGCCGCCCCACCC